>Ga0123354_10001216_pt1 | contig 30482 bp, 41 predicted proteins | sample TergutLab28metaG_2_FD_97872 | JGI IMG/M metagenome (GOLD analysis project Ga0123354, IMG submission 97872) | Labiotermes labralis P4 segment gut microbial communities from Petit-Saut dam, French Guiana - Lab288 P4 | ecosystem: Host-associated > Arthropoda: Insects > Digestive system > Gut ... | reverse complement strand
GAAGTAATTGATATTTCAGCGTTGAGTGGATTGACTAACTTGAAAACTTTGGATTTATCCTACACAGAAGTAATTGATATTTCAGCGTTGAGTGGATTGACTAACTTGAAAACTTTGGATTTACGCTACACAGAAGTAATCGCAGGATTGTATGGCAAAATATTATATGCTTATAATATTTGTTTTTTCGTAGAAAGAAAAAGAGGCGGAGTTTATTACGGAAATATTTTAGGGAGAAAAGAAAATTCGTATGTAGTAGAGAAAGATGGGGTTTACTCTCACGGAAAAACTTTAAAAGAAGCAAAAAAAAGTTTCCTCTACAAAATATCAATCCGCGATGTGTCAGAATACAAATCTTTGACAACAGAAAGCGTATTGTCCTTAAAAGATATGATAGAATGCTACCGAGTGATAACAGGAGCCTGCGACGGCGGCGTTAGACATTTCTGTGAAAGCAATGGCAAACTCAAAAAAGAGTATTCGATAAAAGAAGTAATAAAACTGACTGATAGAAATTACGGAAACAGTGATTTTATAAAGTTTTTTACAAAAGGAGAAAAACAATGAGCGTTTATAAAAAATTATCTGCGGTAAAGGCAGAACTTGCAAAAACAGATTTAAAGAAAAGCGGTAAAAACAAATTTGCAAACTTTGATTATTTCGAGTTGTCGGATTTTTTACCAAAAGTTGTGGAACTGTGCGACAAGCACGGTATTTGCACAAACTTTTTCATTGAGGGAAATATTGCGGTTTTAGACATATATGACAGCGAAAACGTCGAAATCCACGCGAATTTTTCTTGTCCGTTTGTCAATGCCGACATCAAAGGTGCTGTGGCAATTCAGCAACTCGGCGGCGCAATTACATACTTGCGCAGATATTTGTATATGATGGCTTTTGATATTGTTGACAATGACGTTGTTGACAGTCAAGAAAGCCATAAAAAAGAGGATAATTCTAAATCGAGCAATAACAATCATTACGATGAGCCCCCCGCATATTACGAACAGGAGGAACATACACCTCTCCCCTCTTGCAATGACGGAAATAAAAACGGCTTTGTAAAAAACGTATCTATCAAGCAAGATAAAAACGGCGACAATTATCTCTGTATGTTGTTAGAGGACGAAAGCAAAAATGTTTACTGGAAAAATGTATTTGCCAAACAAATACCACATTTCAGAAAAGAATTTGAAAAAGTCGGCGAAGACATAAGAAAAGACGAACTTGACAAATACGTGAAAAACGCGAAAGTATCTTTTGTTGTAAGCGGAAAAGAAGTATCGGGCGTAAGACTTGTAGAATATCCGAAATTTTAAGGAGGAAATATGAATGTTTGTTGGTTTTCTGCGGGTGTATCGTCTTTTATTGCGGAAAATGCAAATCCAAAATGCACCTTTGACGAAGACGAGGATAAGAGTGCCTGTGATTGCTTTACTTACGACTCTTACGACAGAAATGAAAGGACGTGTCGTCATTTTTACTCCTCCGACGATTACAATGAATGTCATCATTGGAGGAGTTTATGATTGAAATGACCGCTAAAGAACTGTTGTATCATTATAGAGATATATATTTCGATGTAATTAAGAATATACCTCGTGCTTATATCGAATTACAAAGTATGATTATTATAGCAATTCTTGGTATAGTTTTAATTCCCATAGCATTTGCTTACAATGTTGTGAGGAATTACTATAAAAGCAAAACAAAGGAGGAAATATGAACAAAAGTAAAATCGAATGGTGCGATTACACGTGGAATCCTATCACAGGATGTTTGCACGGTTGCCCGTATTGCTATGCTCGCGGAATTACTCGGCGGTTTGGCGTAAAAGAACGTGATGATAAAAATTGTCATTGTTTGGATTATCCCGAAACGGCAAGCAGTTTTCGCGGTAGTGTTAATGTTCCATATCCATACGGATTTAGTCCAACATTCCACCGCTACCGCCTTGACGAGCCGCAAGCCGTTAGAAAGCCGCAAAACATATTCGTATGTTCAATGGCAGACCTTTTCGGTGATTGGGTGCCTGATGAATGGATTGAGGAAGTATTCGCGGCGTGCGCCAAAGCTCCGCAACATCGGTATTTGTTTTTAACGAAAAATCCGCGCCGATATGAAGCTTTGAATTATGCGGGGATATTGCCAAAAGAGCATTGGTATGGCACATCGTTAAATAAGCGCGACGATGATATATTTTGCTCGGACGAATATAACACATTTCTTAGTATCGAACCAATACAAGAACGTTTAGGAATTGACACTCAGATAAAAAACAATTGGGTGATAGTTGGCGCAGAGACAGGAAACAGGAAAAACAAAGTAGAGGTTAAGCGCGAATGGCTTGAAGATATTAAAGAAGCGTGCGCAAAAGACAAGGTGCCTTTATTTATGAAGAACTCCCTAAAGCCGATTTGGGGCGACGAACTAATACAACAATTTCCGTGGGAGGTGTAATTTTGCAACGAGTAATCAACTGGAACAATTACGCCAACTTCAACGCAACAGAATTTAACTGCCGATGTGGCTGTGGAGCAGGCGGAGAAAGAGTATCTCTTGTGCTTATGAATATGCTCCAAAGAGCAAGAACGCGCGCAGGTATCCCCTTTTCCGTGAATTCTGGCGGCAGATGTCAAAAACACGCGGCACAAGTATCTACGGCAAGCAATACACTTGCAAGCGACCACACATTTACTGCTTCTCAGTTAGTGCTTGGCGCGGATATTCGCACGACAGACAACGCCCAACGCTGGAGAATTATCGACGCGGCACAGCGAGAGGGATTTACTCGAATAGGAATAGGCAACGGCTTTGTCCATTTGGGAATAGGAACGAGAGAAAACGCGGGAGCAAGAAACCCGTCAAATGTAATTTGGTTGTATTGAAAAACAGATAGGGGGAAAGCGGGTTAGTTCGGTTCGTAATAGTGCCAACACGATAACCCTTCCCCTATCAAATAATAAAAGGAGTGAGGAGTATGGAAAAACAAAATCAACGTTCCTGCAAGTTTTCAGGAAAAGTGAGCGAGTGGAAATCTTGGATAACCGAGCAGGTTAAAATCGACAACGCAATTAGAGCGGGTAAACTTATTAAGGAGGCAAAAATATGCCATTTATTTTAATTGTGGGAATAGTAATAACATTGGTGTTTGCGATAGCAAGCGTAAATTCAAAAAGGGAGTGCGAAATATGCAGAAAGTAAAAAAAGTAGAGGAGAACTCACCATATTTTCCATCGGGAGAAAATATCAGTGATTTAATGGCGAGTTTAGACACTTTGACGAAGAAAATGAGAGTTTGCGGAATGCAGAAGTTCGACAAGGACATTATCGCAATTAACGGCAAAACAAAGCGGATTAAAATAACGTTTTCGTATTGATTGGATTGGATTGTGAAACTGTCAAAATCGAAACAACAGCACGCCGAGGCGGAGCTTCTCGTTCGAGAGTTAAAAAATGAACTTTCAAACGAGAAGCTTACTCGACTACTTGAATTGCTCAAAGCTCCCATCGTAAGCAAGTATGAAAGATGGAAGTTAGTTTTTGAATTTGATGAGTTTTATAGTATTGCTCAGGAATGTTGCATTAAAAGTATTGAAGATTACGACATACGGCATAAAGTTTTTTTTGCATTTTTCAGTCGAAATCTATTTTTTCTCGTAATCCGATACTGGGAAAAAAACATCCGCGACGCAGGAGGAAAAGGCAGAAAGATGTGTGATAATGATTTTTATCGTATCGGACATTTGATGGGCGCGGAAGATGAGAAAAATTACGATGTTGCAATGGAGCCCGAGGAGATAAAATTTGAAGCATACGAAGATACATTCGTATTAGAATACCTACCGAGCATTACCAAGGTTGCAAATAATTTGGGGATAAAAAAGGAAAAATTAAAAAAAAGATTAAAAAAAACAGGAATTTACGAAAAAGTGAAATTGACAAATTGCAAAAATATAAGAGAATATATACTATCTGAGCGAAAACGGCTCGGGTTAAAAATTCCTCCTCCGAAAAAAGAGGGCGAGGAGAAGCAACGATACAATGAGTATCAGCGGAACTACAAGAGGCGAATGCGCGCAAAGCCTTGTGTAGATGTGTAGATGGTAGGGCTATATGCCAACACAGGGGGCGGGAGAGTTCACAGTTTGTAATGTTTTCAACAAACATAATTTTACCTTTTCTTCCCGTCCCCTGCTTTTTTTTATGCTACAATAACCGTAAATGCAGACTTATTTCGTCTTCCCGCGCTGGTCTGTATCTCAATAGCCGCAGTATTTCCCACAGTAAGCCCGTTCGGCACATTTACAATAATCTCGTTATCGTTCGGTGTCCCGCTGATAGGATTAACTGTTGCCAAAAGTCCACCTATCCATACCGTCGGATTAGTAGCACCCGGCATAAAACCCGCGCCCAAAATAGACAAATTGCCGCCACGTGTCGCACGTCCGCTATTGCTTAACGGGCTACGTGTGCTTGATGTCCCCGTTGTGTCGTCGAGCGTGCTGTCTATGCGGATTGTCGCTGTTCCTGTAGATACCATTTTGAACGTGCTGACTACCTGCGCTAAAGTGCCGACGATTTTAATGTTGAACGATTGAGCTAACGGCAGATTTTCGGGAATATTCGCAAACAACATATTTGTCATTCCCGATACGCCATAGCCTTGATACTCTGTGCCGTCCTGCGCAACAAAAACAACGTTTGTTATGCCGCCTAAAAGTGAAAAATTAACCCCGTATATCGTAATATTTCCGCCGATAGTTAGGTTTGCCGTGTTAAGCATTGACCCGACGCTCCCGCTGATACCGTCAATAGCTGATGATATTTGTGGTTGAGCCGCCGTAGCGTCGATTGTCCGTCGTCCATAACAACGATAAACTGCCAGCGTTGACGAAGCGCCAAATCTGAATTTCTTATATTGATAAGAAAGACTTTGTCCCTGAATGCGAACATTGAATTCCCCTACCGATATTGTCTTGCCGTTCGGATTGTCGGAATTTATTAAAAACTTAAACTCATTGCCCTCCTCATCTACTATTTTGCCCACGTATGTGATGTTTTCGTAGGTTTCATAAACATCGGGAGCTGATGAGAAAGACTGTTTCGGTGTTGGTCCCATAATAGTAGCACCTGACCACATATTCCCGTTATAATCCGACGTAATACTTAACGTCGATATATACAAAGCTCCGCTCGGTGGTGCTGTGTAAACTTGTAAAATTCTTGATACTGACATAATTAAAATCCTTTCTTCTTTTGTTTAAAAAAATGGGGAGGGATTTAAGCCCCTCCCCTCCCGTCAATACATTTTCGCAATTATTACGACTAATCGGTTGTTGCAAATACCATCGAGTTTTGGTTCCACATATTGGCGTATGTGGGATTTCCGCCCGAAATACCGTTTGTCGTGTTGAAACGTTGCGGTATAACAAACTCTTTTCTCGTGTATCCTACATCGTTGGTGATGGCAAATGCCCGTCCCGTAATGTCTTTATACGCGATACTTTCGTTTTCGATGATACGCATTTTCCAGTCGTCGCCTGCAAGGACAGCACCCTCGCCGCAAAGAATTGCAGGTTTAAGTGCTGTCGGTGCAACAATGCTTTCGACGTCAATCGTGCGCATATTTGCAACTGTGTTTCCAAAGTCGATAGTCGAGCCTGAGAAGCCGCCGCCCATTCCGTCGGAAATATACACGCTATCCATCAACGGAGTTCCCACGACAAGAACTTGCGACAAGATGTAAGAGTGCCATCCGAGAAGCGATACTTCTTCGGGAGCAAGAGACATCTGTGTTTGGAAGTTCGGCGTCGTGTCGAGAATTGACTGCGCTGTTTCGAGCGAGCAATACAACACATACACATACTTTTTGCCCTTGATTTGCTTCACGCGGTTTTTAACTGCCGCGTTTTTAACTTTCAAAAGACCATTGTATGTCATCTGCGTGGTCGGGGTAGCCGCAGAAACAGCCGAAGCGACAGCGGTGTTCCAAGCGGTGTCATTGATTACGGTTGTCGGAGCAGGTTTTGGGACAATGCTCACGTTGTCGCCGTTAACGATACCGAAGTTAAGACACGCACGCCCAACGTTTGCCGTTCCTGCGATAAGCGGATTACCTGCTTTCAGGTTTTCGGGTTGGAAAAGCATATCGGACGCGCCGCGAGTTAACGCGCGGAAAAACTCAAAGTTCAAGCGAGGAACGATACTGTTTTGTCCCTCTTGCTTTGTGATTTCGAGGAAATCCTGCACCTGTTCTTTGTATGACTTTGTGCCGTTGTGTCCGGGTGTTCTGCATTCTTTCGTAATGCTGTCCACGCCGAAATTACAAGAACCGTGCGGTGTGATTTGTCCTGTGTTAACTGCGCTGTCGTTGAATGACCAATTTGTGTTGGTGTCGCGAACTGCCGTTTTAACGCCCCACGCGTTGTTTTGCAAGGTTTTACGCTCGATAACGTTCGACATTGCATAGCTTTTGTCTCTGTTGGTCTCTTCGTTCTCCACTTCGCTTGAAGTGTAGCTGAAAGCGTCCAAAATATTCAATGAACGCATTGACAATTCAATTTCAGGGATAAACGCCTGAATTGTGTCCTGATTGAAAACTGCTAAATCTGCCATTTTTTAAGGCTCCTTTTCTTTAATTATTTACTTGTCCAACGTTTCGTTTGCGTTTTCGTTGCTTGCTTCGACTGCGTTGTCTGCCGAATTACTCGCGCTTTCGTTTCGTCTGACGTTATTTCTCGGGCTTCTCGGCGGTGCGGCAGGTATTGGCTTAACATCTGCGCCGCTCGCTTTTTTATCACTGACATTTACGCCTCTTTTCTTCGCAAATACGACAACTTGCTCGTCTCTGTCGTATTCTGTATCTGCAAAATATGCGTAAGTATTTGTGATAACAGTTCTGTCAAATACCATCTTTGACACTTTAACCTCCTATGTATAACTTTTTAAGTCTTGCGTATTCTGATTTGTCGGAGCTTTTAATCGCGTCCGCCATTTTACGCGCCAACGTTTCCCTGTCGTCAATGCTTTCGCCGCCGAGGCTTACACTTGCAGTGCTTGCAGGCGCGGCTTTAATCACCTTGACCTCTTTCGCGTCTTTCGGCACAAGTCCCTCGTTGAGCATTTGCTTAATTATGTCTTTGCCAAAATCCAACTGGTCGAGCGAACGAATGCCTTTTTTGGCAAGTTTGCTCAACACTTCACCGTATTTGGACTTCTTAAAGTCTTCGCTGTCAATCTGCTCAATGTCGTCGTCGTCGGTAAGCTCGTATCCGATGTCTCCCGTCAATTCCATACTTTTAAGCAGTTTTTTAAGTTTGCGCTTCTGCTGGCGTGTATTATCCGCTCGAATGAAGCCTGAAACGATGTCGATTGCGGGATAGTCCGCCGACTTGCGACATATATCTTGTAGCGCGTCAACAAGTGCCTCACCGTTTGAAGATTGCACGGCGTCAACTACTGCCGAAATGTCGTCTTCCGACACCTCGTAGCTTTTTGGCTCGTCTCCTCGTCTCATTGCGCCGAAAAGTTTTCCCAAATATCCGCTTTCTTCGATTTGTTGTAGTGCTTCTGCCACTTCGTCCTCGGAGTATTTCCGAGTAATTACATCCGCCGCCGCTTCGGCTTCGGCTTCTTTCTCTGCCGCTCCCTGAACGTCTCCTGCTTCTTTTGCCGCTTCGGCTTCTTTAACATCTGCAAAGACTTCTTTTAAGTCTTCTTTCACAGCGGCAACGTCGTTTGCGTTTTCGCCTTGGTCTGCGATGGGCTCAATCTCAATCTCGGTGATTGTTCCTGCGTCCTCGTCGATTATCTTTTTTTCAATTTCCACAGTGTCTCCTTTCCTGTTTACCTGTGCTATAAATATTTACAAAGACATTTCAAAGAAAACCGTAAATATTAGTAGGAGGTATAAATGATATTAAAAAAAGTTGCTCGCCAAGCAATAGGTCAATTTTCCCGTGTCCGACGACAAAGTGGAACAATTTGGCAAACAGAAGGTAATTATACAGCCACAGGAGGACAAGGAAGACTTTTAACGCATACAAATGTCGGGAAAGCGGAACTTGACGGACAAGGCACACGCGCTCAGCAAATGCAACGCGAGGGCGACCGTTTGGCAAGATTTATGACAGAGAGACCAAGTAGTGTAATTGAAGCGGTAAGCTATGACGCAAAAGACCAGATAATAACAATTACATTCCCAAGCGGCGAGACATACGACTATGACAATATAAATCTTAACGTGTTAAAACAATGGGCGTATGCTCCGTCAATGGGAAGCTATTTTGCACGTTTTATAAGACCAAAATTTATTTTTAGGTAAGGGGCGGCTTGGGCTCAGCCAGCTTTTTTATAAGTTAAGTACAGCCAAAAATTGCCACAAGAAAAACCACTATCTAACCGATACGCTCCGTTCCTCCGCTACGGTGGATACGTTATTTAAGTTGAAAAATTTTTTTTGTGGCAATTTTTTTTCACTCCCTTCGGTCGCAATAGGAACATCGTCGCTTCGCTCCTCGTCCCTATATAACCATTGTACTGAATTTAAAACATCTCCTTCCCCCCCTGTCCCCCCATAAGTATTTACAACGTATCTTTTTTTTCTTAAAAACAAGTGTGATTTTAGCGTAATTTTAGCCTTTTTCTTAACTCGGAATACCTTGTTTTTAAATGAACTTTCAAATTATTTTGTAAATTTTTCTTTTTTTTTTAAAAAGTGAAATTGACAAAATTGAATATTTTGAATATTTTTTATATGATTGTAAATATTTGTAGGAGGTATAAATGAGTGATACATCAGACAGAATTCAACCGATTAGCCTTAGGGAGAAAATAGGCACAGCGGCAGGCATTGCTGGAACAATGGCGAAAGAGGGACTACGGGCGCACGCTAACGAGTTGATGAATTCTGCAATGAATTTACCCTCAAATATGACAAGCGGACTAAATGAAGTTATCCGAACTGCGGCAAGAGACGTGCAATCGGTTATGCCTAACACAGTAGCAAGCGATATTGCACAAAATATAGAGTTTATGGATAATCCCACGAATGATGTTTTATTACCTGCGTTGGCGGCGAAGTCTGGAGTTGCTCCATTAAAATTTGCAAAGCAAGGGCTATCGCAAGCAAAAAATTTAGTTAGGGGAAAATGGGGAAAAGTCAGCGGAGATATGGCAAAAAACATATTAGAAAATGCCCGAACACAAATAAATCCTGCAGGTATAGCAAGCAATATCGCCGCCGCAAAAGTAGCGCACGAGCGAGCAGATGACGACGGAAAAATACGAGTAGAAAACCCATTTATGCCCGAAATGGACATAATTATTCCCAATATTTCAGCCGGGCAATCTGTAGGACAGAATATTAGGAGAAACGAAGCCGAAGCACGAGCTACTGACGTTGCTTTTTCAGATATGAGGCAACATTTGCGAAAAATTATCTCTGACCCTAAAAATATAAATCCTAATGATTTAAGAGACCTTGACCAACAAATGGGAGACTTAGAGAAAAATTTCAGAGAATGGCAAAAAGGGAATTCTTTAAGAGACTTAGTTTTAGGTGCCGCTCAATCTGCTTCATTCGCCCCAAATCCTATAATTCCTGTATCGCAAGCAGTCGGAAGAAGTGTTAGCGAAGTTTTCAATGAGTTAGGTTCAGACAGTCCCCTTGCAACTGGAATTCTCGGGCTTGACCCCGAAAAGCCCAAGTTTTCAGACGTAGATAGGATTTCAGGCAAAGTCAGTAGTTTGGCGCAATGGAGACATAGACTTGAAAGCATTCTTGGAATGTCCCCAACAACAAAAGAGACGGAAGTCGAACGCGTGAAAAGGGTAGCTGGAGATATTGAAAAATTTATAAGAGGCAATGACCAGCTGGCTTTTGCAGATGTTATAAATCGTGGCATAAATGATATTAGAACAGGCGCAAGGCAAGGAATGACTGAGGAAGATATAGAGAATAATATTTCAGAGCCTCATAGAAATATTATTGACAATGCGCCATTTTCAGAAGCTGAGAGACATAGGCTAATTGGAGAGTTTACCGACCCTGTTGGAAGATTTAACCAAGAACAGCAAAATATAAAAAATCAGACATTAGACAGATTTGCAAAAAGCGAGCCAAATACTCAATGGCAAGACTTTAATTTCGATGACTATGACAGTCAATGGGGAGACTTTGATTTCGATGATTAAACAATTATTGCGCCCAATATGAATTAGGGAATAATACAGGTATTGCTGATATAAACACTGATATAAACGCCCACAAAAATATAGAAATTGTAGTCAATGATATTACAATACAAGCAGTCATCCAAATTCTTTTGCCCCAAACTGTTTTGCAGGCTGAGCTAATCATCGAAGCTAAAAATAAATACAATCCCGCTAATTCCATACTATAATCCTTGAGGGCTTATAACTGTTAACGCCATATAACCTATAGCGAGTAATGAGACCAAAACAGGAACTATAAGCTTATCAAAGCGGCTTTCTTTTGCTCCGCCCTCTAAATCTTGCCATATTGAGGCTGTTAATAAATAACCTATCATACTACACCTCCCGAGTTTAATCTTAAAATACATTATGGCATTTTCTTGTGTCAAGTATTATTTTTGTCAATTTCACTTTTTGGCTTGACTTGTAAATTTCCCATAAATTATTTTACAAGCCTCTACTCTGATGAGGTGGAATATTCCGCTTTTATCTTGTTCTTTGCATTATGTTATCGTGTAAATATTGGTAAACGCCGACTGTGTTGTTCTGCCAATCCATAATTTAACGATAAAAAAATCAAATACGGGATAAAAAAAATTCATCAGAGTAGAGAACTGAGAATTTTACAGGCAGGGCAACCCGTTTTTATCTCCCTGTAAATAACTTTTAATTTTATGGGAGGTCTGAGCTTTGAGAAATTCGCTTATTTTTATTTTATTTTTTGTCGCTGTATCTTATGCAAATACAGTGTTTACACTTGAAGATTTTGCTAATGTGGGCGTATCTCCGCAACGAATAACAAATATAAATGATATTCGATTAGAGGAGTTGCGGCGGGAAAAAAACGGGTTGTGGGCTGGGGCGATTTTATCGGCTTTTGTCGGCGGAATATTTATCGGTGTTTCTGAGGGCGAGGCTGGACTACTGATAACAGGGGCGGCATTTGCAACGGGGGCGAGTGTTATGACATATTCGGCGGCGGTACGAACGGCTGTATATGAAAGGGCGCGATGGGAAGTTAGGCACGACTTTCTTTTTGGTGGTAGAAATCGAAATCGAACAGCGCGGCAGTCCCAAGTAATGCGACAAAGCGAGCTCAGAGAAAGCGATATACGACATAGGCAACTTCAGCAACAACTACAACATAGAGATGTGGAAATTACAACTTCTCCCGCCGAGGCTCAAAGACAAGCGGAACACAGAAGAGAGCAAGAAGAGTTAAGGCAACGCTGGCAAGAACAGCAAAGAAAAAATCTAAACTAAAAAGGAAAGCAGGGGAGGGTGTTTATGGAAAGTTCCATTACTATTGAACAAGGAAAAGAATTACTATTAAGCATAAAACTATTAGATGGCAACAAAAAGAGTTTTCGGGAATTATTGAGACAATACAATACAGACATATATAAATTACTTGGCGACGAATTAAGCTCAAGAGGCTTAACAGGTGCGCAGGTAGGCGTAGTAATTAACGAGATGTATAAAATATGGCTTGGTAAAACGTCAAGAGAATATGAGGGAGCAAACAGTAAGAAAGTCAGGGACGGCATATCTGATTATGAATTGGCAATTTGCACACTTGCAGAAATTACAGCCATTGACCTATTGAAAAACAACGACACTAAAAACATTGAAGATATAAAAGAAATTGCACAAAAAGCGGCAAATATCGCAAATGCCGCTTTGGATAAATGGAGAGAGGAGGAGATGTTTTGAGAAGTATTGCACTAATTATAATTTTATCGTCTTTTACGTTCGGGCAAACAGAATGGGTAAACTTTGACTTTAATGACGATATTACAGATTCGCCAATGTTCAAATCAAGTATGGCAGGTTTGCAAAATCAAGGCTTTATAGATAATGTAGGAAATTTACTAAGAACAAAAGGGCTTCAATGGATAGAACGCGAAAGAGGCTTTGACTTATATCGTTTTGGTGGCGGCTTATCATTATCTCCTCTAGAAGTGTCGCAAATTATAGAAAACGCAAAAAGTATAATTCGCAAAAACATAAATTGCCGTTGCCCTTGACTTCTTTCGATAACAAATATTATTTTCTTAGCGTTAATATCTTACTGCCATAAGATATTGAAAACATTCTGAGGTATGGGATGGCAGTCCTGTATCTCTTTTTTTATTGGGGTTTACATGAAAATTAAGATTGAATTTGACAGCGATTTACAGAAAGACACAAAGTGCAGTATGTTTCAAAATTTTATTAAAACAGTAAAAACAGACGAACAGCTTATCCATTATCTTTTGAACGATATATACGAGGCTATGAAAAACGGAACTTGCGTAAAACAAGTTCCGAGACCTATAAGAAAAAAAGATTAAATTTTCATTGGTGCATAATCGCAATAAGGGATTATTCTTTTTTTTAGAAAATCTAACATATTATCAGCCTCTATCATTTCTTCAATTACTCTATGGTGAATAGGGAAAAAACATACTTCATTGTCGTCGCTGTCGTATATTGATAAAGTTTTTTCTTTTGCGTTATAAGCAAAATAAACCCGCCTTGTTGGCGCTTGTGGCTTTGAGTTAAGCAAATCAGTGTATTTAGGTATGTCTAACACAGATACACCTTTATGTTTTTTATTATACCTCTTACTAAACATCTCTCTTGTGTTTTTTTCTGCTTTGACAATTTCCTTTATCGTCATAATCTTTCCCCTTTTTAAATGTTGAATTTTGCTCTATTTTGGTCATATAGTTCGCTTTCAACAACAAGACTTCTCATTCTGCGAATAATTGCGTTTCTTTCGTCTGGTCTGTTATTCATTTCTTCTATATTTCGCATTCTATTTGCAAGCTCTCTAAACTCTGAATTATTATTAATCATATAGTCAAAAACTTTTTCACTTTCTGCCATTCTGTTATTTTCAGGTATGCCGCCCAAAGAAAACATATTTTGCCCGAAATATCGCGCAACGTTCGCCCTTACAGCTTCAGGAGTTCGTAAACCTGTTCTACTTCTTGCCGCGTTTCTTTGTTGTTCTAATTGCAAATCTCTTAATTCTTGTTCGTCTTTTTCTCGCTGAGAAAGCCCCGCTCCTGCCCCTGCGACTTTCATTTTTTCTAAAATAATTTCTCGCATATTTGCTGGAACCATCCTGTCTATTGCCTGCTCAAGGGTTAAACCGTGTAATTGGGCGTTTGCCACTCGTAGCGTTAAATCGTTTATTTTGTCTTCTTCTGCCTGCCTCTCCCCCGCCTCTCTCGCTCCCTGCATAGCCTCTAAATTCTCACTGTGCATTTGCATTTTATCATCCCGCGCTTGGCTTCTTGCCGCATTGTCGAGCCTTTGCTGAGCCAAATTGCGCAGATTTTGATAATGCGGATTTGCCGCAGTAGCCGCGCTAACACGCTCATCCTCTTCGCCTTGCAAGTCATTTGCGTCTATCTCCCGAAGTGCGCCTACATCTTTCCACTGTTGACGCATATTGTCATATTTGCCCATATCAAACTGTGCATTGTCGTTGTGGAGCGCGTTAAATGCGTCGCCGAAGCCCATAATTAACGACGACAAGCCTGAGCCTACCGCTGTCCCTATTTCTCTGCGTTCGTCGGGAGTGCGCATTGCTCGGCGGCTTCTTGGTTCCACTTCAAAGCTTGGTGCTCCTGTTTCGCCCTGTCTCTCACTTGCCTTAACGCTCGCGATATCCTCACCGACATCTTCACCATCTGCAAAACCTTGCATATATTCGTAAAAATCATCGTTCATACCTTTTAAAAAATTCATATTTATCCCCTTACTTGCTTACGTGTTTTAAAAGCTGGTGAAGTTCTTTTTTTGATAATTCAGAAACCGACACTTCATTTTTTTCGATTATGTAAAGCTTTTGGCTTTCTTTATCAAAACATACATAACGCCCTGCTTCGGTTATAATGCAATCTTTGAAAATGTTTACACCCATATTTACCTCCTTAATCTGCTTCCTCTTGCGTTTGCCAACGCTTCGCCCATTCCAAGGGTCATATTTTGTAATGCGCTCATTTGTCTTTGCGCGTCGTTTCTCTGCATTTGGTGCATAATTCTGTTTGTGCGTATGCCCTCTTCGCCCTCGGATACATCAAGCTGTCCTTGCTGTCTTTGGAGGTTGTTAAGCACGTCGCCCCATTGACGCTCCCACGCGCGTTGGAGTTCGTTGTCGGCGTGTTGTTGCTGTCCGAAAGCGAATTGTTGCTCCCACTGCCTATTTGCGTTGTCAAATTCTGCCTGCCATTGTCTTTGTTGTTGTCTGCGATTGCGTTTTCCGCGCACGCCCGACATTGTCGCCGATGTTCCCGCCGCTAATGCTCCAGTTATTGCTGTTGCCGCCGCCGCTGTTCCTGCCGCCATTATTTACCTCCTTTATTGCCAAAAATTATGAGACATTGCATTTAAGATATCTCCCAAAATTTGTAAAACAGAATCCATATCTTCCGCTCTTGTGCTTTTCCAATTATTTATATTATCGGTGTGTCTGATATGTCTTGGGTTATCACCGAATATGTTATTCCATTGTAGGTGCCCCCATTGGCTATTCGACGGATTTAAGGCAATTTTAAATATTTCATCCGTCAACTCAGGGGGTATGCTATTAAAAAAGTCCATCATTCCAAGCCCTATATTTCGCCATTCTCCTAAAGGAATTTCAAAAGTCGCTCTTAATATATCAGCCGATTCTTGGTTAATAACTCCTGATGACACAAAACTATCCATCAAGTTGATATATGGCTGTTTTTCAAACTGTCTGTTGCTAACAGCATTCATATCATTACCCCAATAATTAAACTTAAACCCCTCAGGAGCTATGCGAACGGATGTGTCTATATCATTCTTGGGGTCTCTTCCCGGTGTGATAACACGCTCATTTTCCATTATCCTATCCCAAACTGAAATGGCAGAAATACCGTCAACGCCCGCTATTCCTGCCTCCAAGTCCTCCATAATATGCTCGACGCCATCCTCAATTATCCAACGTTGAGCCACATTCTCTAAGTTTGAGTTTGCGAAGTATGCGGCTCTTTCTTGCGGGTCTTCGGGCATATTTGCAAGAACGGTTGTCATATACGATATTTCCTGCAGTTGTTCCATTGATATATCGCCGTTCAAAAATGCCGTGATGAGGCTTTGCGTGTCTATCGCGTGCAATCCTGTTTCTTTCAGAATAGCCTGTTTAATTGCCTGCACTTGGGGAGTGGGAGCAGAAAAAGCTCTGTCAATCGTATTTATCATTATGTTTACTTCGGCACCGTGTTGACGGATAAAATCTTCGGGAGGCATTTTGCTCCACGTTTGTATTTCGGTTTCTATGTTTTGACGCCAATCCTGCTGTTCTCCGCGCGAAATCTTATCCAAAATATCTGTAATTTGCTTTAATTCGCTATCAAGCCTGCGTGCTTCCAAAAAGTCTCCGCTGTCGTTTGCCGCCTGTATTCTTGCCGATAGTTCGGCTTCCAAGTTTTCAAAGTATGCTAAATTAAGCGTTCCCTGATTAAACAAGTCGGGGCGGAGGTCGATTAACTGCTGGACTTTATTCCAATCCAAGTGGTAGAGTGCCTCGTCAAAAAGACGGTTGAAATGCTCAATTTCTTCATTGTCAATCCTTACATTTTCACCGTGAGCCCAACGGTCAAATGCCGCCTGCTCGCTTTGAAGCCTGCCTGTCAAATCTACCTTTTGCTGACCTTGCAGACCAAGCATTTGTTGATATTGTGCCAGTTGCTCGTCTCTCTGCCGTCCTTTGTTTTCCTGCACCTCGCGTTGCGCCTGAATTGCGGCGGCGTTTTGGTCTCTTGCGCCTGCCTGTTGTGCCGCGCTGAAGTTTTGCATATTGCGCTGTAATGACGCAATATCTACGTTTTGCTGTGTCTTTGAAGCCGCCTGTTGCTGAGCGTGCGCCTGCTGTTGCAACTGTTTTTGCAACTGTTGTTGTTGTTGTTGCTGTTGCTTCTGTTGCTCCAACTGTTGGCGGTGTATGTTTTGCGGCGTAGTAATTGGCGGCGGCGTATTCGTTTGTTGCGGCGGCGGTGGTGTTATTTGTTCAGCCATAATCATTTATTCCTTTCCATAATTTTATGAACTATCAAAACAAGAGAATTGAAATCGCTCTCCGAAAGCCGCGTGTTTGCTCCGCTTCCCTCTATTGCACGCCACATTTGCCTGTGGATAAATCCCGAAGTGTCGCGCATATATTGATTGAGATACTTTTCAATGTCCCAATTTATGTGATTTATATCAAGCGAGCGTTCCATATTGTCTTTGAGCGTGCCAAAAACGTGATATCCGATTAAATTTTCCCTGTCGACACCGTATATTTGCACGTAAAAATCCGACAACAAACGCATATCATCGCTGTTAATTCTGTGCTTATCTTTTTTATATTTGTCGCTTTCGCTCTTGCCTGTCTGCCCGATAGCAATCTTTTTGCCGTCTTTCCCCTGAATTACAATTCCTCTTTTAACTAAAAATATAGCCATCACCACCAAACCCACGGTTTGGATGTAATTTAAGCTGTTATATCCGTTAAAAATACCGCTCAAATCCATTCATTAACTCTCTTTCATCTAATTTTTTAATTGCCAATGCCAAACCTGCAAGCACCACTGCGCCCACTACCAAAACCCAAATATAACCCATTATGCCACCATCCCTGCGTTAATGCCGAGCTGTGCATTTATATAATCGTCGTATTGTTGCGGATTTGTGTTCGGGTCAATATCCTCTGCGCCCACGGGAACATTGCCGTCCGCCATTTGCTCGTCGGGAGGAAGTGCGCCGCCCTCGGGCATTTCTCCGTCTTCCATCGGAGGTGCGCCGTCAAGTCCTGCTTCGTCCGCCTGAGCGTCCATCTGATTTTCCAAAGCTTCGCCCATTTCTCTTATTTTGGCGTATGGCATTGTGTTAAACATCATCGCCGCTTTTTTCATATCGCCTTGCATTAAATTAAGTATTGTGCTTCCGTTTGCCATCATAAACTCCTGCATTGCCTCGGCTTCGATGTCGTCGTTAAGCGCGCTTGAATTCTGTTGTGCTATGAAATACCTGAACTTACCCTGTCTCAGGTCGTTCATCACTCGAATTATGCGCCCTGCTTTGTCTTGCGAAATCTGATTGACTTCTACCATTTCTTCGGTGCCTGCGTCGTCGGTGATTATAAACACTTCTTGATTTGTCGTAGTCATACAAAACAGGTATAAAAGTATGTTTGTAAGGTTTTCGTCGCATTTGTTGAGGTTGTTTATGTAGGCAGACTTGGAGGACAAAGCCTGCCGAATATTCATTGACGTGCGATAATTACTACTTGAAGCCTGCGTGCGCCCCTGCATTTCTTGATTTATGCCCGTGTATTCTTTAATTCGGTCGTTCAGGATGTTGTAATATTCGAGCAAGGAGGTGTTCGGCGTTTGCACATCCACACGGAAACGTCCGCCCGACACTCCGCCCTCGGTTGTTATCAAGTGTCCAAAACGCGCCGATAATTGCTGTCTAATGACTTCGTCGCTGGTTGCTTCGTCGAATGTTCCGCGCTCCGAAATAAGCGTCTTTCCGCCGCTCATAAACATTGCGTCGTGTGCAAATGTAGCCGTCAGTGCCAAGTTTTGCAAATCGTGTGCGATAACGTCCGTAAACGCCTCCACTTTTCCGCTGATTATGTTTGGAACATAACAAACACCCGGTAAAGAAACGCGCCTGTCGGTTGTCGGGATTTGTATCGGGTGCATTCTGTTCCGCAGAATTATGCCTCGGTCGGTCATTGCCGTCTCCCATATCACATTTCGAGTGCGATTTACAAGCGCATACGTCGGGTTTGTATCTTGGAAGAATAAAATGTCGTCTTCCGTCCAGTCGGGCGTGATTATTATCTCGTTGCTCGTTTCGGTATCGACAAAACACGCGCAATCGACAACAACACTACGAAGCCAAGTATAGCGGCAAGCATAATCGCGGTTGCTCAGGCTCGTTCCCGACGGGCTGATTTTCAGTTGGTCAAATCTCTGTTGAAAATCTTCTCTGCCTATCATAACCTGTCGGTTGCTGACACTGCTTACATAATCCTCATTGTATTGGCTCAAATATTCGTCGATAATATCTTTTTTGTCGTCGTATAAAATATACAAATCGTCGTTTTTGATGTGGTCAATCAGGATTATATCTTCCACATCCGAGCCTGATTGATACACTCGCATATCGGGAAGCGTGCTGTCGGACGAATAAACTTGAAGCTCAATACGTCCCGCGCCAACGTCGCTGTCCAAAACATTTATTTTCAGGAACGGATAAAATCCCTCCGACACTGCTACTTTCACCAATTCGCGGAGTTTGTCTTCAAAACCTATTTGTGTTTTCAATCCCTTAATCAGCAAGTCCATTGTTGCGGCGTCGATTGAGTTCTCGATGTTCATTATCGCCTTAATTCTGCCGTGAAAATGCGCGCGATACACATTATCCGTGAGGTTTTGCAACACGGTTGATACGATATTCGGCTCAATGGGGTCGTATTTCAGCAAGTCCTTGAGTTTGGCGCGCAAGCTGTTTGGGAGCAATTTCCCTTGTGAAATCAGTCTGTTTCTGTATCTGTTGTTTAGCTCTTCGTTCCAAAATTGCCTGCGTTGGCGGATAACCTCGGAGAAGTTATAAAATAACCGTGTTGAATTTTCATCCCAATATTTTAGTTTTGTATCGTTAAACTGCTCATCCGTATATTTAACAGGTTTGACTTTCATTTATACCTCCTACAAATATTTACAATCCAAATGCAGACGGCGCAAACATCCTGACAACTATGCCGCCGCCCGAATCGTGCAAGTTTTTGAATGTATCAATATTCATCAGATAAACAATCGCGTTTTGGTCGGATATTACGCCCGCTTTGAACGGACGCGCCCAACCCGGAACTGTCAGCAGAGAGCCGTTCTCTCTTGCTGTGCTGAATATATCCTCGTGGGAATACAGCGCACAACCAACCCAAACCTCCAAGGAGTGCGAAACTTGGTAATTGTTCGGTTGCGCGCTTAGTATTATCCCGATAAGTTTTTGGATAACCGTGAAAAATCTGTCTCGGTAGTCCTTGTATGTGTCGTCAAAAAGTTTTGTTATTATGAAAACGTCGCTTTCTCCGTGTTCAACGTAAAACGAAAATATATCATTTCCGAAATTTACCAAATTTACCAAATCATACAAATCGTGCTGTGTGTTGTCTTTATCTTTCGTGATGTTCCGCGCATACGTCGCCCATCCGTTGTGCAGGACGTCCTCAGTGTAAACCGTAAACATCTGATTGCGAATGCCGATAGTGCGCGGCGTGTGTATCACCATTTTGGTGAGTGTCTCGGCAATCGACAAGGTTTTAGTGTTTTTGTATCTGTTTTCGTAGCCCCACTGCAGATTTACTTCGCCGCGCTCGTTAAACAGTTTCCCGTTGTCCCCGATTATCATCGGCGTGTTTTGGGACGTTATATAAAGTTGCTCTTTTGTCGAGAAATTGACGTTAAATACTCGGCGTTGATTTCGGCGAAAGTCTCTTATCCCGTCGTTGCCAATAAATATGTTCGTCGAAACGCTGTCGATTGAATAAATGCCATTTGTGGTCATCACCAAGATGTCATCGTTGAGCAATCCGATATTAAGCACCTTTTCGGGAAACGTCAGAACTCCACGGTTTGGATTGAATGTGTCCGTTTGGTCGTTGTTTGCCGCAGTTCCGTTTCTGTAATTCTGCGTTATCCCAACACAATTGTCAAATGCGAACACTTTGAAGTTGTCCATCGGAATAACTGCCTGAATTCCGATATTTCCGATATTCGACAAACCGAACGCATTAAATCGCGCAGAGATATTTCTGAGAATATCGTCAAATGACATCCCCTCTAAAACCTCCGCAAAATTAGGGTTTGGGTTAAAGTTGGGTTGAAGTTGATTTACCTTATATCCTGTGCTTTCTGTATAATACCAAAACTTTTGCCCCATATTGATACTTAAAGGTAAATCGCAAACAAAATGGAAAGTATTCTGCGCCGAATTCTCGCTTTGAACAGTCCGATAAACCCGCATTGCATTATACGTATCCATCGGGTCAACAAGATTGCCTGAAATATCCATAAAATAATATTCGTTTTCTTGATACAACTGCTCATTCGCCGTAGTTCCCGACACAGAATTTATAGGCGAAATTGTCATAATTTGTGTTTTATCAGGGTTATCATTCCACATATTGGGATGGTTTGCATATAGTCGCGCAGGGAAACGCGCGACTCCCGAATTATCTGTTCCTATAATTTGCATAGCGCTCATATCGATTGTTTTCTCGCTAATATCTACATCCTCCTCAATCTGAGGCTTAACAAATGTAAATGACGGCGCGCTGATTTCAGTTTCGAGCTTAATCGGCTGAAAGATGAACGAAATTGTCGGATTAACATTAAGCGCCTGCGATAATGACCCCGTGAATGACGGCGAGTATATCGTCCTGTCTGCCATTCCCGCAACTTGGTCATCGTATGTCAGCACCCACTCGTTATTTCCTGTCTGCTCGTTTACCTGAAACTGAAAAATCCGAGTAAATGCGGCAGGCGCGGTGCCCATCGCAACAACAACATCGTTAAGAACAGGGGAAATATTTGTTTGAGTAAACCAAAAACTCGGAACGGCAGAGGGCGTAGGTATTGCCGCAGGATTTGCCCAAACAAACAAATTTCCCTGTATTATATCTTGAGAGCGTCCCTCACCCGAGAATTGCTCAAGAAACCAGCCAATTCGCGACCTGTGCGCTCTCGGTAAATTATTCTGCTTGCACCAAGTAGCAACAGACTGCACAAACGACGGACGAAAAGCCGCCGAATTAAATACGTCGAATTGCGAGCCGTGAACTGCGCTGTTATTTGTCGCCGCCGTTGCCATAACAGACGTTATAGTATTAACCGTCGGCATATTTATTACTTGGATGGGAGAATTAAGCGATATACTCGCAGTCTGCGGATTTATCGCCATATAAAATATATCGCCGTTAAAACTAACATATACTCGCTTCCTGTCGTAGTCATACCACATCAGGAAATTTGGCGCGAAGTCGTCAAGCGGCATTCCATTTGGTAAATCCTGCTCACTTGTGAAATTTATCACGCTTGAGAATGTGAAAATCTCATTTGTTTTCACGTTCCACTCTACGATGTTCCAATTAATTTGGAATTTTTCAAGTGCTCCCCTCCCCCACACGCCGACGAGCGAATAAATGTAGTCGCCCACGGAAATTGACTTAAGTGATTGCAACCTTACAAACTGTGAAGTATCTGCAAAGCCTGTTTCAAAAGGTCGAGACAATTCGGTTTGTAAGGTTGCAATATTTTGAGTAGTCATAGGTTTCTCAGGCTCAAGGAGCGATGAGGGTATCATATTCAGTATTTCTTTGGCGGTGTTCGGATATTCTCGCCTAAACTCGTTAAGCAGGAACTCCGAATAACTGTCGCCGAATATTGCGTAATTTAGTGATTTAGGCACGAGAACCCCGCTTTGAATATGTTGAACGAATGCGGCGCGGTATCAAATGCACGGTTGCGCCCAAGTATTTTGGCATTGCGTCGCTGTCGCATTCCATTACAACGCTAAAGCCGTCGGAAATTATACCTTTTCCATACAAAAGCGTGATTTCATCGACGTTGCTGTTTTGTGAGAAATTATGTTGTCTGCGAATTCCGCCTGTCGGCAGTGTGTTGCCATCGCGACATTTTACATACAGATTAAGATTGCCGAAATTATGCATTGTGTTTTTTTCGTATATATTTGCGTAAACATCTACTTTGAGAAGCTCGTTTTCGTTGTAGTCTTCATCGTTAAAGTGGGTTGTCTCCACTCGACAGTCGTAAGGCTCAATATAATTAAAATTTAATGCCAACTAAACCGTCCTCTCTCTTTCATCTCTTGAAAGCAAAACTTGCACGTCTGCCTGCAATCTTTGCAAAGACTCAGCAATTCCTGATAACAAATCGAAGATTGCTTGCGTTTCTTCTGTCGGCTGGGGTATTTGGTGTATGCGCATATCATATTATCCTCACAAAAAGTTAATCGGAGATACGGATAACGGGTTAACTTTGGGAAGTGTCGCCTCGGACGGTATTGTATTCACCGTTATTTTCACTCTCTGCACTTCTGCGTCTATCTCTTCTTGGTATGTGTCCATCCTGATAACTTCGGTTGTGTCGTCGATAAACTCATAAACGGACTTTTTCAGTTCGAGGCGTATGAGATTTACGAGTATCGGGTCGCAAAGCAACTGTTCCGACAGCGGAGCGTCTGCATTTACAAGCGGCAGAATGTCTTCCCAAAGCGATTTTATAGTGTGTTGCGGATAGAAGTAATACATTATGTCGTTGTTGTGTTCTGTGCCTGCAAACGTTGCTATATCGGCAACTAATCTCATTGGGTCGTTTGTCGGGCGCATATACGGATATTGCTTAACATAAATGTGATGATCGGGCACCAATTCCCATCCGGGTATTGCGTCGTCGTCCCAGTATTCATCAACAGTTTTTTCGTATTTCAAGACAATGAATTCGACTTCTCTTTCGTATGTGTATATTTGGACAAGGTCTTTGTTGCGTAATTTGTCAAAATGCTCTTGGTCGCCGAAGCCCATAACTTCAACCCTGACCCTGTCGTTGTTCATTTCAAATACAAAATTCCGCACAACAGGCGATACACCATTCGTCCATTCGTTGATGTCGCCGAAATTAGCCGTGAATGTCTTGTCGAATGTTTTCAGTCCGTCCACTCCCAAAGCAATAGGAGACGAGGATGTGCCGAGCGGAAGCGGTGCTGATGTCTCCAGTTTTTTAAATCTTCGGGACTGCATAACTGCGCGGCGCACGGCGTTGTTTATCAGCATTATCCATTCGCTATTATCTCTGATATAGTCCTGTAATTGCACTGGTAGCGTATTTATAATTCGTTGATATGTCAGCATTAAAAATTACCTCCTACTAATATTTACAATGCAAAAAAATCAAGTAAAATCATAAATTTCTCAGAAATTCAGCATTACGCGCGCGTTCTGCTCATACGCTTGCCTCTCTGTGTTCGGTTAACTTTATCGTCCAGTCGTTGGGGTCTTTTAAATCGCCGTAGCTGAAGCTTGTGTCGAGCATATTTCGACAACCGCAGACGGGAGCTGTCCACTCAGCCCACGAGATGTCAAATGTCTGTATCGGGTCGAGCGGCTGAAGTTGGGGCTGTAAACCCGTTGGAACTATCGGAACTCTGTTCATAAAGTTTTGAGTGTCCCACTTGTCGCCCAAATTGGCAAACTGGCTCCACGGGAGGATGTTTGCATTGTTTATCCTAATATCGCCATTTCTTAAATAAAACCGACTGAACATTTGACTGAGAACTCCAGCAGATGGGTTTTGGATGTTGCTTGAATGCAAACTTGAAAACCCTGTAATGTTTACAAATACACAGTTTTTAATGTCGTAGTTATTTGGCGGCGGCATAGCTGTAAGGTCTAAAGTTCCGCCAAACAGGCAAATGCAATTTTTCATTTTCAATGGCGCCGAAGTCATTGAAAATCTATTAAAAAACAAAAATTCGTCATTAGTATGGATAATGCAAGAATAAAAACTCAACGCATAATTAGTCGTCCCAAATATTACATTCCTAAATATGCACCTGTTATAAACTATTGGGAATTGAGCGTTAGATACTATGCTTGTGGTAGTGGTAAAATTTATAATTTCGGCGTCATTGAAATACAAGGTGCTTGATTTTTCGTTTGTTTGGTCGTTAAAAAAATCATTTAAGAATGTTGTTGAACTCTCCAATCTGAGAACATTCTTATTAAAGTTAAGAAATACGCTATATCCTTGACTTTCTATCGGGCGCGCAAAAAAAGGAATAGGTGCATTAAGATTTACGAAGCCGTATTCTATCTTAATTGCGACATCGTCTATCATAACTTGTCGCACGGGGTCAAATGCCGCGCTTTGGGCAATTAAATTGCGTATTACTTCGTGTATATTGCCCGATGTTTCCCAAAGTGTTAAATGCACCATTACTCTACCTCCAAAATGTTTGACAAATTACTCCAATACGGCACCGAGAACGTGCGCGGAACAACTTCAAAGTCCGTGCTGTCAGGAAACGGCGGCTTTGTCGGCGCAGGCGGGATTAAAAAGTTATCAACAAGAACATAATTTCCGACTGCAGGCATAACCCCTGATTGATTATGAATAGTGGTTCTAAAATTGGGGTTTGGCACTTCATCGACAAAATACGATGTGTTCTCAAGCACTTGCATAGAGTAGCTTTCGCCGTGCCGCAAGAATATAACTTCCGACGGTGCGGCGCCAGAACCGATATATACGTGTATCTCAAACTGTGTGGTCGTGTCCACTCCGCCCGACACTAACTTGCTGATGGTGAGCGTTTGCGGAAGCGGATACATCACATTGTTTACATCCACCTGAGCTCCGCCCGCTTGCATTGTGCCGCTACTTGGTGTTATCTGCGGGTCAAATCCTGCTATTTTATCCTCCGACACGGTGAAAGTGTCGCCAACTGCCAAATCGAATACTCTCGATTGCCCGTTGCGCAGAGTAAACGCAGGCTGTGGAGTGCCGTTTATCGACACTCTAATTGTGAAATCCTGATTTGGTGCAACTCCGCCTATCACGTGCTTTGTGATAACGAGCGGGTAATCGTTAGGTTGCGGAGGGTCAAAATCGATGTCCAAGATGGGGAAACCGTCATTTATCGAGTTATTCGGCGGCATTTGCCAAATCCAATTGAAATTCCATCCGCTAAATGTGCTTTGCGTGCGCATTTGTCCCTCTGAACGTCTTCCGTCGGCAGGGTTGGGAGAAACTACATTCTGCGCGATAAACGGCAATGTTGCGCGTGTTATTGCGTATGACGCCGAAACGTGCCCGAAGCCTGACGTCTGCCCTGCAAACAGTCCGACAAAATTAACGCCTGCCGCGGGGACTGTGCCCGTTGCGTAGCAATTATTTATTGGAGCGAGCGATGAGCCCGCAAACCCGCCGATAAATCCGCCGCCTGCCTGAGATGTGATATTTGCACGAGTGTAGCAGTTTTCGATATATCCGCCGCTGTGTTCTCCAACCAATCCGCCGACGAATTGAAATCCTGTCATTGTGGAGTTTACGACGTAGCTTTCCTCAATTATTCCCGATGACGCGCCTGCAATTCCTCCGAGATATTGGTCATTGACGCTTCCGATAACTCCAGTAGCTCGGCAACGAATAATTTCACCGCTATTTAATCCGCAGATTGAACCGACACGGCTACCGCCTCCGATATTTCCCGAAGCTGAGCAGTGGTCAATAACTCCTCGGTTCTCCCCTGCGATAAATCCGATGTGCGAAGCTCCATTGATTGTGCCTGATACTGTCAGACGTTGAACATTTCCCTCAGGGGCGATAAGTCCGAACAGCCCAAATCTATTGGTTGCCCCTCCGACATTCTGCGGAACGAATACGCCCGATATTGTAAATCCGCCGCCGTCAAATGTTCCGTTAAACCCGCCGTCTCCTGACCTGTTCGCTATCGGTATCCAAGGTGTCGTGTTGGGCATCCAAATGTCATTTAGCAGTGTAATAGTCTGCCCTGCAAAACTAACGCCTATATTTACCTGATTTCTGAAGTTCTGTAAGTCGGCTAATGTGGATATATTCATTTATAATTTCTCCCTACAAATATTTACAATCTTGAGAATGGCTCGGTTTTTTTGTTGTCGTAAGGTTTTTTGAGTTCGGGGATGTAGTTATACACATCTCGCGGTATTGCAGGGTCGGCTGTCAGCAAAAAGCGAATTGCCGAAATCGGACATTCCCATTCGGCTTCAATGTTCGCCGAAATTGCGGTGCGCGCAGACGGTTCGTTTGTCTTCCACGAGAAGCGTATGAGTGCGTCGATAACGTTTTTTGCTTCTTCACAAACAAAAAGCATTGGCAAATAATCTTCGCAGTAGTGCAAATGCTCGTTTATTGCCTGTATTCCGTCTTCCCAAAGTGTGGCGACGGGCGCGGTTATTATCGGCATTCCTGCGCGTGCAAAGTTTTCTGCAAGCGTGTATTTCCCGTCGAGGTGTGAACGCTTCATATTGTAGTATATCGGGTCGCCGTAAACCTTGAAATCCTGCACACCGTGCTTGTATGCCATCTCATTTATTGCGTCAACCTGTTGGCGAACGTCGAGCTGGTCGCTTTTTATTTGGTTCCACGGTTTTTGCGGGAAGCAATCAATGGCTATTTTTTGCCCGTGCAGATTAACCGCCCAAAGTATGGCAAAGCAAGATTTGACATCGTGCGGGTCAATCGACACGTAATAATTGTATAAATCGGGCGGCAAGGATGGGATAACGTGTTCGGTCGGGTTAAACGTCTTAAATACGCGTCCGCTAAACTTTCTGAAGTTTCCGAAGAAGCGCGCCTCTTTCTCGTCGGGATTAATCGCTACTATGCGCTCAATCTTGGCTATTTGCTTGGGCGTTGAGTGCGGGTTGTCGTATATACTGCCTTTTATCCAAAGCCAATCAGGCTCTTCCATATAATCAGCCATATATGTAGCTCTGTTTGAAACGGGCGTAAAGAACAGCATAAACTTATTTGCGTTGCTCGGGTCGGTAAGTCGCAGGTTGCATTCGTGAAATATCGGCTCTTTCATCGGTTCGTCCGAGAAAATGGCAAACAATCTTGGTCCCGCGAACTGGTCAACAGACTGGTCGTGAGTTTTAAGTGTGATAGTTTGCCCGTTGATTATCAGCAGTCTGTCTCTGAAACGGATGTCGCAGGTCGGGTCAAGCTTTTTCATTTCTAAATAAATAGCGCCCGACGGTTTAAAGTTTTCCATTGTGCCGATTACCCAAATTCCGATTTCGTCGCCGTTCGCTTTCTTTCGGTCGTAGTCGTCGAACAGTGGGCAGGTGAATGTGCGAAACTCTGGCGGATAACACATATTTATGATTATCGAACACATCAGATGGGTTTTACCGAAGTTATTTCCGCTCGAAACAGCAATCATACTTTTGTCGTCGTATTGCTCGGTAAATTTATAAATTGCGGATAATTGCCCATCGTGAAGCTTCATCGATGTAAACTTCCACTTTTCGTGCATATATGCCTTGATTTTGTCAAGCATTTTTCTGCTCTGTGTATGATGGACAATTTTCTTTGCCGACACACGTGATTATGCTTACCGTAAATTTATCGGTGCAGGCACAGGCATTGTAGTGTGATGAGTAATGAATACAATTCACTTGCTTTTTCCTTTTCCCATATATCCGTTTGCGAATGCGGCGCGCTCAACAGCTTTTGCTTGCTCTTTTGTGAGTTTATTCACAGTTCCCGCATTGCCCCATTTGTAGCCTCCTGTTTGTGTATTTTTTTTCACAGGCATATTATTATTCCTCCTTTTCTTTCACAAAGTGCGATATTATAATGGCAACGATGAGTGTTCCGTATGACGCTGTCAGGGTAAAAATAATCGCATCCATTTTAATTTTCCGTATATTTTATTGGTGTATAATATTTCAGGGCTTTAACAATATCGTTAGCCGAAAACGTTGTTATAGTGTCGGTGTCGATTGCTTCTGCCGATTTGTGCAAGTATTTTATTTTAGTGATATGGAGCGCGTGCCACGTTTTTATGTCGGGGTCTTCATTGCCGTATATATCTTTCCGAGCCTTGCATAATTCTTGTGCGGCTTCGATTTCAATGATTAAAACTTCGAGCGGGTATTTTTCGATTAAGGCTTTATCCGACAAGAATAAATCCGAAGCCATTTTCGCGTTCTTTATTTCTTTGAATAATGCCACAGTATTATTTTTATCGTGAGCTTCCAAATTCAAGGATATTTGAGGCTTTTTTGGCACGTTTGGCTTATTGTCTTTTTCTTCGACTTCTATTTTATCTATTTTATAACCTTTTTTTGTTTCTTTTTTTATCAAAATTTATCTCCTTGTAAATATTTACGTAGTGCAAAAGATTATTAAATATAGGGCAAATTATGAGCATAAGAGGAAACGTAAAAATGATTAACCCGTTGTCTGCGGCTAATATTTTAGGTGTTTCACGCGACACTATAAAAAGGTGGTGCGATAATGGCACGCTACAATCTATACGAGGGAACGATAAAAGGAACAGTCGAAACATATCGGTTGACAGTGTAATACTGCACGCTTCGATAGTCGGAAATAAAGACGCAATGAAACGTGTTGAGTTAATTATGAAAGTTTTGGAAAAGAATAAAATATAAGGAGGGTTTTATTGGACAAAAAACAGATTTTTTCTCGTGTGCGTACATGTGCGGCAGATGTGCGGCACATGTGCGTGTGTGATATTGATATAACTAAGTTAATCAATAGCGGGCGCTTGGGGATGTGCGCGCCTTGTTGATTCACATCAACAATCCATATAAAAAAAGAAATAATAAAATTAAAAATAAAATAAAAAGAAAATATTTTTTATAATAAACTGCCTCGACTTCGCTTCGCTCCGCATTGCATTTTATTTTTATAAATTTAAAGATTTTTCTTTTTTTCTTTTTCGGCAAAACATATCTTACGTTAAAATATATTCCGTCTGTTGTATCAACAAAGTCAACTAAAATCTTTATGTTCTTGTAAATTCTACATAATTCAAGGGGAATAAGTAGGTTTTTCGCATAAAACAGATGTTTTCAGTGCAATCTACCGAAAATAAGTGTAATCTATGGATTTTTTACCGTTTTACATAATATCAATTATGGGAAATAACGTATTTTCTTTTCGTCGGGGGATAGGAGTATGTAAAAACACAATAATTCACTGACAAAATAAACCAATTAAAAACCTCGGGAGGTTAAAATGAAAAAAAATCAACGGTGTTTTCCGTGTCGAACAAAATCAACAATGCAAGGATGGCGGGTAATGCATACGCTTTTACTCCCGAGGTTAAGCGGGACTATCTGCCATCCTTGCTACACTGATAAGCGATTGTGAGGTGCGCAAATGATAGCAATCAAAGCGTATGCATATTTTCAGGGTAATTTTTGCGCTTCGGACATTGTTAAGAAACAATTAGGCGTCAGCGACAACGATTTGCTAAAAATTGCAGGGAATAGACTAAATACTTGGTTTGAATGGAACGGGTGCGATGTTATAATTCGTGTTTGTTGCGATAAATGGGGTTATGAATGTGAAAACTGCGATACCGAGGAAATGTTTTGGAGTTTTTGCAAAAAGAAAAAAACAAATATCGCCAATCCCCTATCGAAAAAACAAAGTAAAAATAAATCGAGTATCGAAAAAAAAGTTTTAGAGTTAGTCGGATGTTTACCCAAAGAAAGAACTTTAAAACAAATAGAGGATTATTACAAGGGAGTTAAAGGAGCAACTATAAGGGAAGCTATAGCGATAGAGGTGCTTAAAAAAGTATTGAATAAAGAGGATGATTATTTACAAAGCGCCAAAATTTTTTTAAACAAAATAAACCAATTAAAAACCTCGGGAGGTTAAAATGAAAGACGAAGAAAGAGTATGCGGTGATTGCGGAAGCATAATCACACCAGACGAAACAGGAGCGAGAGTATCGCCGACAGGTTGGCATTGCACCGATTGTGCAAAAGAACAAGAAGAAGAGCCGATGTCGGTTTTGGCGGCAATGTATAATGACGTGTCAAGCCAAATAAAAACCCTCGAGAAAAAGAAAGACGCACTTAAAGAAGCGATTTATGCAAGGCTCGGCGACAATTTGGAAGCGACGGACGGGCATTACAGAGTAGTTCGTAAAGTAGTATTCTCGTCAAGATTTGACAGCTCGAAGTTCAAAGAAGAGAACAAAGAACTCGCCGAGAAATACACAGTAAAAACATCATCCGAAAGACTAACTGTAGAGTTAGCATTTTAACAAAAGGAGCGAAAAATGAAAACAGCAACAAGTTATAAAATCAATAATGGAAAGGTAAATTTTTTTTGCAAAGACGGCAATTTACTAACAGGTAAATTTGAGTGGAAATCGCAAACTTTGGATTTACGCTACACAAAAGTAATTGATATTTCAGCGTTGAGTGGATTGACTAACTTGAAAACTTTGGATTTATCCTACACAAAAGTAATTGATATTTCAGCGTTGAGTGGATTGACTAACTTGAAAACTTTGGATTTACGCTACACAGAAGTAATTGATATTTCAGCGTTGAGTGGATTGACTAACTTGAAAACTTTGGATTTATCCTACACAGAAGTAATTGATATTTCAGCGTTGAGTGGATTGACTAACTTGAAAACTTT
>Ga0123354_10001215_pt1 | contig 30493 bp, 25 predicted proteins | sample TergutLab28metaG_2_FD_97872 | JGI IMG/M metagenome (GOLD analysis project Ga0123354, IMG submission 97872) | Labiotermes labralis P4 segment gut microbial communities from Petit-Saut dam, French Guiana - Lab288 P4 | ecosystem: Host-associated > Arthropoda: Insects > Digestive system > Gut ... | reverse complement strand
GTCGGACGAAAAATGGCGACCTTTCAATTGTTTTTTCAGTCCAGGAAACAGGTGGTAGTCCGACAGGGCCAGATCTGGAGAATAGGGTGGGTGATCAAGACATTGGAAGCCCGGGTAGTCCAGTTTCTTCTGGGTTGCAATTGCCCGGTGAGCCGGGGCATTGTCATGCAACAACAAGACCCCCCTTGGTGACTTTCCCGCGGGCAACGTTTTTTCCTTCAAAATGTCCTTCAATTGCAGCAGCAGAGATGAGTAATACTCCACGTTGATAGTTTGGCCCTATGGAAGACAATCAATGAGGAGGATGCCATCTTGATCCCAAAAAATCAAGACAAGAACTTATCCAGCGGACTTTTGCATTCGAAATTTTTTGGGGCAGGGTGAGCCACTATGCCGCCACTCCATTGATTGTTGCTTTGTCTCCGGGTCATAGTGATATAACCAGGTTTCATCCATGGTCACCAATCACAACACGAAATCATGCGTTGACCCTGACTGAGGCTTCTTGAATGTGGTTGAGTGTTGCTTACCCCTGTTGAGTGTGAGAGTCTGAGCAAAGAGTGATCAAAGTTGTCAGCTAAAATAATGCCTTTGTTTTATGTTGCTAGGATATATAACCAACCTTTCACTCCGAAATAAAGTCAACTGTATCCCCACAGAAACAGTCACTGTGCATGTTAAGCTTAGTGTCCTGTACAATACACATATACATTCATAACACACTCAAACAGAACATCCTCACACTGAGATATAATTTACGAATTTGCTAATTTTGGCATTTCTGCCACAAAAAAATAGACAAATAACTTCTTCCAGTTCTGTCCATATGTTTCTAGGAATGCAGTGGTAAGGAAATCAGATTAATTGTTAATGACCCTGCAGATAATGCTGGTGTAAAGGTGAGAATTTTATCCCATACTGCTGTTACTAGTCTGTGTCGTGTACACAGCAGTGTATCTTGTTTTGTTAAGCAAGGGCAGTGGTGTATTGCATTAGACTAATTGGTTAAGATATGTTTAGCCTTAGTAAATTCATATTGTCATTCTGTTGCATAATGAATATCTTCATGACCTGTGTTACTCACCTTACATTCTCAGGTAGTCAGATTGAGAAGAATGAGAATGAGAGGTCCTGTGGCACATATGGGGGAGAGGAGAAGTGCATACAGGGATTTGGTGGGGAAACCTGAGAGAAAGAGACCACTTGTAAGACCTAGGCATAGATGGGAGGGTGACATTAGAATGGATCGTAAAGAAGTACGATGAGAAACCTGGAATTTGGAGGGGGGAGGGGCTCATATACCAGGAACTTTGAAAGATGAATGAAGGAGGGCTGTAGGAATGGGGCATCTCTGCAAGAGATTCCATGACGGGGACCTTGGGCTAGGGCTCCTTTACTGGGGACCCCGAAAGATATGTTAAGCAAGTCTCAGAAATGGGTATCAGCTTCCATAGGGGCCCTGTTTTTGGGGAACATGAAGGGGTGCTTCTTTCTTAGGGCCTTCTTATTTAGAGGAATTTTTATGAGGTTTTCGAGAGATATGCAAAATGCCCTGCAAATAGGTATCTCTCTCCATAGGGGCCCTGTTGGGGAACCTGGTGGGGTTCATCTGCCAGGATTTTTTAGAAAAAAGAAAAGTATATCTGGGTTCCTTTCTTGGACCCAGAGGACATTAAGATTTTGTTTGGGGGCCATTGGAACTTTAATACAGGAACAGGACTCTCCTGAGTTGATATTAAATTATGGGGCACAAAGGGCCTGTCTATAAGGCTTAGGTGCATCGAGACTGTAAGGGCTCGAACTCAGTGTTAATCAGTCAGTCAGTACAGTGAGGGCATGAACTGGATTGACCTGCCTCAGGACAGGGACAAGTAGCAGGCTTCTGTGAGTATGGTGTTGAAAGTTAGGTTCCATAAAATTTTAGTAAATATCTTGAGTAGCTGAGGAACTAAGTTTCACAAGAAGAACTCTGCTCCCTGGAGTTAGTTCATTTTATTGCACTCCATAGATCATTTATGAATGAATTACAGTCACCATTGTGGGTTGCAATAATATTGTTATTTTCTGGGTTATGGCACATCATTCTGTTGTTAATGATTACTAGCATTTTTGAGGAACCTGCTATCTTCATCTTACTTCCATCTGATGGTGTAGGCAGTGGGCTTGTCTGAAATATTGGTAATCACCTATGAAATTTCATGGAATCTACACATAAGATTACAGTCTTAATTTTCACTGCTGTGAACACGCCAACCAGTGTTGTTCACCTCCCGATTAGTGTGTTCATCTTCTGTTCTGATCCATCTCTGCATTTCACTCAATGTTAGCTGAATGCAGTCTGTCAGTAGACTTCCATTTGTTGACCAGGCATCACTTCCCATGCTCCCAGCATCATTGCCAAGATGTGCTGGTTCATGAGGTGGATACGCCACACAGTGATGATAGCAACATTTGTCAGTAAATGTAAGGATGGCCAGAGGAAAAATTTTCTCTCAGAAGGATGGGGAGTGGGGTTACAGAAACCCACTAATGATCCTGAAGTTTGGATGTTCCCATTTTGTGCAGATGTAGTGATTTGGACTATTAAGTCATTAGGCCCTTTTCTTGGTGGTGACCCCCATTTCCGATGTTACCCAGAGTTTTCTTGCACATGGCAGATAATTTTGTGTCACTGTTATTGTGAATGTCTTATGAATGGAGCTTTATTACTTTCGTTTATTTTTGTTTTTTTATTCTTAATATATGGGAATGGTCTGATGAATTTTTCCACAGGCAAAGCCATATTCTCGTGTCTTTGGTGATTATGAAAATACACCCAGCAACTGGACTGTCAGGTACTTGGATCCATCTGTGTCTGAAGATAAGAGGTTCCTTGATGAAATGACAGTGCTCAGCAACATTGCAAAACTGGTAAGAATTTCAGCTCAACAGCATGTTGTGATGGAAACTGCTTTATGTGCTGATCAATACAGAACACATTCTGATGCCAGTACACTGTTGTTTTCTTCAGGTGGAGTCTGGACTTGTGTACAGGGATGGTGTGCCTGATGTCTACTGGAAGGTAGTGCGATCATTGCATCCTGTGGTTGATTTCCATGGTCCTGATTCTGATGCCACAAAGGAAGCAAAACAGATTCTCCAAGATGTGATACACATCATCAAGAAGGCTTACGTTCTGGCCTACAAGGGGCGGGTTAGTAGTATGATACATGACCCATCTAACAGTTCATAACAGTGTACCTCCATGGAGCTGACTAAACAAGTTGGTCTAGGTGGTAAAACTTCAGTTTTTTATTTGGATGGTAAACAGTTCAAGTCTTAACCAGGATGCTGTCTCTCCTGGTATTTTTGTGGTGTACCTCAGACTGTTCAAGCAGATATAAGAAGTGCCTGAAATTATAATAAATGTCCTTCCTTCCACATCCCTTCTAATTCATTGCCTGTCCTACCATTCAGTGCCATGTTGTCTGTCCTGTTGACAGTTTTCTTTAACAATATGTACCTGTAAGTAAATAAACTTATGCACGTAGAGATGAAGATTTAGCTCCGTCCTTATAATAGCACATGGCCCCATAATGTAAGCTGTATAGATGTTGTACCTCCATAACATCAACAGTAACCGGTCATTACAGTATTTTATCATTCTTTAAAAGTCACCACCTTCAGTGATGTATATGATCCTGTGCATAGTTGACACTTCTGCCTTATGTTCAGAGGGAGCTGGTTCAGATTTTGTCAGGAGACAAGCTGTTCACACTGAGGTGTTGTGTACTTTTCAGGTGCAAGTGCACATAGTCACAGAAAGCACCTGTTAGCTTCGTCATTTCCGACTTTCCACATGTATAAGTGCAGCTTCCACTGGACTTAATGCTATGAAATTTTATACTGGGGACTTTCATGAGAATCTGTCAAGAAACTCGACATTTGACTTAAATTAAACAAAAATATCAGGCACTTGACACAAAGACCAAAGTATGTTTTATTGTTATTGGCAACATAAATTTGCCATACAAGCATTTTTCTGCAACACTTAGGTTTTTTATATTGTTAAGAGCCACATGTAACTCAAAAATTCACACAACACATTGTTGCCTTCCCACTGCAGTAGTGGTGTTGCAAACATGTGATAATGTGTCGTTGTATGTACATTGCCTATTTTGTCTTTAGTCCTGCATGGCAAATGGTACTGTAAATCAGGCTACAATGAATGTACATCAGTCTCATCTCATAGTTTGTAATTATTGTATGTATGTCATGTGAGATGTATCAAAGCAGTTCACAAAGCATCATCATACAGATTAATAACCATTGAATGCACCAGCAGGCTTCAGCAGTGAACACATGGTACAGGTTTAATTACATGAAGGTAGCACTCATATGATTCAGTGTCGCATCCTATATGGTAATAGATACTGATATAGGCAGCTTTGCTGATAGAGTGTGATTGTTTGGTCTTTCATAAAACCATTTCTTCACACAAATGTGTTGTATATCCGCATACACATTTTGGCATCACATGCCATAGTCATTGCCTGTCGTGGAGTTAAGCGAAACCAACAACAACATTTAAACTCATTATAAACTATCAATCAAAATCCCTAGTTTTATTTTTATTTGAATAACCTTAAGTCTGTAACATTTCAAGGTTGTGGAATCTTCTGGATTTTCAGAAATATTGAGACAGATGGTTTTTTGGGGGGGAGGGGGGCATCGTAGCAGGTTTAAAAATTGTCGTTGCTCCATATATTGACAGTGTATTTTACTGTTTTGCAGGCCTTCACAGTTTGATCTTTTGTGATAGTCCTTAAACAGGTTTTCCCTGTTTATAGAACGTTTTAAAAATTGTACCTGAATTTTTTAAAATTCTTCTATGTTTTTCTACTTTTTGCATGTATTTACAGAATATAAACACGTGTGACATCCATTTGTAGGTGTCATATACTGTAAAATCTTGCTGTTGTGACTGAGACCAATAAAATTGTCACAAAGATCAGAATCAAGAATGTCAGAATCCATTTGCAATGTAAAATGCCAGTAAAGAAACTGTAAGATAACCTTAGAAAAACATAAAAAGGATGTAAATTTATTTTTATTACAATATGAACAGTACATTAGTGGTTGAAGGAGTGTTTTCCATAAAGCATGAAAGCTGTCACCTTCACTTAATGAAGGACAGAGCTTGACTGTACTGTGTTTGATCCATGCAATGGCGTGACAGTGGGGAAGGCTGACTTCCCAGCCATGTGGTGTTGTCCCATTTCACCAAAACCATCATGAAAGGTCAAATCAGTGGTATTAAAATGGGTGATCATGAAAGATTGGAATCCTGAGCATTAAGATTTAAGAACACTGAGAACTCACTGTACTTGTAGTGATTCTGTTGTGCCATTTATTCTCGCTCATAGTTTCATAGTTCCCTTCCTCATACCTTGAACCATTGCCTCATTTTGACATTCTTTGTATGGAATGAGGTGGGTTTACTTTCTCTACCATTTACTTTAGTGTGAAAGACAAAGCACAGACTTTTGCATCTGAAAGCAATGATTGTGCCATTGAGTACATAGTCATGTGTGATAAAAGATCTTTGAAAATTATGATGATTTGGTGATGATTGTTTTGTTCTAAATCTGATAGGTGACCAAATATAACTCTAGGAATTGTGTTTGTGTGATCATGGGCATAACTTGGCTAGTAATGTGGGGCGGGGGGGAGGCAAATTCAGCTATAGGTAAGGAACTTTATGAAGTAATGAAGTTGGAAAGATAGGGAAGATTGTTTTGAACCAGTCCTTCATATACATACAACCCCTTTCCTTGCTCTCACCCCATTTTTTTTATTTGCTGCTCTTCAACTCGGTAACCAAAAAAAAAATTGTTAGGCAGAAAAAATATTGGGGGTGGGCATTTGCCCGCCACCCTTGCCCTCCTCCAAGTCGCACCTATGTGTGTGATGGTTTGTGAATGGCTGGAGAGCTGCATATCTTTTTTATGGCAAGGAGTGTTACCTTATTGGTAAGTTTATATGTAACATATTTATTGCAGACTGCTTTGGTAAAGTTCCCAGTTTATGAGTTACATTTACATGGAGGTGGGGGTGTGAAAATTGTGTGAAAGCCAGAGGAGAACTGCAAAAATTGTGTTTGAAGACATTTAAGAAGAAACAAAAATGTAGTCAGACATTGTGATTTTACAGAATTGTGCTTACATTTATCTGTCTTCTTGGCATGTCGGATGGAAAAAATCCAAGAAAGAGAAAAGGACCATAAGTGAAAACAGTAAATGAGTAAGGAAAAATGGTGCAGCAACCTATGGTATAAACCGTAATGGGGTTGGTTCTTGTTTGTGCAGGTTGTTGTCGCTACAGTAAGCAGTGATGTTAGTCACACAAGGAGGACCCGTAGCCTCATGGCAAACGCAGTGAGTACTGATCAGATAGCCTAGCAAGTTTAACACTGTTTGCATGTGCAGTTACTGGAGATCATGAATGTGGATTTTGATAGAATGGATCAATTTACTTGCTACTCTGAATCACTTCAAGGAAATCTATGAATCACATAAGAGAGAGGTTTTGTATAATACTCTGAGTTTGGTATAACTATGAAACTAGTGTGGGTAATTAAAATACATGTAAATGAAACTTACTTTGAAGTCTGGATAAGCAGATATTTGTCTGATACATTTCATGTTGAGAATGATTTGAAACCAGATACCTGCTTGGCGTAGCTTTTCAGCTTTGCTCTAGCATATGCCATAGGGAACATCCAAGTCAATAAAGAGGAACTGATATTTCATGGGATACACCAGCTTCTGTGTGCTGATGATGCAAATTTATTTGGCAAAAACAAATATTATGAAGAAAAATGCAGAAGCTTTATTCATTGGGCTAGAAGTAAATACTGAGAAAATTTGGTATGTGATTTTCTTGTGAATAGTATGCAGGACGGAATCATAGCTAATAAATCCTTTGAATATGTGGTAAAGTTTACATATTTGGGATGAACACCTACAAGTGAACATTAAATGCATGAAGAAATTACAGTCACATTAAGCTGGGGGAATTTCTGCTACCATTCACACCAGATTCTTTTGCCCTCACATAAACTATCAAAAAAAACATAAAGATTATATTATACATAACCATAATTTTGGCTGTTGCTTTATGTGGATATGAAATTTCCTGTCCTGAGTTTAAGGGAAGAACATTTGAGGGTGCTTGAGAATATGGTGCAGAGTATATTTGGGCCTGAAGGGGAGGACATAACAGGTGACTGTGCAAAACTTCATAATGTGTAGCTTCATGACTTGTACTTCTGAGCAAATATTTTCGTGGTGATTAAGCCAAGAACAAAGATGGATGAGGCATGTGGCACATGTGCAGGAGAAGAGACATTCCTATGCAGTTCTGGTGGAGCAAGCCCAAGGAAAGGACCACTTGGAAAACCTTGGCATAGATGGGAGGATAATATTAAACTACATCTCACAGAAATGGACTGGGAGGGAATGGACTAAATTAATCTGGCCCAGGATAAGGGCATGTGACAGGCTTATGTGAATACAGTAATGTGCTATCGGGTTCTGTAAAATGTGGGCAATTTCTTGAGTAGATGTGGAGCTATTAGCTTCTCTAGAAGGACTGTGCTCCATGATTTAATTTAGTTACAGAATCAGTAGTAGTGCTGAAAAATTTTTCAGGGTTTGTAACTGTTAAAATATTGTAATAAAAGATTGACTAAATTCTGTAGTGGTAGTTTTACTGCCATCAGAATTGAACCTTATAACCATTTCTTACTGATATTTTATTTGTCCACAATTTACATTATATATTTATCTTGTTGCATTTGTTGTCATAGATAAGTGTGCTGAGGTATTTCCCAAGCCTCTTGGTCACTGTATCCATTTAGACAAGACTTACGTTTTGTGAAATGACTGTATTCATGGACCATTAATTAATATCTTAATACAAGGAATAAGCATCATCTTCGTACATCGAATGCCAGCCTACCTTGTTTTCATAAAAATACATTCATTGCTGGCGTAAAGTTTTCAACATTTTACCACCTAGTGTGACACTCTTCAAGAATGACGACAAAATTTAAAGCAGCCTTAAGAAAATACCTACATGCACACTACTTTTACTCTGTAGATGAATTTTCTATATGTAAAGATGATTTATGATATTTTTGTAAAATATTTGTAATATTTTACACCATAAATTTGTATATGTGTATGTATGACTTGTTCCACATCCTACTGTCTGTGTGACACACTCATGGATCCATGGAATGTGTGTGTGTGTGTGTGTGTGTGTGTGTGTTTGTGGATATATATATGTATGAATGTATGTATGTATATATGTATTGTGCTGTTTACAGGATGTTCTGGAGGAAGACATCAATCTTGCCCCAGTGTACAGTGCAGATTACCCAGTTATGTTCAATATCATTCTTTGGTTTGGAATTGTGTTCACATTTTCTCTTCTAGCAATTTCAAGTGAGTTTAATTCCTGAATCATTCTCTTGAACCCACTTCAGAGCATTTTGTAATGTAATTGAACTTTACATAACATATATATTGTCTCTGAACACATTTTTGCTTCAGATTTTGTTATATGGTTTGATTTGTCAGGGCTAGAAGTTGTTATTTATGGCATTGTTTACATTTGTTATCCAAAATTTTTTAGAAGACATGCCTGTATGAAAATTTGTGATATGAAAAAAGGGTCCTTGTTTCTTACTTTGGTGGCTTTTACACCTAACAGGAGAAGGTTTTTTTGTTGTGCACACGCATTAGCAAAGAGGAGTAGCTGTAATGGAATTCTAGCTGTCCACGTATGTAAGAAAATAAACTGCCATAATTAGCAGTCAACAAGAACAAACCACCAAACATTCAGCTGGTTCTATATTATGGAATTTTTGGAAATTGATATAGAGATAAATTTGTTTAGATTAAAGATTTTTTTTTTACTAATATATATATATATATATATATTTGTAATTTTAACACAGTTAGCACAATATTACCCCTTACATTATACTGCTGTGATTATACATGGTCACTCTACAGCTCTCACTAGAGAATAAACTGAGAGGTTGATGTTGTGACTTGTATTTATACAACTTCCAGTAGTTAGAATTTTATGCACAGAAGTCATGTTTAAGATACCTGTATTATTAACAGCTGATACATGGTATCAGATTTATATATGGCCTATTTAGGCCCAAACATTTAGTCAGTCAGTTTTTTTTTTATCTTGTATAGAAAGTTCTAAATGAATCAGGTGCATTAAGAAGGATATTGAATTTTGTTTTTTATGTATACAGGACAGTAAGGTTTTAGAATGAATATTCAGATATGACAGAGATTAAGTAATAGGTTAATGATTAAATTACCTAATGATAAATCTCATAATTTGTGCTTTGCATGGCATTACTGGTGACAGAATCAAGAATTTTGAGCTTAGTGGTGCATGTAGTTTATATGAATTAGGCAGGAAATATAAACTTTTCTTATTGTACCTAGTTGTCATTAGGAGAGTAATATTAAAATCAGTTGTAGGCAAATAACTTATGGGAATTCAGACTGGACCAAATCAAGTCAGAATATTGGGTGATGTGCTTCTTTGGTCGTAGTAACAACCTTAACATTCCATGATCTCTTGAACTTACTTGAACATGATTGTTTTGTTACAGTGTTTATTGCAGACATGGATCCAGGGCGAGACTCGATCATCTATCGCATGACAAGCACCCGCATGAAGAAGGACAACTAGATTGCCTTTACATTCCTGTGTAGTGTCTTGGTTGTGGTGTTTAGCATATTACATGGTGTCATGTGACTTTATAACTTGTAAATTAATTAATTCCAGTATGTATGTACTGTACAGAGATGTGTCATGTGATTACAAGAAAAGTGGACTAGTTGTATAGTTATCTTCAAAACTTATAAGAGTGTAGAGTTTATAGATATTCATAGTTCATACTGGGAAGTTTAAGGTGTTCTGGGAAATGGCATGGGCACTTGCCATGTAAGTGCTTCATTTTTGGTTTAATTGTACATAAGGGAATATGGTAGAACAGACACACATTAACACTTTCATCTCTGTTCTCAGCTGTTTTGTTTATGTTTATGCTCAAAATGTGCATGTCAGTGAGAATGATAGAGTAAAATGTCGAACTTCTGGGGCATGAGCTAGCTAGTTAAAGTGTGTTGCAGGTGCAGTGGTGTTAGTACACACATTCCAGTTTCTGTGATTAGGGAGCATGTACACAGATTATGGTAAGTGAGCTGCTTCTATAATAGTCTGTTCCACATACCTTTACATCTGGTAACCTCAAAAAGTAATACATGTCTCTATTCCACTGGCATCAAGCAGACTTTATTGTGGGGCATTTGCTACAAATGGGCAAACTCTCCAGCTTCATACACATGGGAGGGATCAAATTTAAATCAATACAAGAAATGTGATAATTATTTCTGCTCATTGAAGAAGCTCATTTTGTATGTCAAGTATTAGTTGTAATATTTGTAGCTCCTTCTGTCAGATGGTGCAATGAAAGCATGTGAGTCACATAACATATTGTGGTGTGAACATATGGGCAGTCGACAGCATAGTGTGATGTACTGAACCAGAAGGCAGTCAGGTGGCATGTGGTGGTATAATAAATGTGAGAGCAGTCAAATGGCACATTGTGGTGTGATGATCATGAGGGCAGTCAGATGGTGTATTGTGGTATACTGAATGTGAGGGCAGTCACAAAGTCCACAGGTGTAAGTAGCTGTCAAAATATACTGTGATTGTTTTCAACAGATGTCCTGGTGATTGATATATTTGACTACTTACTTTTCTGGAATTTTTCTTTAATACTTCTAGATTTATTAAACAAGCCATGAAATGCACTTAAACTTTTAAGGTGAACTGGTTTTTATTATCACTGTGCTGTCAGCAGATTGATATTCAAATATCTGGAACCATTTCAAACATTTGTGTTGGTTTCTCTACAAAAAGCCACAGCATGTAGCATATTTTAAATCCATTATCACTATATTGCCTACAAGGTTAATGTAAGACAGCAGTCAAATCTGTTTGTGACTGTTTAATGAAATTAAAACTCTCAAATTTTAAGCTGAAATGGCAAATAATCCTCATTAGGTGAGCAGTTTTTTATACCCATTGAATTATGTGTAGCAAGGTACCTTTGAATTTCTCAGCTGTACTTGTCTTGTATGCCAGTCCTTATTTAGTCTAGTGTAAAGACTTGTTTGAAAAACTTTACTTCAGACTCTGTTCTGATTGGTAAACAGGGGACATTGATAGTGTCTGCACATGACCAAACTGTTGGTGATGGTTGTATGACCTGTGTTTTTAAATGTGGTACTGAAGAACCCCAAATCTCTTGTCCCATCCAGTCAGTGACTAGTAAAAATATGCAACTGTGCAATCACAAGGGCTGGTAGAGATGTGATTGTCAGAAAACATTATGAAGTGGTATTATAAAGTGTGTAGTCTTGTATCTTTCACCTTGTAGTGTATTAACTTAAAATTGTAGTACCTCTTTGTTTGTAGCTGTATATTATTGAGTATAACTGTAGATATTCTGTACCATACTGTAAGTATTCAATTACTTGAGTAAAACTGCCAGTGACTCATGTATTGTTTCTGTATGCTGTGGAATGGCCTCTCACTTCATAAGTTATCACCATTTTCCTCAGAACCTCCAAAAAAGATGCTAGATTGTACCTTGAAATAGGTCATTATCACTTACATACTTACATCCAATCATTTGACATGATATGACACAATTTGCAAAACATCATCACAGTAATAAAGAAACAAATGTATTTGTGCTGACTGCGTTGGTAGTTAAAGAAATCCATCAGGGATATATGGTTGCCCTGTATGGTGTACTTGGCTAAGCTGGCTTCTTGTTTGCACTGTTTAGGTCCTGAATGTGTGAAAGTAGAACTTTGACTTTTGTGATCCTTGAAAAGAAAACAGTTTACTGTTGTGCATACAGAAGATTGCTGTTTTGCAGTTGCATTTATTGCTCTGGTAGCATAAAGTTATTAGTTCATTGGGTGTGTGGGTAAGGGGTGATATGTTCACTCAGTTTCAGTAGCCAAAACCTTCCTTTTAGGACAAAATAATTTGCAAACAAGCTGTAGTGTCAAGTATATTAGGTACATGTAGAGAACAGCTGTACATGACTCCTTTTAGGGTCACAGGGAATTGTCTTGGGGTTGTAAAAAAGAAGTCTTGGAAATTTGAAATACCATTCACGTTCTACAAAGGGTGGAATTTTAAAATGGCGGAATTGTGTATGTTAACTCTGTTTAACATATATTCATATAGAAATGCCTTTAACAAAACTGTTGTGTAATATTTTGGGTTCTAACAGTGTTAATTCTGAAGATTCAAGTGTGCTGGGGTTTTATTCTGTGTTGATGGGTAAACAGTTGCTGGGGTTTTATTCTGTGTTGATGGGTAAACAGTTGCTGGGGTTTTATTCTGTGTTGATGGGTAAACAGTTGCAGGAGTTTTGGAGGAGTAGTGTCTTCATCTTCAAGGCCAAGCAGTCCAAAATATTCTTCCAATATGCTTCTTATTACTGTTTATTGTAAAAAAAAATCCCAGATGCCTTGGATTGTCCAATGCTGTATCTTTGGTGCTACATAATTAGTTACTCTACAACAATCAATGGCCTTTTTTTAAATCTAGAAGTGCCTTTCAGTTTTGGTTTTCATTACAACTGTATGGATTCATGTGCAGTATGGTGGCCAGCATTCCACGAAAGATTTCCTTCTAGTTTCACAGTAACTTAACTAGAAGGTATCCACTACAAAGAGCTATAACCCCATAATCCCTTGTAAATTGCCACAGTACCTATGGGTCATAGCCCATATTTTTATAATCATCTCTGGGACAACCCCATGGTGTGTATTTTTTCAGGTACTTTCCATGGATTTCTGTCAAATGTTGTCACAGTACCAGGAGACATAGTCACTTTCATGGATGGGTCTGTGCTGAACATGTTAGTAGGGTATGCGCGTATCCTAGATGAGCAGGCCTTTAAAACTTAATTGGATGCTTCTCTATACAGACTCTACAAAGCTTACAAACCCCCTTTTCTCACTGACTGACTGATACTGAACTTGTGCATGAGCTGCAATTTATTTTTCACAAAGGGTTGTAATATCACAGTTTCCAAGATACAAAGCCATGTAGTAAATATCTGTGACAGTGAGGCAGTTGATGCTGCCATCAGGGTTGTCACTCTCCACGGCACCTTTCTGCAGTTGGTTTAAAGATTGGACTTTAGAACCTGTCACTGTGAAGCTTTTTTGAGCAAATGACAATTGAACTGATGACACCTAGTAAAATCAGTGGTGTACTAATGGAGGTCCACTCGGTGGCGCAGGTGGTTGAGGCACTGCCATGCAAGGCAGAAGGTTGTGGGTTGGATTACTAATGGTGTCATTGGAATTTTTCATTGACATAATCCTTCCGGCAGCACTCTGGCCCTGGGGCTGACTCAGCCTATAACAGAAATAAGTACCAGGAATATTTCCTGGGGGGTAAAGGCGGCTGATGCATGGGGCTGACAAACTTGCACCCATCATGTGCTGTTTGTCGTGAAATCTTGGAGCCTCAACCTCCAAAACCCTCGGGCCTGTACAATGATTGCTCCACCCTTACTAATGGAGAAATGACAATAGATAATACTGCTTTATCCTGCAATGGTCACTAAAAAAGAAATGAATGGTGAGTGGGAAGTCTGTGCTGGGGTTCACTGTGTATCTCAAAGCCAAAGAAGGCATTCAAGTATGAATGGTGAAGATGGCCATTGATACTGTTGAAAAAGCTGACACAGAGTACATCCAGGAAGTTTTAAACTCTCACAAGGAGAAATTATCTGTCAAAGAAGGATGAGGGTCGTGATGCTTGTGACAAAGACACTGCAGGATATTAGGTACCAAAAAGCATTTGCTAGTGTTCAAACACTTTGAAGTGACAAGAGCAGGTATGGATGACAATTATATTTGGAAATAAATTTATCCTTTCAAGCATTATTTATTTGTTTCGCTTGATTGTGGCCATGAAATTTACAAGGTAAAAAAAAAAAAGAAGGCTGCCAAACAGATTACATAGGGAATATTTTTTATCTGAAAACTGCACAGCATCAACCTTCAACATCTGAAAGTATAAGATAGGGAACTTGTACCTTAATATTCCATGTGGCTTCATGTAGTTTATATATACATATATAATACATCAACCTAAGCCTTTCAGCATGCTGGACCCAGTAATGTAAATTTATACAGTTTGAAATTCTTTATTATTGAATACCTAATTGTGACAAAATAATTTAAAGTCAGTTTTAATATTGTTAATACTGGCAGGGTAACCATGTAATAGTTGTGCAAGGACGCTGACGATCACTCCATCGAATCAAGATGAGTAAATTGTCGTAGATGATACTGCTGAATAAAAGGCGTAAGTTGATGTATTATACATATGTATTAGATATATGACAATTAATGCAACATTGGACAGAGACGTGGACAATGTCTCGGAAACCATAAACTGACATTTGCTGGCTACAATTGATGGGCAGATCTTGTTTTGTAGTAAACAAGATTTACTGACAAGATGTGAAAAGTAACATAATATTTTTATAAGCAAAAGATGTTATTCATCCATGTCATGTATTCGTGTGTATTAACAAGAACGTCCAAATTTTACTTGTACACTTCTTCCAAAATCTACACCATCATAAATTGTAAGAGGCTGCAAAAAAATAAGTGTTGTTAAATCGCACATGACACACTCAGCAATTTATGGTGCCAAACAATTATACTGCGCTACAAAAATGCCCAAACTAAAGCAGTTTATGCCCAGTTACGATCACATGGAACAAGTATGGGACTTTTACATGCATAGGAATTCTATGGCTCTTTTAGGGACTTTCGCCTACGAGTAGAAACTTTGGAGCTAATTTTGGTCGTTTGATGTGGGATACTGTGTGATACTTGCGAACGTAATTGTATGCCAGAGCAGCTACACTTCTGAATAGGTAATGTCATGATATTTTAAACAGCATAAGCGTTGTCGTGTTTATTATACATTCTTGTCATCTTTTGCCTCTCGTCGTGCAACACTTTGCTTTGGTATGTTCAAATATTGTTTCCCTCTTTCCCGGAAGAAATGTCCGTTGGTCATAATAGACAATTTGATCTACGGTGAGTTTCGAACAAATTATGGTTATCCTTCCGCGTTTCATTAAAACGGCCGAATTATTTCACAGAATATTCATGGCAAATTACTGCAAATGTTGGAATACTATGTACAACTATTCGCAATTCAGTTTACTGTTTAACGAGTTCAATTTGACCCACTCTCACGATCATAACTAACCAGTCCGTGTGAGCAAAACCTAATATGGAGATGGGAGGGTCACAATGTTGGTGGTAAATGGTAACTATTACGTCAAGCAACAAGGGCGTGTAATCGTGCATAGGTAGGTCTGCAAAGTGCACTCTTATCAGTTTGTGTACATTTACGAAACAGAACTAAGGTAAGCAAACAACCTCATAATGTTGGGTTGGACCCTGTATTGTATTATTGTTGCATCAAATGAACGGGTGAAGTTACAGGGCCTATCACGTATCTATAATACAAAATACTGGCTAGTTAGAGGGATTTACGGAATCTGAATAACTTATGTTCTGCCTAGAGAAAAAAAAATCTAGTCCTGAAAGTGTGATTTATGATTTGAGAATAAGCTGCCCAAGACATGTGTAACGTCTAGGGGAAGCCAATTATTTATTATTACCATGTTACGCTTTTGTTTCTCACGCTATAATGTAGCTTACACTCAGTGTTGGCCAAGTTGGAGTGGATGTCCATTTTGTTGCGTTGCAGCGTTTCAGGTGTCGGTCCTGGCCCATTTTACAGCATTGGTAAAGTGAGGTTACAGAACTGATGTACTTACAGATGTGCGGAAAACGTATCGTACCCGTAGTGGACAAAGCCGCCACACTGTGGCCTTGTGATAGATGCCCACAATTTTGCGGCAGTATGTTACAGGGAATTGTACAAAAAAGTATGTAGCCAAGAAGTAATGTTTTGGTCCTTATAGAAGAAGGGAATATTATCGTTGTTAGTCGCGTACCCATTTTTCTGTTTGAGCCAGTTTTCGTGCTCCACTTTTTCCGCATCTCGAACAGATTTAACCTTTATCCTGCTAACGTGGAGAATATGGTGAGCTCCTAATAATGCCAGCAAATGGCAGATGGGATTTAATTCGGCGTTTAAAGGGTTAAGATTGTGACCACCTGTTACTTTGTAACCCACTCATTGGACCACCCACATGCATGCTGAAGTAGTGGTAGGAAGGGACACAATATTTGTCCTATAAAATAGGGTCCTGCACCATCTTCCAGACTGTGTATTTGGATGTATTCATGTCATCTCATATGTCACATGCTCTTACTGTTAACAGTTGACTGCCTTTGGCTGTTTACTTCTTCAGTGCCTCACATGGTGGTATGGATTTATGAATTTTGTTGGTATTTTCATACCTAAATATTTCTTATGTTACATACTTTACTGTGGCCAATTCTTGGAGCATGGACATAACTAGACATTCTGCTTCTCTTTGGTACAAAAGTGGGTCACAGCCCCTGGCTTAATGTGATAATGTTATAACACAAGGAGAACTCAAAATTTATTGTACAAAAGTGTTAATAATTAGTGCTGTCATATCATGTGTATCTGCTTCCACAGGCAGTTACTCTTTACTTAAAAGATTTCAAATACTGCTTCATGTCTGTCCAGAGTGTGTATTTTGAACCTTGAACAGGGCTTCTGGAGATGAATTAACTAGAGATTTTGGCCATCCATGCAGTTTATGTCAATTAAAAGAAAAATGCAGTTAGGGCCTTTGATCAAGATGTGCCTCTTTCCATTAACTAAAAATAATTAAATGTTGAATTGTCTTGGATTGAAATTGAGGAGACTGTTTCATACTTTTGATTCTTCTGGATATGAGAATGGAGTGAGTAGTGCAAAGGATTGGCTGTTGTGAAGTTGATGTGCTCAACAAAATTTCAAGTGCAATCATATATCAAGCATTCAGTAGAGGAAGTTGACTTGTTTGTCCATGAACCAGGCAAATTTAATTGGATTTTTTTACACAGATTTGGGTTCCCAAGGTAATAAGTCCTTTGAAAGAGTGAATTAGTTCAGATATTTGGAAACATTCGTAACAAAACAAAATTCATTCACGAAGATATAAAGAGCAGGTTAAAATCATGGAATACTTGCTATAATTCAGTGCAGAATATTTTGTCTTCCAGTTTACTGTCCAGAAATATAAAGATCAAGACATACAGAAGTGTAATTTTGCTTCTTGTCTTGTGTGGGTGAGGCGTGGTCTGTAACACTGGGGGAGGAGTATAAGCTGAGAGTGTTCTGTGGGTGCCTTGGGGATATTTGGGCCTAAGAGGGTTGAGGTAACAGGGAGATGGAGAGAATTACATAATGAGGAGCTTAATGATGTGAACTCCTCACCAAATATTATTCAGTTGATCAAAAAGAATGAGATGGACAGGGCATGTGGCATGTGGGGGACAGGAGAGGTGCATTCATGGTTTTAGTGGGGAAGACCTGAGAGAAGGAGACCACTAGGAAGGCCTAGGCATAGATGGGAGGATAATATTAAAATGGATCTTCAAGGAGTGAAATGGTGGGGGGGGCATGGATTCAATTACTCTGGCTCAGGATGAGGACAGGTGTCTGGCACTTGTGAATGTGGTAATGAACCTTTGGCTTCCATTAAATGCAGGGAATTTTTTGATTAGCTGTGGACCTGTTAGCTTCTCAGGAAGGACTCTACTCCGTGAAGTTAGTTAGAGCTTCCAGAACATACGTGTAATAAACCAGCAACAAAATACATTTCAACATTTGGTGCCATGAATGCTTTCCACATTCCTACAAATATCAATGTAGAAGCACAATGCTGGACCTTACATTCTCACAACACACCATAAGAAAGCAGTTTAGGCTTTGTTGAAGTAATTTTATTCCAAATATTTATTTTCTAAAACTTCCTGTTGTTCCAATATTGTCCTAAAGTTAATCAGCAAATTCACAAACCAGCATGAATTGCCAGCACAGATTGTGTGGTGTTCACGATAGCATGATGGAGGTTTCCTTTTTCAAGAATATTTTAATGTCAGAAACAACTGAAGGTTCAGTTTTTTTAGAAGTATGTTAGAGTTATGCAGTTTTGCTGTAAAGTTTTTACCTGAACTGTAAAACATTTTCCAGGGTATGTGGATAAGAATGTTGTGTTGAAACACTTCCCACACCACGCTGGAAGCTGTATCCCTGTTGTTATCACGATACAGGAACTTGACATTACAATTTAAATGTACCATGTGCTCTGACACAGTGGGTATATTCACAGTCTGGCACTTAATGGGAAGTAGAACACTTTGAGATAGTAAGTGAGCCAGATAGATAGTTATCAGTTTGGTGGGATGGACCACCTGATTTCATGTCCTAGCAGGGACAAGAATTTTGCTGTTGGTCAATATGTCAAGACTGGCCATAGGGCTCTTTCAGCCTCCTGTCCAATGGGCATGGCAGTGTGCAGGGCACTTCTGTCAGATTTTTAAGTGACTGGAGTTTGATGCTGACCTCACCTTCATATGTGTGCCAAGGTTAACATTGTGTGAAACTCTACCTCCTCCATTCTTCAGTTCATCTTCATTGTGGATTGCTTAACATGCTTAGGAGCTTGAGTTAAGTCCCCTGTGTACTCTGTAAAAGACCTGGGACTTAAATGGCTGCCCATTACTTTGCATATTCTTGGCAACAACTTTGGCAGACATTCGATTTCCATAACATCACACTGTGTATCTACCATAGTCAACTCTTAGTACACAGTGGTTCATAATTTTTGGGTAGTACATTTTCAGACAGAGGCAGACTTGTTTTATTGAAATGGGACTCAAAAACAATTATTAAATACTGAAGATACTGTGTAATATAATTTAAAATATACTCTAAATGTACCAACTTGAGTTACTGAAACTATGTATTAGAAATAGAGCTAATAATTACTAATATACCAGCAAGTGCTGTCTTAACTGAGGTATGTCATAGTCTTCTCTCAGGTTACTAATCTCGTTGTATAGACATTACTGTGAAGGTACAGAAAAGGTAGGGATCCATCAGAAGTTAGTAAATGGGTATATTACTTTCCTTTCAAAAAGATTAAACATGAACAGAAATACTCAGCGAAATAATGAAAGTGAGAACTATGATACTATCTTCACTATTGCCTGATTTGCTTATCATTGTTGCTATAGAATGAAAAGAAATTTTTTTATGCCACACAAGAACCAGTATTCTGGCTGTAATTAACCTTTTGACGCTTAATGTCAACTATAGTTGACGTACCACATCGCTAACCTCTAAAGTTGCATTTTATATATTTATTCAACAAATATAGGTACTGAATATTTTAAACATGGTATATGCTGTTCGTTTTTTTTTCTCTTCAAAATGCAGTTTGTTTCATAATTCTAACATGTTTGGTTCCTGTATTATTCACATTTTATATACAGGGTGTGCTAAAATTAAAAAAATAATTCCGGCGCCAAAAGGTTAACTTAAACCAAAGCTGTTAATCAAAGTATATTTGACACACATTACCAATATGTACATGGTTATACAGTTTTGAATTCAATCATTTGTGACATTTTGCTCCATCACCCTTGGTGAGGGTATGTTGAGAAGATATTCTTCATTGTATCGTGACTGGTTATAATGACAGAATTATGTTAGCCAGTCTCCTTTTAATGTCTGTCAGTATACTTTCCCCATGTGTTTGATTAAATGTCGTACGTTACAGGTTGATATTCAAATTTTAGATTTGAGGTATGTAAGTTGTTAATTCTGTTTTTTTTCTTTTCTTTCTTTCTTTCTTTCTTTCTTTGTAGCATTTTGCTGAGATTTGAGTTGTGCAATTGAACTTGAAGACTTCACAAATGCCTGGGTGAGTACAGGGTCAACCTTCTGCCTTGGAATGTGTTGGGTTTTTAAAGCCTGCTTCATTAAATGAATTTATATTTAAATGAAGGTGCTTCACATAGTTTCTTTTGGTTTGCATCTGTACCCAGTAACCTTCTAGTTTCATACATGCTTTCTGCCAGCAGAATTTTTAAAATTTATTGAATGCTGCTCCTCCGAACCTTGTGGTGTTGATGTCATATGGAGATAGGCATATGCAGGTTTATAATACAACACAGATATGGTTGAGCTGAGGAGCTGGTGTGCTATGCTTGTGTGTAAATGATCATAAGCTCGATTTCTGCTTGAGTTGTATTTTTTTTGCTTGCAGTTCATGTTATTACACAGGCCAGCAAAGTCTTCATAACATCTTGTATGCTGATTTAAAATATTTTTACTCACATATTTTTTCCTAATTTTCCCCCAATTTATTCAATCAATTTTTGTCCACCATAATGTGAGAATGGGGACCGCAGTGGCACAGTAGTTAAGGTGCTGTGCTACAAATCAGAAAGTTGCTGGTTCGATCTCAGCTGGTGTCAGTGCATTTTTCATTGACATAAAATCTTTCCTATCGCACTATGGCCCTGGGGTCGACTCAGCCTCTAACTGAAAAGAGTGCCAGGAGCATTTCCCGGGGGTAAAGGCGGCCGGTGCATAAGGCTGACAACCTTACCACCATCCTGTGCCATTGTCATGAAATCTGGGAACCTTAACTTCCTAAGAACCCTCTGGGCCTGTCCAGGCCTGTAATGGGACTGCTTTATAATATGAGAATATGATGTTTTCTTATTGAATAAAATTTCAAGCAGTATAATGAGAGGTATGCATATTTATATGTTCTGTGTAGAAATTAAAATAGAGAGCAAAATAACTGAATGCTAGATTATATGCATATGGTTTATTGGAAAGAGGTGCCACTAGCTTGGAGCAGATAGCAGAAAATGACTGGTTGGTAGATGAATGATAAATCGGGAAGGACAAGGACATAAGCTTTTGTGATATATTTAAGGTACTCTTCAGGAACTTGCCTGTTGGGACTGAGGAAACTCATGAACACTATAAGGCAAGATAGTTTGTGTTGCATCCAAGTTGCAGAGTGGGTGGACACTTCCCAAGTACAAGGCAGAAGTGTTGCTGACTGAACCAAATTAGACAAACTAATATAATGTCCCAGTATCAGATTTCATGACAATCTGGTCAGCAGTTCTGAAGTTGTTCCATATAAGAAGACACACAACAGAGCTGATAGATGCATTTTTGCAACTGAGTTGCAGATGCACCAAAAATAAAAAAACCATAAATTTTAATAATGTGACCATATTAAAACCCATTGCCCATCTTGAATTAAATTGTTCGACAGGCTGTGGTCATTCATTACAAGTAATTGGCTGAGTGAACATAAACTATGAAAATGGGACACTACACACCATCTCACTTTTAGTAACCACTGCATGTTAACCTCTTCTAAATCAGTGTGTCAGAGTAAGTTGAAAAGTGTTGTTACATTCTGTTGAATTGAAGAGGTCTGTATGGGGGGGGAGGGTAACTGAAGTGGCAGTGTTAGAGTATTGCATACCTTTCTTAAGTACCCAGGAAAGAATGAGTGGAGGTGAATAATGTTAGGCACAGGGATTACATTGTGGCGGTGTGTGCAGTGGGAGCTACATTGTGAGAGTATGAGATGTAACAAACAGCTTAAGTGCCTCTAGTTGTGCAAGTGTGCTAACAGAGGTCCTGATCTCTGCAGTATAATAGCTGACTTGACATCAGCAAATAAATATGAGTATGGGCTTGGCACTCTGTTTGCACACCAAGATAAGAGATAAGAGATAGGAGGGGTTGGCTGCTTACTGTGTGAACAGTGCTCTTTTCTGGTAGTGTATGGAGACAGTTACTATGGTGATTGATCGTGAACAGGGTTTATGAGTGTGGATTATTGTTACAGAACTTTGCATTGGAGTTTGCTTCTTGTTTTGAGTAGTATTAGCGACAGCTGGGTTGTTCATGTTTGTGTGTGATGAGTTATATTGCATGATACTGGCAAATTTTTGTTTTGCTCTGAAACTATGTGTGAGCTAAAAGAGCTTACTTATATAGATATACAGGCAGGTCTCTTGTTACCCGATTTCGCTTTAATATGACATGAAAATTTACACTACCTTTCGAATTTATGCGAAAATGTTCGGTTTAATGCAATTTGGCGTAGGCAATACGCGATAATTTTAGATTTAATGTGATTTGGCATGGACAAAATGTGGCTGCTTTTGTCTTGTGTTTGAGGCTAGGAGAGAGGGATGTCACTGCACGCCATCTGTCACGTGTGTGAATTGGTGGATTGATTACATCAGTACGCGGCTCGTGTAATTCCGCCTTTTTCATCAGTGACTTTTGGTGCGAATATGAGTGAGAAACATACATTTACATCACCCAGTGCAATGCAAGTGAAAAATCAGTGAAAGACGGCTGGTATCAAAGCAAAATTAGAAGTAATAAATTGACTTGAAAGAGTTGAACGAATTTTTTACATTTGCTGTAATGTTAGGCGCACTCGTGTTAGCGTACGTACAATACGTGGTAATGCTGATAGAATTACAGAAAGTTCTAAGTCAGGAACTGAAGTGTATGTGTACCAAGACTTACCACAGTTCTGTCGGAATCAGTAGTAACAAAAAATATGGATGTCACATTTCTATTGAATTAGAAAGAAATATATTTGAATAGAAATGTGTGTGTATATACAGGGCGTTTCATAATGTTATCCGTGATTACAATCATTTACAACAAGAAAACCAAAGGAACTACTTTAATGGAATTGTTCACAGCCACAGGAAAACTGAAAAAGCTTTTTTGACAACTAGAGATGTTCGATGTGTGCACCACGGGTGACACGGCACACATCGATACAATATTCAAGTTCTTGCCACACACACATCAACATGGGTGCAGCAGTATTCTTCACTGCCGCACAGACACCCAGTTTCAGTAAATCGTTTATACCATGCACGAATCATCTTGTATGTAGGTGGGTCCTTTGTGTACTTTGCACAGAATCCACAGACTTACTCTTGTGATATTCCAACACACAAAATGACTTCTCGCCCTGAGCAGCCATTTTCTTATTACATACACTCACATCGCCTAGCAGCTGAAATGTGATCCACGATGAAAAACAAATTACTGGGAAAAAAATTTTTTAGTTGTTCCTTCTATCTGTACAGGTTTCATAAATACGTGTCCTACGGTTTTCCTATAATAAATTTTTGTAATCCCGGAGTACATTATGAAACGCCCTATATATATATATATACACACACACACACACACACACACACACACACACACACAGTAGATATATACTCTACAGTTCTGTATGTCCACTAGTGGTATAGTCATACACTTATAGGATGAGGCTGTCAATCCCCTAATCCCCCAGGAAATACACTGTTTTAAATGGGAATTTTGTGTTCAGTTTGCGCAACGTTTTTCAGGAATGTATCCGTGTTGTAAAATAAGACCTGCCTGTAAAATATTCCAACTTAAATTTTTGTTCACCAGTTTCAATAGAAGGCATAAGTTGGTGCATTTTAGACCCGTAGTAGTGATATGAAGCCACAAAGAATGTTAAAGTGCAGAATCGTGATAGCTAAGTTGATACGTTGACGACGATGTGCAACTAGGGACACACATATATATATATATATATATGATGCATTTGTTGGTCTGGATAATAAATTCTAACTTAATTTGCAACCTATTCTTATGAATCCTGGTTTTTGAATGCATGTTGCTGTGCATAGACTAATTTTATATTAGTATTTCACTCATATTTCTTTACAGTATAATTACAGATATGCTTTTGTTAAGTCCTGTTGCAAATTCAGTGGGAAGTCACATACGATGTTTCTTTGCCATTGTCCTCCACTCTCCCATATTCATTTCCTCCCATTTTGTTGGTCCTAGATGTGAAGAGTATACGTATTAAGACTGTCAGTAGTGTAGCACCATCTGTCAGACACTGAGTAACTGTGGGCTTTGTGAGTGTGTAACATACCTACCTACCTATGTACATACATACATAAGCAGTCTCCTGTTATATATTGTGTAAATGATATGTCATACTTTGTCTATGTGTGCACTGCCAACTGAACATGCTGGGGTCTTTTTTGTTTAGAAATTGTGAGACTTTTTTTAAAAATCTGCTGGAGAACAAAGTGCTGTTCAAAAGTGTTGCCATTCTGTTTCCATGTAAGGAGTGGTAACTTACATAAAGTTACATGACATCAACATATTGAGTGCATATATTAATTTGTTGTGAAAAAGTGTGCTTTGGAGAGTGGTGAAAACTTAGTTGTAACACTTACTGTAGAGACATTGTTAACATGTATTTTGGAGACATTACACAACAGACAGGAAGCAGTACAAAAGCGGGGAATATGAGCATGCCTTTGGCATTGAAAACCCTGGAGCACAGTGAGTTGCATGCTCGTAGAAAGAAGAGCACTGACTCTTCAGGTATACTCCACAGGATAGATGATTTACTGTGTGACTATGACACTCTGGACTATGCATCATTATGTGAGAGCAGTGATAGCCTGGTGCTGCCACCTGTACTGTCCCTTCAGAAGAATAACAGTGTGAGCACTACGCAGTTTAGGTAATGAAATGTGTATTTTCATAGCAGGGGTTTTATGTCTGTGTGTCTAAGACAAATTGAATGTGTGGTTTAAGGACCTTACAGAGACAAAGATGCTGCTGTGCCTAAGTATTATACCATTAAATCATGTAGAAGGCATGGTGGTAAAGTTCCAGGTGATACTGCCCTTTTATCCTTAGGCAGAGTCGCGTGTACTTGTTATGTGAGAGGTGTGGTGGCCTTGTAATCCTTGCGGACATGGTAGGAAAGAAAAGGGTGTGATCCCAGACCATCCATTCATTGTGCCATGAAGTTAATGTATGCATGAAACAAATTTATTAAACATTACTAACAGTATATTGTACTGTCAACACAACTTTTATTTTTAGTGGTAATAATTAGTTTCGTCACCTGACAGTAACATTCTTCGACTATAGTAAGTCATCATTGAGCTAAACCAATAGGTATAAAATGTAAATAAATTAAAAATGTATGAGATATAAAAGTTTGTGTCAAAGTGGAATGAGATCTCATCCTAACAGAATTATTATAACATATTGTTCCATTATTATTGTGTTTTTTTTTCAGGTATTTTCATATCTTAACATTACTATTCCTTATGTGTTTGATTATAGTTACAAATTTTATTTTGTTATGAATATGAACCCTTCCTTGATGGTTATTGTTTCATTCTTTCTGATGTCCTGCGATATTAGTATAGATGGCACATCAGAATGGGAAATACGAGTCAGTCTGTAAAGTTTCCGAACTTTTGAATTAGCACGCCAACTTGAAGGTGGAGAGGATTCCTGCTGTTTGTGCTGTGTAGCAGTGAGTTCCCTTAGGTGAGTGCCACAAACCAGATCATTCTAGTTTGCTTAATCATTGTGCTGTGTCTATTAGAGTGAACACTTATCTTGCTTGCTCGGCAAATTTTTCAGGGATTAAGAATGAGCAGCATGTTAATGTGAAATTTTGTTTCAAAATTAAGGAAAACATTTTTGGAGACTTTCAGAATGTTAAAACAAATGTTTGGGGACAAAGCCATGAGTAGAACACAAAATTCATGCATGGTACCTACATTTTAAAGACAGCTGAAATTCAATTCAGGGCACTGAACATTCAGGACGACCTTCAACATCAAAAAATGAAGAAAACATCCAAAAGGTTTGGAAGGTGTTTCATTCCAAACGTCATTTGTCTGTTTGTGAAGTAGCAGAGGAAGTTGGAATTTCAAAAACCATGTGTCATGAGATTCTCACTGAAAATTTGGCCATGCATCATAGTCGAATTTGTGCTGCACCTGCTGAGTGAAGATCAGAAACAAAGTCATATGGATGTCAGTAAAGAGCTTGTCAACCATGAAAATGCTGATGAAAACTTTTGAAATGGACAAAACTCACCTCCTTGTGTGCCCAAAACTGGACCATACTTCTAAAGAATTACCAAAGCTGTATTGGGATGCCAGAAGATTAATGGATAAATCCAAGATCTGCCATTAGACAACAACAATGATGATGACGGCGGCAACCACGACAACTTTTGAAAGAACATCTTTACTGGTGATGAAACTTGGGTTTATGGCTGAGGTGTTGAAACAAAAGCCCAGTCTTTGCGATGGGTCTCAGAAATGTAACCCAGATCCAAAAAAGCACAACAAGTTTGATCCAGTATGAAAGTGATGCTGTGTTTTTTTATTGTAAGGGTGTAATTCATCATAAACTTCTACCTCGTGGCCAGATGGTGAACAAGGAATATTATCTGCATGTGATGAAAAGTCTGAGAGAGGCAGTGAGGAGAAGAAGGCCTGATTTGTGGAAGGAAAATAAATGGTTGCTCCATCATGGCAATGCTCCAGTGCATTCCTCCCTTCTGATTTGTGATTTTCTCGCAAAACATGAGACAACACATGTACCTCAGCCTCTGTGCTCACCAGACCTTGCTCAATCTGACTTCTTTCTCTTCACCAAGCTGAAATCCTTACTGAAAGGATGATGACTTGAGTTTGTTGAGGAGATTAAAGAATATTTGCTGCAGAGCTACACAGTATTGCAAAAAAGTCATTCCAAGAATGCTTCCAAAACTGGAAGAAACGCTGGGAGTGATGCATAAAAAGTGGAGGCGAGTACTTTGAAGGGGACAAAACCCAATAGCTCTAAAATAAATGAGATATCAATTTATTTAGATTGTTCGGAATCTTTATGGACAGACCTCGTATATACTCATGAAATAAAAAAAAAACCAACAGTTTAAGATGAAAACCAGTTTATCATTCTACATTTCTCAGCCCTGTAAGACCATCAGTGGGGATATCGCATAATAGTATAAGAGACTACTATAGTTCCCACCTAACTGTACCCCAGAGTCAGCTGACCTATTATATAAACCTGAGTGGAGATATTCAGTAGTAATACATGCCCCAGCAATGGGGAATTTTTTTCATATCATTAGTATAACAGTGTGAGTAAACAGTCTGAATGTATAAGTTGTTGAAAGAAAAGTCACATACTGTATGTAATCCCAATGGCTTTACTAACAGATAAATTGAGGTAACATAACCTTTCTGTTTTATTATACCTTATAACTATAGTGGCTCTTAGATAGCTCCACAGCATGGCACTTGAATTCACTCACTAGTATCCCCTGATTCCAGGATTGAGATTTTGACATCACTCGTTAATTAAAATGCATGGACGTACATACATGAGGAAAACAATAACATGTAATATGTTTCTGTCATGTCTGTGGCCTTCAGCATACATGCAGAACAGGGGTGCACAAATTTTCCATTTATCTGGGAATCACCTCAAAATTCTAGGTGCCAGGAGGGTGACATGGAAGCATGTTCTTGAAATGAGGACCCACAAACATTAGGCGCCAACATACAAAATATTGCCATCTGGGCAACTTGGTGCCCAGGATTTGTGTCCCCCTGTTGTAAAGGCAAATATTTTGAGTCCTTTTTTTGATATGGTTTTATATGAGATTTTTTTAGTCTTAATAATTACTGATGAACAGTCATACATATAAGTACAGTTTATACAAACACAATTATATATATGATTTTCCACTGCTGAAGTATATGTGACTATTGAATATTTGTACCAAGCTGTTCGTAGCAGACTGGCCAAGTTGGAGATTGTAGTTGAGTGTAAATGTTAGTAACCTCGTATACAATTAGGGGATTTCCCTGAAGATGGTCCTGTATAGTGAAATGTATAGGAGAAAGAGAAATTGGATTTTGTGTACTCTTCTTTGTGTACCTTGTTGGTTTTTAACTGCATATGTATATATTATGTACACAGTGAGTGATGAAACAATATGAAATTTTCCTTTATTTTTACACTAGAACTAATTTTGAGTTTATTTAAAATTCAGGAGTTGCAATGGCTGTGACCTGAGATTGGATTTCCAGCTGAGGCAAGGGTATCTTCTCCACAGTGCCAGTGCAGCTGGGGGGTTGATCCAGCCTCCTGTATTTTAGGAACCATGAGCTCTTTAGTATGCTGTAAAGTTTCTGGTGTATGAAGCTGACCACACACCCCCATTTAGTTTTGAATTTAAGAATGTGTACATTTATATTGCTTCTTATTGTATTTATTTTTTGATATGATGTTTAAGAATTCTGTGATTGTCGGAAGAGAGGCTTGATTTTATTCTGTAAGAGTTATTTATTGAGAGTATAATACTCTTTGTCAACATCAAGGAGAAAATTGGTTACACATTTCTTGTGTGGTTGAAAATTAGTTGTGTTAGTAACTGCTTCCATTTCCATGCTTGAGAGTTGTGGAGTATGATGAACATATGAAGTGGAGCCACTGTTTTTTCTTGCTGTCTGTGTTCCATGAATATGATAAATTTATGTGTGGTCCAAATAATATCTTGGCTTTTGGAATGTTAAACAAGTGAGAGATGATATGCAGATTCTTAGAAGGCAGAATGCCTGGCTCTTCTGTAACTTCATTCCAAAAGAGGATTCACAGTTTGTAAACCTGGCTGTGTGTAGAGAATAGTGTATACAAGGGGTGCACAAATTCTGGCCACCAGGTTGTCATTGCAATTTAATTTTGTATGATGGCACCTAATATTTGTGTTTTCCTCAGGATGGAAATTGCTTCATTTCAGCCTTCTGTCACCGAGAATTTTGAGGTGGCCATTACATTTTTAGAAACTTTGTGCACCTCTGGTGTGTACAATTCCATTTTATGCATTTTGGCTCAGGCAGTTGTACTTGTGACCTGTATTCAGGACATGTCTGTTTTGAGTATGAGCCAGGATAATATGCTATATTATGGCATGACTGCAGCCTTCTCCATCTTTCTACCTGTTGCCATTATGTGCTGTACAGTCTGAGCTGCTGCTGGTTGCATTTAATAGATCATAACTAAATAAAAATATGTAAGGAAACATGATATACAGTTTTGCTTATTTTCATAAGTGCTAACATATGCAAGATTGAGGTTTTAGTGGTCATCTTTATGTGTAAATGGAAAGGAACCAAATTACCATACTTTAGTTGATTGGTTTGTGCTGTCATTTTCTGTGACATTGGAGGGTAATGAAGACTACTGATGCTGTCATGTGTTGCAGTATCAACATGCCTTTGGGGAACATGTTCTGCTCCCGCTGTGGGGATGGGTTTGAGCCACAGGAGAAGATTGTCAACTCAAATGGGGAATTGTGGCATCCACAGTGTTTTGTGTGAGTATGCTCTGCATTCTGAAGGAACCAGCAAATGGTGTGCATAGTTCCATAATCCTTGCTAATGTTTTTACATCTTTCAGCTGAAAATATAATTTTAATGCTTCTTGAATTCCAATATGAGTGCATCATGCAGAATATTTTTTATTGCTGGGCTGAGCACTTTAGAGTGGGCAGCATTACCACTCACTTTGCAGTTGTGATATTGCCCGCTCGGCAGTGAGTAGTCTGGCAATGACAAACACCTTGTGTATCTCATAATACATTACAGACATTTTCCAGTTTCTGGCATTTGCTGTGGTAGGTCAGTGAAGAGGGGACAGTTAGGGAAAACCATTATGTGAACATTATGACTATTTAAGAATTTTTCTATTGGCATTCATTTTTATGTCCTGTGAATTCATGATCATATTCTAAGAAGTTATTCAGTCTGAACTATCAGGAGTGCATTTATTTTAAAATTGTAAATGTAACTATAAACTTATGTAGGTACAGGTGTTCAGAAGAAAACCTTCTGGTGATGGCTGGACCCAGTTAAAACATGTTGGTGGTTTTATAATAAGTTATTAATTTATGTGAATGTTGTTGTGCGTTGATGGATGTGACTTGCATTAATTATGGACATACGATTGCCTCATTCATATTTCCAGTTGTGCGCAGTGTTTCCGACCTTTCCCAGAAGGAATCTTCTATGAGTTTGAAGGCCGTAAATACTGTGAACATGACTTCCATGTGCTTTTTGCACCATGCTGTGGGAAATGTGGTGAGTAGCATTATTGGTAGGCCAGCAATGGTGCTGGTACTTAGTTTGCAACTTACTGACCCTGGCATTCATAACATGAACTAACAGATACCAGCTGCTATTGGGTTATGTACCAAGCCATACTTTGCGACAGCATCAGTCCTGGTACTGTATTGGTCAACCTTGTGAAACACTCAGCTCTGTCCTCTCCCCCCCCCCCCCCTGCATTCCTAACTTTTGATGCCTGCCCCCCCCACACAATCCCCTTTTTTTTTTAACCATACCTCCATTTTTAGTTCATTTTGAATACAAAACCCATAGGTAAAATTTTTTTATGT
>Ga0123354_10001214_pt1 | contig 30500 bp, 14 predicted proteins | sample TergutLab28metaG_2_FD_97872 | JGI IMG/M metagenome (GOLD analysis project Ga0123354, IMG submission 97872) | Labiotermes labralis P4 segment gut microbial communities from Petit-Saut dam, French Guiana - Lab288 P4 | ecosystem: Host-associated > Arthropoda: Insects > Digestive system > Gut ... | reverse complement strand
GTGAATTCTTAACTTTGTTTCTTTGTTCATTTGTTTTCCAAAATGTCTCCGTATAGCTCCGTTTATTTTGTTGTATGTTTGCAATTTATCTTCTAAATCACTTCCGTATTCTGATATGTGATATTTTTTTCAGTCTAATTACTAGTTGGGTGTCTTTTATTCGTAGTAAATTTAATGGTTATTTCACAGCTGTATGAAGTACTGCCGCAGCCACGAACTGTTTCTAGGGACAGCGGATATACTACACCTTCTCCGATGGTTGGAAGTATCAGTGCCAAAGATGATCAGAAGGTATGTCATAACTTTTTGTTTTCTTATGTGTTGGGATGCTGTAACAAAAACATACAGGTGTTGTGGAGGGGGGGAGACAATTTTTACCTATCATGCAACAAAGCAGTAGTTCATTGATATTTGCATTACTACCCAGAGGTATCTCAGGTATTAGAAGATTTTGAAATTCAGGTGTGAAAAAAATGAATTTAATGGGAGAAATACTACTAAAACTCAGAGGTTCTCCATTAACTTTTTTTTTTAAATCCATTTTTCATTCTGTGCAGTCAGACATCTTCCTTTGCTTCTCCTCTTTCTTCTTAATGGCTTGATGGGCATTCTACTCCTACAGATGCTGAAGTGTGATTTAAGTCGATCTGAGTGAGTTTGAAATTTTAAAGAGTTTAGTTGTGTCTTGTTTTGTAAATACCTTTGAAGGTCTAGTAGAGTGATACACTTGTAACTTCTTTCTCAAAACTACCTTCTTTTCTTTCCACAGTTATGTATTGAATTTCATTTACCATATTGTTAGCCGGTATAATGAACATTTGGTATAAAAGGTAATAGCATAGAATGTACATTTCTGAAAGCTTGGAAGGTTGGCATTTGTTCTGTGTATATGGGAAATATTTTATGTATTAACACAGAACAGATGAATTCGGTTGAACATTTTTCATCATTATTTACATTGAAGTTTGTTAGTGAACATTTATATGGGCATGGAACAGGTAAAATTAAGTAGACTTTTATATGGAATTCTAGGTTGTGTACCTCCCATAATTCCAAGTTTTATTCCACTATTCTGGGAATTATCCCCCCAAAATTATTTCATAGAAACTGTGTTAAAGAAATGAATTGGATAGTGTTGATGTGAAACATTGACGTAACAGCATATCATGCTCCACTTAATTAGAAGTGATATGATTGGTATCATTCTACCAGTTTAGGTGGTTATCAATGTGTAAACCAATAAATATTTATATTTAACATTGTTTATATATACAGGTGTGTACCACATAACAATGTTTCGGTGAACGGCGGACCACATGTACAATGGTGCTCCAATAAAATTACAATATTATAATATAATATTACAACATTATAATTAATATAATACCAGTGTGTTACAATAGCCTACAATATTCAATACAGTAAGTAACATGCTGTACAGGTTTGTAGCCTAGGAGCAATGGGCTATACCATATAGCGTAGGTGTGTAGTAGGCTAATACTATTTAGGTTTGTGTAAGGACATGTTCGCAGGATGATGAAAATTGCCTAACAAAGCATTTCTCAGAACTTATCCCCCTTGTTAAGTGATGCATATCTGTATATGACTGGTACTTAACGCACCATGTGGCATAATTGGAGCTCATGAAATCGTGAGAGAGAACAAAGTTTGACATTGTACAGATGTGTCACAAATTTCTGTTAGAAGTTATGATACCATATCAGCAAATTTTATGGGTTTTGATACGCAATTTATTCTTGGGAGAAGGTTGTGTGCGCGTGCATGTGTCCTGCACACAGCCGCACACAGAGACACCTACACGCACGCATGTGTGCGCATGCACACACACACACACATGACCCTTGGGGAACTGCATGTTTTAATGTACCCTAGATGGAGGAAAACATTTTGAGTTGCTTTAGGTTTTAAACTGCTGTGTATTTAGTTTTTCAGTCATTGTTACAAAAAATTAAGAACATCAGCCAGCTGTCTTGGATACTTTAATTTTTCATTGTTTATAAGTATGAGGGTACCCGTTGCGTTGAATGTACTTTTCCTGTCTCGTTCTTCAAAGTGTTGTGTTTTATTATTATTATTATTATTATTATTATTATTATTATTATTATTATTATTAGAGGCAGCGTGATAATGATACCTCCAGATTTTCTGTGAAACTGTAGATACAATTATAAGGAAATGTGCATTTATCATGGGTACATCCTACAAAGATGAGATTATTTTTCCAGTCTCCTTCATTATCAAAACACTTCTCCCACCTTCTGCGACACACTCAATGCCATTCTCATAAAACTCTCTGCTGTAACATTGGAACTCTTCATGCGTGTTGTGTTCAGCTGTCATCGAAAAACAGCATCCTGAGGCTGCTTCCTTCAGGGGGCAAAAAGGATGAAGTCAGAGGGTGCTGAATTGGAACTGTAGGGAGGATAAGGAAGAACAGTGCACCCCATTGTTGCATGTGCCTCCCTTCACTGATACGTTATGCAGGAGGACTTGATTCACCTTCACCTTCTTCTTTGGCTGAACTCTTTGCAGTCGTTTTAACTTCCTTAATGTCAGCAAATGCCACTCTAATTTGATTGTGGCACTTGCCTCAAAGAATTCCACTAACAAACAAGGTGCACTGTCCCAGCAGATGCTAGCCATGACTTTAACCAAAGAAATCTGCACTTCAAATTTTTCCTTGCATGGCAGAATTGATGATGCCATTCCATTGTATTTTTGGCAGGGAGTCATAATGATGAACCTATGTTTCATCACCAGTAATTATTCTTCAGAGAAAGGCATCTCCATCTTTCTTACAGTGCGGGAGAAGGTCTGCACACATTTTTTGGGGCAATTTTGTGTTTGATGACAAATTTTTAGCACCCACCTAGCACATACTTTTCTGTAGCCATGTTTCCTGATGGTTGCCGTAACTGCTGGCTTCCCAGTCCCAGAGACTGTTCACAGTTCACTTATGATGTGGCAGTCACCCTAAATCAGCCATCAATCTTGTCTTTTGTCTGCATGATTGCTGCTGTGGCTGGTCAGCTGATGTGGAGCCTGTTACCACTGTCCTCACCACTCTTAAAACAACAAACCCAGAATCTGAGTTGTCTGTTGGCACCTGGAACATACACACTTCTGAGGCGTCTGTGAATTCATATTGGACTGGAGCCTTCCACAGTAAGAACTTCAATTAACACTGTGCCTAGCATATACGTTCACAGCATCAACCATTTTGCACTACTACTGTGTTGAATGCACAGGGCTGACTGGAGCACCATTGTTCCTGGTGGAGTTATAAGTGTCACTATCCAGTGAGTAAGGCAAGAAACACTACCTGGGACCACATACTAATAATAATAATAGTAATATAATGAGAAGGAGGTATTACTTTCATACTGACACTCGTATTAGGATTGTGCTATGAGTCTACAGCTGTGTTGCTACTTAGCTGCTTTTATAACTTTTTTAATGATTCTACAATATTGAATGTAAGGTTCTTTGTTTTTTTATAACTACTGTTTGTTGTGAAGGTGTATAGACTTCTGTATGTACAAAGTAGTTTTATACCTTTGTCATCTGGTCATTGTTTTGTTGTTTGTACTCTTTGTGTCATCTGGTCATTGTTTTTGTACTCCTTGTGTCATCTGGTCATTGTTTTTGTACTCCTTGTGTCATCTGGTCATTGTTTTTGTTGTTTATACTTTGCTTTTACTTGGGAAATTAGCTTAGAAAATATTTAGGAAAGTATGCAGAATTGAGTTACAGCATGTAGTTAGTATTTTTGTCTTCATAAACGTATTCCCTTAACTGCGATAAATGAATGCCATGGCTGTGAACACCATTGTTACTTTGATTTATTGGGTGCAGAATCCATGCTGTTCATAGTTTTGACATAGGGATGGATCTTTTCTTTTTTCCTTTAAACTGGTGTGATTTTGTGAACTATATAGTGCAGTTTATATTGGGGAAGGGGAAGTTGTTTTCAAAGTGAAGGCATAGATTCGGTCACTACTGATTTCAGGAAATTCCTGTGAAATTTGATTCTCTGGTGACATTCAATATGAACAAGTCTGAAGATGAAGTGCTAGTAGGCGAAGAGTATGCAGAGCGCAAACCTTACTCGGAAGAATCTGAGGACAGTGAAGATAAGAAATTACTGACATGGTTTGAGTGTGACGATGCAATACCAACTTGGTGCGATACTGAGGAGACTTTGCTGACATGGCATGAATCTGAGGTGGGCCCTTTGCCAGTGTGACATGACATCTAGCAATTGAAATTTGCTGTTATATGATACATTTTGTGTTTTCTGAATATAAACTTAGAGTGAATTTCTGCACAAGTGGATAATTGCACTATTTCAGGTTTCTGTATAGTGGTCAAATTATCCCGTTTGACTACATTGCATAAAAGTTGGTCTTTAAGGATACAGTGTTCATTTGGAATGCGTGCTGTCTGTTACATGAGTGTCCATGATAGTTGGATGTGTCTGAAATGGAAGTGTTTGTTTACAAAGCTGGTACCTAGAAGATTTCTGTGTAGACCACCAGAGTAAAATCTTGTATTACAGCTGTAATCTTTAACCAGAAGGTGAACCAGAGTGTACAGTAGTAGTCCCATGATTCGTGATTACATATTATGACAGCATTACATACAGTTGTGTGAATTCACATGTTCATGGAGGTGATACAGTTGAGTAAGTTCCATCCATGTATGCCTAAAAGCATTTTCAGCAAGAATAATATGGCTGGCCAGCAATAAATGGCTGTAGGAATATAGTGCCTTCAGTCACCTCATGACAAGAATATGTTACATAATGAGTTGCAAATTCCACTGGGAAATGTATTCATTAATTTTTATCATCAGTAGAGAGTAGGCCTCATTGTAACATGTCCATGAAGATTTTATTAAAGCCATTATTTTTACTATAAAGGGACTTTGGTATAAGTAGTTAGTCTTTCTCAAGACATTCTGTTAATTAGGCAATGCATGTTAATTGTTATGGAATAGAAGGGGAAAAAAACTACCCCCCCCCAGACTTTATTCTTTTAAGTAATTCCATTCTAAGTATTGTGTGTATTTTGTACAGAGGGGAGGGTGACTTTCATCTTACAAATGTGATTGGTTCCAGTTTTTGTAACCTCATTTTCATGCTGATTTTAACAAGATTTTATTTTTTTAATTTGTACTGCTCATAATTTTTTCCCAAAATTGTATCAGGAGGAAATTAAGAGCAGAGTGAAGTCAGGGAATGCTTGCTATCATTCAGTGCAGAATCTTTGTCTTCCAGATTGCTATCCAGAAATTTAAAAGTGAAGATTTGCAGAACTATACTTTCGCCTGTTTTGTATAGGTGTGAAACTTGGTCACTTACATTGAGGGAGTAATGTAGGCTGAGGGTGTTTGAGAATAGGGTGTAGAGGAGAATATTTGGGCTTGAGAGGGATGATGTAACAAGGGAGTGGAGGAAACTACATAATGAGGAACTTAATGATCAGTACTCCTCATTCAGTATTCTTTGGGTGAAAAATTGACAAGAATGAGATGGGTGGGGCATGTAGGGCGTGTGGGGGAGAGGGAAGGCGTATGCAGGGTTTTGGTGGGGAAACCTGAGGTAAAGTGACCGCTTGGGATACCCAGGCATAGATGGGAGGATAATATTAAGATGGATCTTCAGGAATTGGGATATGGGGTGTGGACTTGGATGTAGCTGGCTCAGGACAGGGACAGGTGGAAGTAAGTAACTAGGGAATTTGTTGGATGCAAGAGCTCTTAGTTTCTGTTACTGTTAGTGCCTAGTGTCTGAAATGTAAGAATACAATCTTGAAGTTATATGTACTAATAGGTGTGAGCTGTTGTGGGAAATGTTATGTATCAGGGCTAATGTTCTAGTGTATCTGATTGTACTTGTGTAGTGCCTGAGCTGTGACAGGAACCCACTGAAATGTGAGAATATAATCTTGAAATTATATGTACTTTTAGGTGTGAGCTGTTTTGGAAATGTTATGTATCAGGACTAATGTTCTAGTGTGTCTGATTGTACTTGTGCCTGAGCTGTGACAGGAACCCAAAAGAGTCTGTAAATAGAAGGGGGGAGTGGAAGTTTGGGAGGACCTGTGAAGCAGGAGAAGAACCTCATTTGTACTGTCTGCAGTGATTCATTATTCTGAGTAGGTTGGTACTATTTGCAGTGATTCATTATTCTGAGCACATTGGCTTAATATACGTGAAGTGTTTTAAAAAATGAAGTTTGTTACCTAGAATTTTGCTATAGAGAGTCTGGAATTTGAGGAACCATGAGATATTTACAGGGCATCCATACTCATGATGTAGTGCAGGTTGCATGTTATTCTGTGACGATAAATAGCATGATGGTTTCACTTTGTTTCAGGCTGTAGTGGTGCACCTGCATCTAATCTCTGGTGACAGTGCATTGCACATAGTTATTGCCCTTACATTTCTCATGTTTGAGGTTGGTCAGTGGGATGGCCATCCATCATTTTCTGTTGGCAGGATAGTTGTTTTGGCACCCGTTTGTTGCACACTTTGTGGTAGTTGAAACATTTCTGGACATTCTCCCAGACACTGTTGTGTGAGGGGTTGAATGCCACATCCACCTGCACCATTCTTTTGGTGTCAGTGACAAACATGTTAGTGTTGATTGATGGCCACTTTTGTCTTCATTTCACTTGCCCAAACATCTGCAGTTGCAGCGCCATTGCTGCACTTATTGGATGACAAATAAGTCTGCACTATAGACAACCACATTCATTCTGTGGGTGTTCATGGGTTCCATGTTTGTGCCAGCAGGAATGGGGTCATGGTTTCCATGTTTGTGCCAAAAGGAATGGGGTTATTAGTGTGCACCTTGCCTCTTGTCAACTCATTCAGTAAGGTTGCCATTTTACACCTGACACTATGTCAGTACTGCATTTCCTGTGCTATTGTTGATACCTGCCACCAGTTCTGGATCCACATACCAGTGTGTGACAAAGTAACAACTTGCAAGGATTGTTAGTTTCGCAGAAGTAAAATAGGGAAACTTACTTTCTGACTTAAATTGTATAGTGTTATTGTTGGAACTTCTGACTTGACTTTGTGCATTGTCAGTGGAAAAAAGTCTCCCCCCCCCCCACAATTTCATAGATGGGAGCCCATATGATTATGAAAACATTCGTTTGTTTTAACATGTATTGTTGAAATTCCCTGGATGTCTTTGATGTAACCATCCTATCACCATTTATTTTGTATTTCTGTTCAGGTGGCATCTCTGAGAGAGAAAGTTATTCAGTGTGCAGTTTGTGAGAAAGCAGCAGAGGTGAAATGTTCTGGGTGTCTCGTCACATGCTACTGCAGTGCAGAATGTCAAGTAAGAAAAACATTCCACAGAGGGAGTACAGTAGATATGTAAGGGGGGATATTGTGTCCATACATTTAATGTCGGTGAATTTGGACCTATAGCTACCAAATTTGCCAAGTGAATTTTATTTTTGTCCATATTCACTATAATGCCTGTTCAATATGAAACTTAAATTGAGCTATAATTATATGAACAAAAAGGTTAAATGGTATAAAAATTTAGATATAGTACTAGTCATAGATTTCATTAATGTTCTTCCTTCCTAAGTGTTTTTTAAGCATTACTTAACAACAGTTAAATTGCCTGCTTATTTGCTGGTAATAATCTTGGAGATTTGCAGTGTTCTGATAGACTGCAAGAGCTGTGGGACCCTGTGTATCTCTCTGCACACTGTGTTAATATGATAACTCCCCCCCTTCTCCTGGTTAAAAAGTTGAACAAAAGTTTGTAGCTGTTAAACAGTTACTTGTCATAACCTTCATTAATACATATTTCTGAGTGGGGATCCCATGTGTAGGGTGCACAAAATCTGATTTCTATTTGGATTTTATTTGTGAACACTCGTTTCTTTCTAATGTTGGAGGAAAGTCAGTCGGGAGTTTCCTTTTTCTGTTTTATCTACGTACAAGGGGAAGAGTTGCCTTTGTGCTTGGAGTGTTTCCCTGTGTTCAGGGATTACTGGAAATATTACCCCATTGTTAACAGTTGCCCTTCTGATTTAACAGTTTCTTTTCAGTCATCATTGACCTGGTTCCAGTTTAAGCATATACTGCTAATTTCCTAGCTATTTTCTGGGAAGCTCTGTTTTTGTGTGTGTGCCACATGTTTATCTTCTTTTCATGCAGTCTGTTAGGTAAACTTAGCAGTCCTCTCAGAGATGATGTATGCTGATGATTTCCTTTTCATGTGTTCCTCTGTGATGTAACACACAGCTGTTTTACTGTTGTGCTCTGCCAGTTTCATAAGGAATTGAATGCAGTCTGCTACTAGTTTTTATTTTATGTGGCATGAGTCAGGTGCTTTAAAGCATTCCCATCTTAATGCTCAAGAGTTAAAATTTTTTGCTTATTTTTCGCTTTAGCTGGAGGATTGGAATGCCACCCATCATGCCGTTTGTTGTGCGTCTCTGGAGGATGAATGATTTCTGCAGGATTTGTGACAGTTCATGCCTCTAAACACAGAGGACAAAGATCATAAGATGTAACATAAGGAACATGTCTGTGCAAGAAGTTAACAGTTCTGTATATGACCTAGAATATAAGGAAGTCTGTCTGAATGAAGTATTGTATAAAAATCCAGACTGACCTGTGTCATTTGTCTGTGTGGTATATCATGATGTCCACTGGTTATAAATAATTAAAAAGCTTGTTTGAACATGCTGGAAGTTTAATTGAATACTGTCGGATCTGAACCAAAGAGTCTTGTATTTTATGTATTGTTTGATTTTTGTGTTTAGATTGTCAATATAAAATTAAAATATTCCTAAATAATTGCTTCACAACTGTCATTGTGTTGATGATACAAGTATATTACATCTTTTATGTGATAAGTACATTGCACGTGCTTTGCCTGTTATCCAGTGACAATGTACAGCCATCAGATCTGCAGCTTTCAAAGTATGTCTTTGTTGATGGATGTTAAGAAGGTGCAGTTCAAACAATGCTGTTGCTGTTTGTGGTTCAGTGTCAGTTACACTGTAGGGACAAGTTAATTTTGCATGGCATTCATGATTAACCATATGGTGTATGGTATTTAACCTTAGCTGTGGGTTGCTTTCATTATTTTCATCATCATGCAGTGTCCTTTAAACATGTTCTATGTTGTGACACATTGTTACATATCATTGTCTTGCACTATGGGCAGCCTTTTGAATTTTAGGTATGTAGTAACTCAATTAATATGCTGTGATAAAGGTTTTTGCTCAACTTGTAGTTTCAGTGTAATATGAACAATGAAAAGTTCAGACCATCTTAAGTACCTGAACTGTGTTTTTGCATTGAATGTTGTATTATTTATGTGTTGTAAATTTGTGTTCATTTTAAGTTCTTATTAATCCCTCTGTTTTGTATTTTTATAACATACTTATCTCTGTTATATGTAGTTTTACAGCATGTCATGCATTTTGTTGAGTTGGATATAGGCATTGAATTTTTGTATCAAGGTAGTTCATTTTTCAAATGATCTTCTGAATGAGACCAGCAGCTGATGGGACACTGATCATCTGAAAAGTGGGAGAATTGTGCTGATACTAATTACTAATATATGTGAGGCACATGATAGAGCACACACAATTTTTTGTCGGTGTGAAAGAACAAGAAAATATGTGAAATTTCTGACTGAGAACTTTGAAGAGATCTGGGATGTCTAGGTCATAGCTGTGAGAGTTGTCTATGTGATACTGCTGTTGATGATAATACTGAGAAGGTACAGTAGTACCTGGCCATGCCATGAAGGTATTTAGTGGGAGTAGATGTACAGCTGTGCTTGATTATAACCTTGGGACTTGAGGTGAGTTGTAAGCTTCATCCCCTGGCCACTGGAATCCTCAGAAAGAACCCCAGCACCATCTGAATAGCAGGCCGGGTCTGGATGTTGGGGTTTGAATCCTGTATCCAGTCTGTGACCTACACACTATACTGACTACTCTGTCCTGTCTTCTGATGATAGTACTGTGAGTAATTGTAAGTAGTCTGCTAATTAGGAGATTGCTTAAAACTGGGTTGGCTTTTTGTTACTTGAATTGTGGTTTGAAAGTTTGTGGAACTATGATGATGACAGAATTGTTAGAAACTTATTTATTATGTGATCATATTTCAGCTTACCAAATGAGATGTGATACATTATCAGAAATGTCATTGCATTCTACTCTTCTGGAGTACTGACCAATATGCAAATGAAATTAACTACTGAAAGCCTATTTATCTCAGTAATTAATCAACTTGATGCACATAATTTTGGTTTACAATAAGTTTATTTCATGCCTCTACATGTTTAATGAGCACATGTGCTCAAAACGTGTAGAGGCATGAAATAAACTTACTGTAAAACAAAATGTTGTGCATGAAGTTATTTAATTACTGAGATGCACTGTCAGCAAAATGTCAAAAAAAAAAACTGAAAGCCTGTTGCAGAATCTGCCATAGAGACAAACTGATACAGGTTCATTTTGTGTTTTAAATATGCGCTACTTGTCCTAGTGTCAGCCATTGCTTTTTTGACAGGTGGAGTTCACCAAATTATGAATGTGATGCACATCAGTCTTCTCCATCTGTTAGGGTCATATTTTAACAGTGCTTTGAATTTATAGCTCTCTCTTGCATTGCTGCTGACTCCTGCATAATGCATGCAGTGCTGTGTGGTAAATAACATGCATAGGGAAGCCTGATGTGACTTTCTGTCCACAAACTTTTGACAGTTTTGGATATAACAGCATGTGGGTGTTGAAGTTTTTGTAAGAGACCAGTCATAAAACATAAGAATGCAAGGCTAAAGATGCAGTTGGGCCCTTCTTTAAGTGGGGTCTTGTACATGTGTGCTGTGATGTCATAGTACATCCCAGGCCAGTTCTGAACACTTGCTTCATGCACAGTATAAGAATGTATGTCAGATTCAAGTACAGTGACATTACAGATGCCAGGAAAAGTGGGCTGCTGTGAGGAAAAGTCAGAAAATAAAACGTACATTACAAACACTCCCAAAATGTCACGTATAAAAAAATGTGTGGATAAACTGTGAAATTTGTGAATGTACCGTTCAGTACATGTTGATTGTCTTGGGTTTTATATATGTCTTTTCATGTCATCCTAAACAGTTTTGTTTCTCAGTATCTTTAGTGAAGGGGTTTTGCGTGGTGGAAAATTGCAGAAGAATTTAAAAATTTTCTGATGGGACTGGCAGATTAATAATGGGACCCACAGATTTCAGTTTTGATTGCCTGAGTTTAGTATAGTGACTGCTGGTCAACCCAAGGGATTGGTGTTAGCTACCCAGCAGCAGAAAGAAAGTTTCTCCACTAAGTCTATGCAGGCTTATGGTCCACCCATTTGGTACTGGGGGGGGGTTCTTTCCCCAAGGATAAAGTAGCCAGGCATGATGCTTATCAGTTACCCCCATCTGAAAATTAAATACTGTGTGGAGCTACCTTCACTGTGCCAAATATCTATGTGGTGTGGTAATTGGTGAAGCACAAGGACAACTTCATAATTTTTTTATCAAATTATTTTCTGTTGAGGGTAACCGGTTTTATTACTGGAAAATCCAGAGCAGTAGCTTCTAATGTGATGAGTTCACAAATTAGTGATTGGAGATACGTGAATTGAATTCTACTTATAGTTAATTGAATTTTAGGGCATCTGCGATCAGTGCCTTCCATGGAGGACTGTCCTTCATACTGAGTGGTTCCAGGACTGCCTTTGAAACAGAATGGTTTCATGACTCATAATATCAAAGATAGGCATTTGTCTGCTGCTGTAAGAATTGTAATAATTTAAAAGTATTACATAGGATTTCCATCCCACCCTTTTAAATTTTAGAATGTGAATTTTTCAGTGTATGTCCACTTTGCAAATGCAGGTTTATTGTTTGTGATGATCAGTATTTTAAATATGTATTACATGTGTTGTATGTCACCACAGTAAAGTGTGCTTATGTGAATTCAGTTCCTGTTTTGATATTGTATGTCATTATGGCTAGTATTTTGTGTAAATTAAAAAAGAAATTCACACCATGACTGCTGTAATTCCATGTAAATTGACAGTTCAGAATATACTACCACAAACATTTGTTTATGTCCAATGTATATGTAGTGAACCTGCAGACACCTTACAGCTAATTGTCTTTTGGTATCTGGGAAGATACTTGTGATGGTGCTGTGTATTAAGTGATTGCACGTCACGAAAATGAAATTTTGCTGATTCTGGTTACCTGAAGTTCACTTATCTGTCATGTGTGAGATAATCTCTCTTCACTGTTGCACAACTTTCTGTGATGCACATGAAAAGTAGAAGAAATTTTCATTTAAATTTATGGCCAGCCATCTGCAATCAACAGATTACAGCAGTGGAAAGAACTCTTAAATTTATGAAATATGTTATATAATTTAAATTATATATTTTATATCCTTATAAACAAAGACTGTATTTTGTATTTTAACAGTTCATTATTATTAAGTGAAGCATATCATTAGTTACATTGTAAAAGTTATAGGAGAAACAATTAGTGTACATCTGAAAGGCCTTGAGGCCCTACTATTGAGCCACCAGCTTGCCCTTTTCATCCTTCCTGCCTTTCCCATATTCTCCTCACCACAATATAGCTCTGTATTTTAACCAAAGGCAACACAAGTTTCAACATGTTCTTCAGTGGCCAACCCTTGAGAAAGTGCCATACACAATTCACAATTATTTATTGGAACCAGTCACCATGACTTCCATGGATATCTGGTAATAAAACTTCTGTCTTACATATCATGTGTTTATTTGAATACATACCTGTGTGTAATTCTGATGTTTACCCAGTCATTAGCTCTTTTTCTCTTTTGCTTGTCCTTGAGCGCATGGGCATGCATCCATGTGGGAGCTGGCTGGACTTGGATAGGTATATGGTTTGAATTTTGGCCTGAGATTGGCAGAGTCTTGCCAGGTGTAATTGGTTAGTCTAATTGGCTGAAATGGTTTCCTTCCAAATCCATACCTGCGCACCATTTACTTGTTTTTTTTTCCCCTTCCCATTTGGTGGTATATGATCATATTCTGTGCATCAAAAGCAGCAGGTAAGCTTGCATGTTCTTATGTGCGCATGGTTGCACCAACCAGTGATCTGTCTCCACCTTTGGTGGATAAAATTTACATGTTTTATGGGAAAGTTCCAGAATAGCAAATACAAGTTGAGAGATGCATCTTTCCAAAGGAATCTACCTGTGTGGTGCAGGCTTCAGTGGGACTCTTGAAAGATGACATGACCTGATATGAGGCTGGTGTTGATAAATGTCTACTGGGTGAACACACCAAGCCTTTGAGGTGTTAACATAAACATTAGTTCTGTGTGAACATAATTTGTACAATTTGTGGAATACCTTGTTACAGATCTCGGTGTATTTTTCAGTTTTGATTTTGATGCCTCTGTAAGAATGTTCTTACGGTACACACTTTTCACAGAAGTGATTGTTGAGTCAAATAAGTTGTTGAATTGGTAGGTCATATTGTGCCATTGTTAAGTATTTTCAAAATTAAGTGGGTAATGAGATCACATGAGTAATTAGCAGCACTTGACATTAACAGATTGTACTGCTTACAGTTGTTGACAAAGTTTACATGGCATACAATGTTGGGAGTTAACAGTAGCTGAATTAGTGTGAGCTCATGACTAGGCTACAAGCTGGAAAAATGAATTGCTGAATTCCTTTTTTTTGGGGGGGGGTTCTCTTCTACAAAGTGTCCAGGCTTGCTGTGGGAACCACTAGACCTATATAGTTGGTTATGGGCCATTTTCCTGGGGGTAAAGCAACCAGGGTATGAAGCTATTTTCCTCCATGTAGTGCAGAGATTAGGAATGTGTGAAGCCATACACCTACTTGAAGTATGTCTCTGTGGCTGGCATAGGGACAGTTTTACCTTCACAAATGTTTAAAGTTGCAGTGTGTAACACTAGCTATGTGTGTATGTTACTTAAGGTCCTAAATCTGATTGGTTCCATCTGCCTTCAGTTTTACAATTTCTTTGAGAAGCTGACAGTTCGTAGTCGGAAATGGTTCCAACTGCCTTCAGTTTTACAATTTACTTGAGAAGCTAACAGTTCATAGTCCAGAAATTCCCTGCCTTTTAGGGAACTTGAAGGTTCATTACCATGTGCACAAGAGAACCATGTTCCCCTCCTGAACTAGATCAGTGCACTCTGTATGCCTCCCATCTTATTCCTAGAAGAGTTTAAATACAAAATTATTTTCAGTAAATTGTAAAAATTTGAAATGTCAGAAAAGGTCAAGTACCAACTCAAGGCTGAACCTGACTAGTAGTAGTTCCTCAGATCATTTTTAAACTATACAGGATGCTAATTAAAAAAATACAGGTACCAAAATAGATGCTGGATATGAAAATAGTAGCACAACAACAAATTTTGATGCCATTTTCAAAAAAAGGAAGTGTTGACCATGCTGTGCATGCAGCAGGATCATAGTGCTGCTGTTCACCCTTGCACAGGCACATACACAGAAGAAAGAGACTGACAGTAAAGCAGAACACAGTAATCATGTGAAGCAGGTGAAATACTTTGTGATGACACAAAAGTAGGTAAAGAGGCAACAATTTTGTCTCATTTGTGGAAGATCGTGGTAAATGTGTGCATGCTCAGTCCCAGCCCTCAAAATGTACAACTTTTATAATTAGTGTGTTGAAATGGGGGAAAAACAGCATTGTAGAATGTCATGGTGAATCCTCTGCAACACTGCTGTAAGAATCTCAAATACAGTTTTCAGAGAGCATCATAAATGGAAATATTAGAGAGAGAACAATTTACTGAAAATGGTAAGCAAGCAGATACAACAGGAGTGGTTGTGGGAGGACAGAAAGGTTGATAAAACACGTATATTTTCTTACAAGTTTTTAATGGCTTGAAATTATACATTGTACTCATCATCTAAAAATATATAAGTGCACTACAGATTTGACGGTGACTATCAACTGTCAACATGCCCAGTACATATTATTTTGAATTTTCCCAGTTACATAAGCATTATCAAAATATAATAATACAATACAGCCAAGGTTGTTTAGTTGGTGGCTGGATAATGTGGGGTTGAATTCCTGGCAGCGGCAAGAGGTTTTTCTCTTTTCCAAAACATCCAGCTTGGCTGAGGCCCACCCAACCTCCTATTTAGTGGGTACAGGGGTTCTGTCCTGTGAGTAAAGCGGCATGAAGTTGACTGGTCAGCTCCATCTACTGCTGAGGTTATGAATGAGTGGAGCCATATTGCAGCTTCCCTTATATGTCATGGCATGGACAGGGACAACTTTACCTTTGTGGCTAACAATAAAAGATGTACTTTATTTATATGTGGCATCCATTATGGTTACATGTTTCTCTTGCAAAGAAAACAAATTGGTATGTGCACCAAGCAGTGGGTAAATGCAAATCATGTAATGCAGTGTGACATGCAGAAGTAAATATAAAGTATTTATGGCAACCACTTTGCCACCACCACCATGAGGGTAATTCCAAAAAATTCCTTTATTTTAATTGCACATGGCATAAGGTGCTGAGGTAAAGGAACATTATTTTATCTCGTGTATGCTAGATGTGATGCATGTCTGAAAGTTGAACGAAAACATTTCCAGCATCTGTGTAAAATACAGTGTTAGAAACCTACTGTTAACTTTAATACATTGAAATAAGGTACACTGACCCCAACACATGACAACTGGAATAGTTTCAGGCATTGCACCGTCTGCTATTATTTGAAACTGTCGAAGTGAAGTGTGATGCAAGCTGTCATAAAATAATGCCCCTGTAGCAGGCTATGCTAATACTAGTTCAAAAAACTTCCCAATCATATTAAGTGATCTTTCTGTGATAATCATCAGATGTATACTGTCTGGCACATTCTCGAATATTTTGTTCCATGATGTACGTATGATAAGAAATCAGACCACTATTTACAATATACTGGTGGCAGTAGCAGGCACTTTCCGAGATATGGACACTGTTTACAATTTGTGTGCCAACAGTTGGTACTGTTGGATATCTGATACCTCACAGTTTGTGTGCTAGCACTGAGTAGTATTCAGCACTCACTGATACAGTTTGTCTTCATGCTGCATTCTACTGGATATCTTTTCACTCTGCACAAATGTGTGTCAGTGGTACCAGGCATTATTTGACATCACATTGCTATTTACAACTTAGTTGCCAGTACTTGGTACCATCTGACACCTGGTCACTAATTACAGTTTCTTCCAAACGTTCTATTTTATTTTCCGGGTAACACAACTATATGGATCTTGTATATTACGTGTTATTCCGAACTACTACATGTCATGGCTGTCCATATCAGACCACCAGGTAGGATACGGGTTCACAAAAGGAGTAAAGGGGAGAGGCCTCTCCTTAAAAACAGTGGGTATAAAGTTATTGTAAAAGTTTTAATTATTATTATTCCAAAAAATGAATAATAGGTGACACTAAAATTAACAGACAGATTTGTTGCTAGACTTTACAGGTATAATCAAGTGTCTCAAAGTAATAATGTAAAATATAATAAGATAAAATATGTAGTGGAAAAGCTTGTGCAGTCTATTTATCTGTCTGGTCCTAGGAAAAGTTATGTAGTCAAACACAACTTAATCACTGAGGTGTATTTAATGACTATATGATGGAAACAACTACATGTTTCGGCCTGTATTGGCCATCATCAGGTCTAGGGAACTTGAGGGCTAGCTATATGCATGCATGTGTGTGTACATGCATATAGCTAGCCCTTAAGTTCCCTAGACAACCTGATGATGGCCAATACAGGCCAAAACATGTAGTTGTTTCCATCACATAGTCATTAAATACACCTCAGTGATTAAGATGTGTTTGACTACATACCTTTTCCTAGTTTCACACACACACAATGGGGATGACACACTTCCTAGATTTATCAGTCTGGTGTTGTGTGTAGTATACTCATAAAATCTGCGTGTCTTGGTTTAGTATTCTCTTGAATAGGACATCCTTTCACCTTACGTTTTGAACCCCTTGTGTTTCTGAGTAGTGGGCAATGACCTTCTGGATGTGCTGCTGTATACAGAAATCAATTACATAATCCATTGTTGTCAGACTGCAGGATGAGTTGAAAAATTTCATATATATATACAACATAACAGACTGTATGAACCAAGGTGGTGGTTACATGTGTTGTGTTGAGTGAATGATCAGTTTCTCAGCACATTTGACATCTGGTCACTACTTGAAATCTGTATGCTGATACAGTTGAAGCCCTGTTGTTTAATCCATATGGTCATACAGCACATTAAGTATTTTAAAACATATACAGTTTTAACAAGCCCATGATACATTCTACCAAATGAAGAAAATCAGGGTACAGTTCTGATATAAATCTTGTTGCATTGGCAATATCTGAGTATAACCTGAAACTCGACTCTTATTCAAGCCATCATTTAATAAAACATATACGGTGTATCATATTGGAATGTCTTTTTTTTTCAGTAATTCTGTAATTACTGTACTACTAGAATGTTTAGCAAATATATATATATAGTTCATGCTGCAAATATATATCCATATGCAACTGATGAACTTATTTAATATTGTGGTCAAAGCAGGAGGTAAATTTGTCTGTGCGCATACCATGAAGGCACATGGAGGAGTGTAGGTACAGCTCCACTCAATCTTCACTTTGGCACAAGAGGGGGTGAGCTATGATGCTGTTGGTTTTAAATGAATGCACAGTGATTCTGGTCAAGTCCACTAACAGTAGGCTTAACACAGATTAAAGAGGCATGGGGATTACTGAAACAGGTGCTGTGAGTTAGTCAGGTGTAGCATTGCCTTTCTTATCAACACAGAATGCTTCCTTCTAAAATCACACAACTCCACTACTACTGCCACATGTCCTTGTATACATAACCCAGCAGCCAGGAACATATACTGCCTTACTTATTATACACTGTAGTGATATTAGTCAAAACACTGGATCCTTTATCTTGCCATTATCTAGTCAAGGTAATGGTTGGGTAGTGACATTAGTCAAAACACTGGATCCTTTATATTGTCATTAAGTAGTCAAGGTTGTGCGACGCCTTATAGTGTGTGTTCTTCTCCTCTTACCAGTCGGCTCCTGTACTTCCATACAGACTGAAAAGTAATTTATGAAGAATTAGGAAGACTTGTGAGTAGATAATGAGCAGTATGATTAGTTTCAGTGGTGTATTAGGAAGGAGTGAAACTTGAACACAAAAAATATCTGAAGGTGAGAAATGGTGATTAAGCCATAACATTGTGGATGTGTTTTGTGTAGATAATTGTGTGAGCCTCAGTGTCAAAAATGAATGTAAGCTGAATAAATTTTTTCAGTCATTTATTTTAAAATTTTCAAAGTACTGTTAAATCAGATATTTGTGTAATTAACAGATAAGGATACAGCTGTAGCTTCTTATGGCACCAACTTCTCTCACTTGAAAAAAACATGTGCAGAAACAAAAAACCAATTAGCTGTCATACCTTGAAATCACAGTTAATCCCCTTGCGAGATGCCATTTGCTCAATCTCTCTGGCAATATTCTCTTGTGTTGTCCCTTCCACATCAACGTAATCACACTCTGAAGATGCATAGTGGCAGGAAATGGCTTTACGGAAACCCTGTTAACAACACAACAACTGCAGACTTAATATCTCATGCATCACTGTTATTTTCTCTCAAGTCGTGTCCACAGACAGCTATATTTCAAGTATTTGCTTCAGTAAAACAAAAAAAATACACTCCAGTGGATTACATATTAAACTGGATGGTGACATCCAGCAACATACGTTACTTAAATGTAAATATACTTAGTTCTATGTTGTATAGCTTGTTAAACATTTCACCTTAGTTTTGTTAATGCCAGAGCCATGTACAAGAATGGGATGAAAGAATACAGTATCTCCCTTTTCCATTCTAAGTGATACCACAGGATGATCTTCAAATCCTTCAACTTGATGAAATGCCTTGTTAACAGTAGGCTGGAACACAGGTACACAAGTTATTGCCCATCAGCTCTAATAATAGATATGGTAACATGGTACAGTGCTGTCTTTAGAAAGTTAACAGTTACTCGGTTATAAAATTTCAAACTGTTATGGCAGTACACAGATTTGCCAAAAATGTAGGAGCCATCTCCAAATTCTAGGCACCAGATGAGTGACATGAAGCAAGTTCTACTCTGAGGACCCACAAATACTAGGTGCCACAGTACAAACTTTAATCAACAAGGTGACCTGGCACTTTTGCGTTATGGAATCTGTGGGTTTATTGCCATGTTCACAACAGCTGTCCATTTGAACACATCCTTGGGGCAACTCCAGTTTCGATCTTCACAGCCTGTTTCTCAGAGATCCATCATAATTTTATACTCTCACCCATACTGAACAGGTTTGTGTGGTGGTAACACTCTGAGACTTGTATCTGTGAGTTGCCTGGTTCGAATCTTGGCAGGGTCATGTATTAGTCTGATGAAAAAGTTTGTGGTTTTCATCAGTCCTTTGATAGACCTTGGCTACTTCCTTTTAAATCCCTTCCAATTTAACACTAATGAATCACTCTCCTCTTAGATAAAGCATCTAAAGAAATTAATGAGTTCATCTTACAAAAGTTTTGCTGGGGCAACTCAGAAAAAGAAAATAAAACAGGCCACTAAATCCAAAACCAATCAGCTTGAGATGAATGCTCCTCTTGGTCCTTCAAAAAGATGGAGGAGAGTGGTTTGCCAGGACGCAACTCCATCTGACACTCCATCAGATTCGGACACTGCCCTAACTGTTCCTTTCACTGACGATTCGACAGAATAAGAGGAGCAAGACGTTGATTGTGTGTTCTGTACTGGTCATTTCTCTGAAGACCACAATGTAGAAGTGGATACTATGTGTGAAATACTTCAGATGGGCACACACTGTGTTGGTATGGAGGAAGATTTTGTTTGTGAACCTTGTCGGGGATAAACACTGTTTTGTTCTTCCTTTGTATTGTAATTTTTAAAATCCTGTAACTATTCTTTGTGCTTTCTGGGTAAACTATTCATCTCCCCAAATTAGGAAAATGTGTGCACCTAATTAGGGGATACGAAGCTTTTAAGGAAACAAATTTTGCACACGTATTTCTTTTCATAATTTATGATGTTTATGTAGCAACTGTCGCTACATTAATCAAATGAAGTTATGTTTGTATTTTGAAAGGTTTTGCGACTTTTACCCAAGTTTAATAGCGGTTTTTTAAAAACCTCCCCATAATAGGCGACTTTCCCCTATTTGAATCACATTATCCATTTGATGGAAGTGCTGAAATCTCCATCTGGTCTTGATGCATAAAATAAAATTCTGCTTGTTATACAAATTATTCCAGAAACAGGGACTGCTTGTGATCTTTGCTGTTAAGACTATTCTAACACTGCTCTATTAAGTTCTTCATATGTCAGTAGTTCCACCCTTATTTGCTTTGGTGTGCCTTGATAAGCTGCTTGTCAAATCAGGAGTTACAGAGCAATTTATTAATTTCCCTAAATTTTTTTGAACTTTGTGGACTGTTATATTTTTGGTGGAAATTCCGTCTTCAAGCTTCTGTACTATTTTTAGAACTGTTGTACTGTCAAAACCAAATGATTACATTTTTATATCGTTTTTACAACTGAGTACAAAATAAGAAAAAACAGTAAAATTATGAAAACTGCAACATACCAATCTAAATTAAATGTGAAAGGCTAAGGAACACTCTACAACTATAAATTACAGTAAACACAGTGTCAGTAACAACAGTGTTGATTTAAGTCTAGTTAAGTGTGGTGTGTACACTAATGAATTTTACTTGACAAAATGACTGTAATTACTGGTTGTGTTGCTGGTCACTAGAACAGTGAGACAGACATCTTCCCTCAGAATGTGGTTATGTGAGTTATGACAGTATGCAGTCTTGTCAACAAACACCAACACTTAAAAGGAACTTGCTGCTGCCATCTTGAGGGTCATTCAATGTTGGGTGAATGATGGAAAGAGTTACATTGATTACAAGGAAGGCAGTCAGTTGGTAATAAGGAAAGGGGATGGGGAGCCAGAATATGGCTTGAGCCAATAGAGACTTCTTATTTTTTATTGGTAAGCTTCCTTACTACCTGTCTACGTCACCATTCTGCATCCTCATTCTACTCACTTTGACCATGAAGACAGACACATGTTCCTCTGAAATAATATGAACCCATGAAACTACATGGTGTCAACAAAGATGACTGCCCTCTGAAAATCCTTAGAACTTATATAATTATCTCTCCTACAAAAGAAACCAACCCTTACTCAGTAATAGAGGGTGGGGAGTCAGAAGATGTACATTCTACTACAAATCACTGTAAAGCACCAATGATATACACTACTAAAACAGTTGTAAAGGTCAACACTTTATGAGAACCTGTAATCTATAAATAAGGCATTCCATACATTATGTAATTAATCCACACACACACACAAATAAGTGGAAGTCCCCTGTATGCCACACTGGTTGGTATAGGCCTTTCCACTCTTTTTAATATACAATGATTGGAAATATGGTCCAGAAAGCAATTTGTCACAGGCTGGCAATTTCAAATGACTTACACCCGACTGTGGATAGCCATGCGGCTGTAGTTTTCCCTTATGGCTTCCAGGAATGACAACCAGACAGCCATTATCTTCATTCACTCTCTCCATTGCAGTCCATGCAGCCACAATGCGATCAGCAGGTCTGAATGGGAAGTAGTGTAGATCCTGTAGACAACAGTACTGTATTCACCCACTTACACAATCTTTAGCTTCAAGGAGCATAGAAATACACTTTTGTCACTTAGCCATGCAAAAGTTTATGAAATCTGTCTTACACATATTTAGCACCTAGTCACCGATGCAATGGATGTTTTGACATCTACTCAATAGCTAAATTCTGTCTCATACCTGATGCAATGGGTGTTTTAATGTCATCTTAAAATTCACCTAAATTCTGTATTTTACCTGATGCAGTGGGTGTTTTGATGCCAACTTAAGAGTCAGGTAAAATGTGTCTCATACCTGATGCAATGGGTGTTTTAATGTCATATTAAAATTCAGCTAAATTTTCTATTTTACCTGATGCAGTGGATGTTTCGATGTCAACTCAGGAGACAGTTAAATTCTGTCTCATACCTCATACAATGGGTGTTTTGATGCCAAATTAACAGTTAGCTAAATTGTGATGCATACCTGATGCAAACGGTGTTTTGATGTCACCTTAATATACAACTAAATCCTGCCTCGTACCTGATGCAGTGGGTGTATCGATGTCAACTTGCCCGTATCTGGAGGCTTGTTGATAAACATAGTATGCACTGCTTTAATGTTGGGGCCTGTGAAACATTCCACGTAATCCAGCATCTGGTCACATAAGAAAATACAAGTATACATTAAGAGTATCATCACCGTGCAATACTATTTTTGGAAGTAAAGTGGCAGTACTGACGGGCTGATTCCAACCATCATCAAAAAAAGATATGGATGTGACTGTAAGAGTTCCCATTCTAGTATGACCTGTTCACAAGACACGTGCTGACTCAACAGATGGGCAAGAATGAAGGGTCACACTAAAAATAAAAATTATGCAGCTGAATGCAGCAGAGATGATATTGTGATTCTGTGTGGTTTCTTGCAATGGCAGATTCAATGCATCACATTATGTTCAGTACTGCCCACATCTAAAGGATACAGTCTTTTTAGTACAGGTATCAGATGTGGGTCAGATCTGAACCATAAAGTTTTTATATCTATTTCATTTTGCTGGGTTTAAAGGAAAAGTTGATTCCTCTAAAATAAGCTCTAAGAACTGAAGAAATAAAAATGACCAAAGCTCTTTAAGCTGCTGAGTTACCCAGTGGATTCTGTACAGTGAGGGCTGTTCAGTGAAACAGTTGAACACTATCCCTTCCAAGGCTGACCTCAGTCTCAGACCATATTATACCTTGCTACTGTAACTGACCAAGCAATAGAAAGCCATCAGTCATTCATTCCAAAATGGCACTAAGTACATACTGCAATGACAGTTCATGTGGTTCGGTAAAGGTAAAAGTAAGGTAGTGCCCCAAGAGAATATGAAACTGGATCTTCCAGCCAGTGGCCTAGTCACTACACTGACTGTACTACCCTGGCTGCAGAAAGTCGTTGTGTACGAAATGTAAAGAAATATTCCAGTACAAATTTTATAATGTTACCATTCTACATACAATGACTCATGGAACACAACTCATGCACATTAGACTGTCATTACTGGACAGTGGAGGAGGGGGGAAATTGGAACCCTCACTGATCACTGAAGGGAAACAGGAATAAATCAGTACCATGTTCGGAGGCCTTACATTTACAGATGCTGACAGGAAAACACTCAGGGACATAATTATGAGTATGTCAAGTGGTTTGTGGACAGCATGCTCTGCAAACCTCACCACATGTCACTTTGTCTGTGGCCAACTGTTAAGTACAGACTTTATGTGAGTGAAAAACTGAACAATAATATTCCAAAGGATGTTTAGTCTGTTACCCCAAGGAATTTCAGTGTGCCAATGTACTAATAATATTAGGTGACAGGTACAAATTATTACTAATGTCCGTCTTATGTAACTTCATAATGTCATTCTTGAACTTACCTTTGGATGTAGAATATACTTGGACATAACATCATCCCAAGCAATATCTTGCAACTTGTAATACAAATATTGACCTGCTGCAGTTGTCTTTGCTAGTGAAACCTCCTTCATCAGGGTCATGTGTCCACGAGGCAAACGACCTTCACAGACATCATCAAACCTCTGACTGAAAGAAAAGTAGAAGTCTCCTGAGAACTTCCTTCTTTGTAAATGTAATAGGCCTGCTGTATGAACTGTGAGTGAAAACAGTGAAATTCTCACTTTTCTGTAACTGATGATTCAAGTCCTGCTCTTCAACAGCTGCAGCATTACATGTGTAAAACAAAGATCCTTTACAAAATACTGCTCTACCTTATGAGAGAAAATCACAGTTTGGAAGCTACTTGCTTGGATCCTATACGTTTATAAAAATTTAAATCTGCTGCTCAATATGTGTACAATGCCGAATGACTGGTCTATCAAAGTTTATCAGAATTTGCTGCTAAAAGCTTGATGTGAAACATTTATGCATGGAAATTAGGCTACTGTTGCTTATAAGACAGTCACTAGAAACTTTCTGGGATGCACAGTTGAGGCAGCATATCTAACAAATCCAGATGAAGCCTTCATAAAGTACAGTTCCTTGTCATTAGACTGGTAACAATGAGCAGCTCACCAAACGACTACCTCTGCCAAGTCCCTACACATCACACTGTGCTGCAGCCTATCACACATCACAGAAAACGAAACAAAGAGGGCACTCTCATGCAGTCATTCTGTACGGTTTTAAAAACTGCTGAAATTACAGCCAGTCTTCCGGAGTTTGATGTGTCACTTTTCATGTAGTTTTTAGAATTCAAGAGAAGAATCTTTATGAGTGATGAAGACAACTGATCACAGGACTTGCAGATGAATACAATGCTTATTTGGGAAACATGGTGCAGACAGCTGCATGACTAATGTACACACGCTATGATGTAGAAGCAAACACCAACTGGTTTGTGTTTCTGCCATCTGTTGCTATCAACACCATGTCAGAAAGGTACAGTATTGGTGGATGTATCACAACTTGATGGACACCCAAATAAGAGAATGATATAAAATACATATACCTGCATGTTTCTTTTTTCTTTAACTACTAAACTGTACTGTAGATCTTGTTTTGTGTATAATATAACTGCATGAATGTACCAACCTTTATCTGTTATGTAGTGGTGTAGTAAATTACTTTTTGTCCAGTGAGTACTCTATCCTTGTAATTGGTATTTTTATGTTATAATTTGCTATATTAATATAAATGATATTATGTTAAATCCTCAAATACAGTATTAGGCCTAGTAACTAGAACTATTGTACAATTTATACTGACTTCACTTCTTGACTTCTTAAGCAAATATGATTATTTCCATATCCATACAGATTTTTTATTCCTGTAAGGATCCACAGAATGAAAATAAATGATACAATACGACTGAATAGTTTGAGAATGGTGACTTTTATCCAACTGCTGACTTGGTCATGGATGATAAGATAGGGAAATACCACTGCAATTCTGAAACAAAATGCCACATGGCCATTTGCATCTTTGCAGATTATACCTCCCCTCATGGATATGTCAACATGAAGATATGTTGGAAGAACACAGGAGCTTCTATTTAATGACCTAGTGTTGATGTACCTACCTGACATAACTCTTATGTACTCTTACTGCAGAATAGTGTGCAACAGTTTTCCTGATCTACGAGCAGCTTAACACAGAGCCCATAACTCTCATATAATTAAACAACTATAATTCTTCATCCACATAAAACAGCATGCTAGCCTACTAACCACTCTGGTAGAGCTATTCATCTGTGACATGAAAGAAATCAGACCTCTTCATGTTTCCAGCACTGAAAGACTTTGAGTTCACTAGTTTTCAAACTCCTATAATAAAACTAACGAGATGCACTAATTTCTCAAATTTATTTTTGGAATAAAACTCTGCATGTTTCGGACAGAATATATGACGATGCACGGTCTTCTAAATGTCAAATTAGTTTTCAAACCTGTTAGACACATACCAAAAGGAGGAGCTTGCAGCAATAGTGTAAAATGGGTGGTGCCAATATTTTTGGAGCTGGTTCAGAAGAAAGAACACTGTATACAATGAAGGGACAAATTCATTGAAATGTAACTTGAGAGATATTATTAAAGCATCTGTACACAATGATTTAAATTATACAGCAACAGAGTAATTTATTACCAGCATTCGTCTAAGAGGTCATCTTCAATTAGATGTGGTATCACAAGGTAACCATAGTCTTCAAAGAACTTCCTCTGGCTTTGACTCAGGAGGGGGTTGTTTAAGGTGTATTTGAACTTTTCTGGGTATAGATGTTCTGCTACTGCTGCGGTTTCAGAAGGTCTCTGGTTCATAGTCAAGAAAATAATGAATTCAAGGCAATGTGCTGGACAAATTCAGAGAATATTTTTAGTCAGTTATCCTTCTTTACAAAAATGTGAGTTCACCATGCTAAGTATGTTGCCATATTTCAACTCCTGAACTGGCTGAGTGATCTTCACAAGATTTTTTTAAAGCCATATACTTTTTAATTCCAAACAATGAAAGAAGGAAGGAAGAAAGGAAGAAAGAAGGAAAGAAAGAAAGAAAGAAAGAAAGAAAAAACAACAAAACAAACCAACCAACCAAACAAACAACACAACACAACTAAGTAACTCTATGGAGCAGTTTTTCTTCTGAAGCTAACAGTTCCTCATCTAGGCAAAAAATTCCCTGCATTTTAGGGAACCTGGAGGTTCTTTTGTCATATTTCCAACAACCCGCCATTTGTCCTTACCTTAAACCAGAAGAATCCAGTGCATGCCTTCCTATTCTATCTATTTAAGAAAAATGTTAATATTATCCTCCCATGTATGCATTAAGTCCTCCAGTTAGTGTCCTGCCTTCAGGTTTCCTCAGTGCAACCCTGTATAAATTTCTCTTCAGTCCTGTGCATAACCCACCCTTCTCCTCCTCTTGATCCGATTGCTCTAACAATATTTGATGAGGACAAACAACAAAGCTGCTCACTCTGAATTTTTCTTCAGCCTCCTTTTACTTTCTCTCTTTTAGGTTAAAATTTTCCACAGCTGCCTGTTCTTGAATGCCTTCAGTCAACATTTTTCCTCCACGTGAGAGACAAAGTTTCACATGCATACAAAACAACAGGTGAAATTACAGATCTGTACATCTGAATCTTTATGTTTTCAGATAGCAGACTTGAAGAAAAAAATACTCAGAACAAAACTGCCTACTGTTAGTAAAGACAGCATGGCACAAGTACAAATTTGTGAGCTGGTGGTCAAACGATGTCACTTAATCCATAGTACTGAAATTATCTACAATAATATATCTTTATAGGATATGCAACTTTCATCAAGGTAATTTATTGTGGAATGTAAACAACAAACTCACAGCTGCATGAAATCTACATTTAGCAGTCAACTTGATGGTGATAACTTGTAAATTATTGGAGTTATGTTAGTGAAATTTCTTGCATAGGCAGATCATAATCATATCTACACATTCAAATTGCAGTCGTTTGGATTTTGACACCATGAAGTGTTGTAGATTGATATCGAAATTTCGAAGGAATATATTGCCTCCAGCTATGGGGTTGAAGGTAATGGGCCAATGTTGATATTAGGGTGATAAAGATGCTGGGTTATACTGGTGGGTTACAAGTAATGTGGTCAATCAGAACCACAAGGAGGGGAAAGGGAATGGGGATAGAACCCAGTCTGCACCAAGACTCATGTCACTGAAAACCTGAGACACCGACATCAGTTCTCTTAGGCACACAAAAGGCAGAGACGTGAATAAGATGTTGAGAAGGAAAATTACATATAGTTGGTCCTTTTCCAGGCTCTAGGACAGTGCTTTCCAACCATGGCTCCACAGAAAATTGTTGGGATTTTGTGAGAAACCGTGGAATAAATGAATAAGTTCTGCAAAATAAAATTCCAAATATCCCACAAAACATAACGGGAACTTTTGTCCAACAATTTGCGGTATTGGAGTAATCACCGTGTGCTATCAACTGCCTCTTTATTTTGTTTTGGTCAGTTTGTATTTAAGGTTACATTTAGTTTTACTGTGTATGTGTTTGTTTCATACTATTACAGAGTTGCCTGACCAATGGTAACAACAGGACTACAGGCTATCATGTTTTCCTGGCCTGTAAATATTTCACAGGTGTGGGCTTCTCGGCATATTAACAATTACTATAGGGGCTCCTCCATGGAAGAAAGGTTAGAAATACTGCACTAGGAGATGGAAGTAGAAAATGACAAGTGAAGAGCCATATTTATGAGGGCATGTGTAAGGGGATGACAGTCTCTTTCCCTAGTGAAAATCTTCCTCCAGAATGGGGTAAGAGGTTTCCATGACCTACTCAGGGAGAACCTGCCTTCACAATTCATGTTGTTTGGGATGATGCTGCTGCACCTTGATTTCTTGGTCATGGTGTGATGACCAACATCACTGATGTGTTCCACCACTGCTGACTCCACTGGTGTAGTGAGATGTGACAGTAGTATTCATTAACTCTGGTCTCAAACAGATGAGCAGTTTCTCACACACACCTTCCCACCATCCCTGGGGATGCAATATGTAACCAGTAATTTTAGATCCATGTCATTCTTTATGGGATAAAGGAAGCTGAAGAGTTTTCACAGTGGGAGGCCTACCATTTTGAAGTCATGTGTGGATTGCACCCTACTGATGTGGTCAAAGGTGTTTTGGATGAAGGGCAGAAAGGCCACTGTTGTGGAGTCATCTTCTGGTGGTCTGATTTTCAGGTTAGATGTGTTAAGGGTATGACATCTGTGTAGTAAAGTGGATGTTGTTATGGAAGTAGGTCTAGTTCAGCACAGAGGCTACCCTGATCACAGATGGCTTATGACTTTGGCCCTGCGTGCCAATGTGGCCAGCACTGACTGTTCGTTCAAGGGATAGATGGTACAACACTACAACAGTGACTAGTGTGTGTCACCTCATTTTGTGAATATCATGGTCCAGGGAGGGACATAATATGAAACACTCTTTGGGCTCCTGATGTACTTGGAAGAGTGGCCCCTGTTTCTGCTATTATCATGGTATGATATCCAAATGCAATACCAAAACACAAACCTCATTTAAATGCTGTTACACATTATTAATAGATTCTGCTAATGTGATAAAACAGTATCAAAGAATGAAAAAATGTGGTCTTTATAAATAACGATGTTGAATACAGTGCTGTCAAGGCTCCTGGTGGGCACTCAGCCCACTCTTATGTTAAGATGGCACTGTGTCCAAGAGAGAGAGAAAGAGAGAGATACCAGCCTGTTTAAGTCTCCATGATGAACTTTATGTCATGGTGTCAGCTGTTTAGGTAGTCTGAGAAGTCCCTAGCATTTCTGATCCATGAAGCAAGATCATAAATATATCATCCACATAAAAGAACTGTCTGTAGTGACTGTAGACATATCCCTAGCCAATGAAACAAAAACATGTGTAAGTGAGGGTGTGGTGAAAGAGTCTACAAATGTTGCCATCAAAGTACCACTTCAGGAGTTTAAGCACTTGGGTGGAGGGGGAAATGACAGTGATGTGGATATGGTTCTCTTGCTGTATGGTGAGTTACCCACACACAGCTCTGATGCAGAACTACACTTTTCATCCAGGAGATATCACTGCTGTAGGATATCTCTATTATTCCTTCTCAGCTGTTTCTCAAAGATGGTCACACTGTTTGTTTCTGTATTCACTGCCAGTTCTGTCAAAGGATACAGGAGTATATGCAGCATCCCTTCCATGGAGATGATGAAAAACAATCTTCATCCTTTCTAATGCCATTTTTACAGCTTTGTGTTGTATTAATCAGAATTTGCAGTTGATTTCTAGAAAACAAACAAGTATGAAACTTTCCAGATGATATGAGGAACAGTTTTGAGTATAAAAAATTTAACTGTTCAGGACAGAATCTATATTTGTGGAAATACTGAAGAGTAAATAATAAATGTGTATGATTATTAACTTTAATTTTTACTAGACTGTTTACAAGTGGCAGCATGTACAAGATGGTGAGGTCATAATTTCTTCCAAAACCATTTATTTTTACATCATCTCAGACATTTAGGGGTGGAATGGGAGGGCATACTTAAAGAACAGCTTTACCATAAGCAAGGCCAGATTTAAGTATTGAGACTTTAAGTTATTCCAACTTTCAGACATCAAGTAACAAATAAAAAAAGAATAATAACATAATAGGGAGATAAATACAAATATTTAATTTTAAATTTACTTTTCAACTATTTAATTTTAAAATTGCATAAGGTCACTGCAGGATGGAAGAAAAACTAATAATGGAACCAATAATATCAATGCTAATGTAACGCTGAGTCTTAAACACCATGCCACGACAGCATACGTGAGGGTGGAGATACAGGTCTTCCTCCCTGGCAAAACAGCTTCCAGTACTTTCTGCATAGGAGGCTTTAAAATAATGCTCCATATACAAAACGTATGCATATTGCGGCACATTCAGAATATACAAACACAAGCTTATCGCAAGCAGCAAAAGCAAAAAACAATCCCCCCTGTGTGTGTGTGTGTGTGTGTGTGTGTGTGTGTGTGTGTGGGGGGGGGGGGGGGGGGGAGCATGGGGATTAAAGGCTCAGGGGGAATCCTTTTGGACAAAAAGGAACCAGGATAGCTCAGTATGCATAATGGATAAAATTCAAAAATC
>Ga0123354_10001211_pt1 | contig 30512 bp, 15 predicted proteins | sample TergutLab28metaG_2_FD_97872 | JGI IMG/M metagenome (GOLD analysis project Ga0123354, IMG submission 97872) | Labiotermes labralis P4 segment gut microbial communities from Petit-Saut dam, French Guiana - Lab288 P4 | ecosystem: Host-associated > Arthropoda: Insects > Digestive system > Gut ... | reverse complement strand
AGAATAGCTGCAACACTGTATTCCCTAGGGACATAGTTTGTCTCAGGAATATAAGTATAAATACCCTGCATAAAGGAGATTATTATTATTATTATTATTATTAACTGCAATTGGGTTGTCACCCGGTGGCAGTGGTTATTTTACATGTAAACAAAACATGAAATTCGTTACTAAAAAATTTAAGTCGGGAGGGCTACATACGAAGCATGTAGTGGCAACTTGGAATCTTTGGAACCATCTCAGCATTTGCTTATAGACACAGGGAAACCAAGAATACAGGGAAACCCAATCTGAGGCACTACTCTAGAAGTCTCTGGATGGACTGAGGAAAACCACACATGCAATCAGAAATGTGACGGCGCCTGTCGAAATTTGAACGGGGAACATCAAGAAAACAAGTCACAAGCGTTACAGCTTCAGCCAACTTATTCGGTTTCTGTGCTATTGTACGATGTTCGTAACAGTAATTCCCGATATTCGCCCAGCATTAGAAGTTCTACGGCGTATCAGAAATTCCTCTTCCATTACTTATGAAAACGGACTGCCAAATCACAGGACGTAGGCAAAAGAATAAAATCAAACAAGCATACCCCGGATCGGCAGAATGAAGTTCGAAACTTGGCCACACTGATCTCCGGACATCACGCATTTCCTTTTATCTGTGTGACTACGTAAAAGCGCCGTCGCGAATGAAAACTGACAACACGACCCACTTGAAGCGATGACTCGAAGACTGTGTGCGGTCAGAACTGAAATACCAATCGGTCAAAGCCACAAAACACGGACAATATTTCGCAGTTCCTCTTTCTGGTGGTGTATCATTCATGCAGAATTCTTGCGCTTAACTGTCATACAACTCGTCAACGTTATGGTACCACTGAAATAACACTCTACATGTCGTGCATTACAGATTAAACATTTGTTGGTGCAAGTTACATGCATACGTGTTCTTTACCTTTAGTTACGCTTCTTATAAAAGGCCTCTAAATTGAAAAGTGGCTCTCTTTCTCTTATGTTTTTTCCTTAGTAGAAAAGATAACTAATGAGGTCAGCAGACCCCCTTAGTCGTGCTTGTCAGGTCATTTAGGCAACCAACACAACAACAAAAAATGGCACAGGGGCTTCAATATGCCAACAAGAACCGGGTTAGCTAACTCAGTATAGTGATTTGGCTACGCGATCGACAAACGAGGAATTCGCGTTCGACTCCCAGCAGGAGCAAAAGACGTTTCGCTTCCCTATAATGTCCAGCCCGGCTCTGGTATACGCCTGCCCAACTGGTAACTGGCACTGCTTCCGTAGGCGCAGCGCGCGACTGGGACGTAAAACCGACCGTTCACCTACACATATGCAGACGTCATGGATGTGCGGAGCTTTAAGTCTACGCCCCCTGCGTCATCACGAGCTTTACCTCATACGTTCATAACAAACGCTAAGACAACATTACTTGCAAGTCGGACTCTGTTATCAGGGCAGTATGCGAATGACTATCGTGTAATTAGGAAACACGACGAACAATGGGTGCGGTTTGGCAGCATATGGCGAGCAAGTGTGCGCGGCCCGCCAGGAATAGCCCCTTATTTAGCTGTCTCTATGACTGCCGTTGACTGCAAAGGACGGAAACAAAGGAACGAGGACTCGCAGTCCCTCGTCTACAGTAAATATTTATGAAAGCAAGTTATTTCACAAAATGTTCAGACTTACTTCTAAAAGCCAAATAAATCTGTCAGGCAGCTTATTATCCCACAAATGTTTCACTACCTCCGCCATTCGCATTACCAGTTCTAAAAGAACCAACGCAGCTGAAACACAAACGCTCCACAGCAGCGTCACGAAACGCAAAGAGATAAAGCTGTTCATGCCCATGCTGCGAAGGCATTCTTAGCATCTGCGCTAGATAGAGGTCAGTGGTCAGCATCATGCCCCCTCCGCTTCTACACACGGGAAAGAACCCCCGATACCAAAAGAGCAGGAAGCCATCGCCAGGAGCCGTGTGGACTTTTTGGCGAAAAGAAAAATCTCTTGCCCCTGCTGGGATTCCAATCCCGAGTTGTCCAGCCTGTAGCCTTGTCCCTATACCGACTACACCATCGCGGTTCCTAATTGAAAGATCCACAGCAGATACTTGAAAGACTGCACTAACTTCGCTGTCCACGACAATAGGGCACTGAAAAATGAGTCAGAGCTCATGAGTAAGCCGTCAACAAGCTTATCCTTGAAAGCAACTCAAATGACGTGCGACGGCAAACGACAAATGCACGCCGTGCGATGAAGAATGGGATAGCGACCTACCCTTGAAAACCCTCCGCAATTTTTTTTACACTCTCCGACATCCAGAAGCAACCGTGACCAATACAAAACAATGCAACAGAAAATTACCACCGTTAATCGTGACAAAGATATTTATTTAATTTATTAATGAAAGGTAAAGCAATCCCATTACAGGCCCTGACGGTTCCAGGAGGTTGAGGCTTCCAGATTTTGAGACAATCGGCACATGAAGGTGGTGAGGTTGTCAACCCTAACCACCGGCTGCCTTTACCCCCAGGAAATACTCCTGGTACTCATTTCTATTAGAGGCTGAGTCGACCCCAAGGCCATAGTGCGGCCGGAAGGATATGTGAATGAAAAATTCCAACGACACCTTCGGGAATCGAACCTGCGACCTTCCGGATTCTAGCGCAGTGCCACAACCAACTGCACCACCGCGTGCCCCACATTTAATTGATTAAACAGTGACCAAAATCATGACAGATCTGAAGCCGTCACGGTATTGTGTGTGAAGATCAATGCCTCAATAGCATGTGGACGCCATGCAGCACATCAGATCGAACTAACGTTGCGGAGTAACCTGCTGCCCCCCCAAGAGGCCTTACTGCCACATTAAACGGTGCTGCATCCCACGATACTGCAAGGGTGTTCAGAGATATTCTGCACTGCATAGATGGCTACGAACACACAAAACAAATAAATAAACTGGCTTCACACTTCACATTTAATGGCCATTTCCAGAGTAACGACTCACACATGCCAACAGGAATGGCTCAGTGGATATTCTAACTAGGTTACGAGCTGGCCGACTGAAGAAAATCAGTTCGATTCCCGGTACGTACTTCTCCTATACGACGTCCAAATAGGCTCTATGGCCCACTGTGTCTCCTAATAAGTACACACCGGACTATCCATCTCCGGCACTTTGAAAGGCGCAGGGCGTGACGCTGACCACTCACGTGCTGAAGCCTGAATCAGTGGAGCTATACCTCCACTCATATGCCTTCATGAAGCAGTGCTTAATTACCTTTTAAAGCGTACTGGTTACTTGATGCAGCAACAGGTTTAACATTCAACAATGCAGGCAATGTACGCATAACGCAACAATGAGGCGAGTTTGTGCATCCACTGTTGCAGTGCAGTGTGTGTGTGTGTGTGTGTGTAACCTTTGTTATCCAGAATGCCATGCGCATGCGCCGTGTTATATTGTCATCCGTTGTATGTCTGCTCTACCATATTTTTCCTCATTATTTCATAAACAGCATGATTTTCGGGAAAAGAATTGAACATAAAACGTGTGTTTTGATTTTCTTTATAATTTTGTCTGAAACATTTCTCATTCTAAGGGAATATCGCGAAGTATTCTCATAAATGTACATGAGTCTTCATGTAAAGTACACGTTAATACTGCCGGATTTTAATGAAACATGCATTTTCTAGACGAATTTTCGAAAAATACTCAAATATAAAATCTGACGTAAACCCGTCCACTGGGAGCCGAGATGTTCCCATGCGGACAGAAGATAATAACGAAGTTAACAGCTGCTATTCTCAATTTTGCTTAAAAATGGTACATTCTGCCCACATCGCATTCACTTTTTATATTTATCCCAGAACAAACAAACAAACAAACACGTTTTCCCTAAATGATACTGGTTTTTACAACCGAGATGAATTGTGTTTGCTGTGCGGTACGACCGGGTTCTTCAAATAAAACAGTTTATACTTCGTCTTTCAAGGGCTTAAACACAGGACAATTGTACCTTATTTTTATGTAACGAACATTCACCCAATTATTTCATGGTGCGCGAGGGGTGGGGGGGGGGGTTAGAGGGAAACAAATTTACTGCCATAGCTGACTGGCAATTCTGTCTTTCTCAGCAACCATTCCTACATGTACATTTTTAAACACATTTCTGAATAACCTGCATGGAAGGGTCTGGACTGAATTCATTCTGTAAAGGATAGGGGTGGTGGCAAGATCTCATGATGAACTCAACAATAAACCACCGCGCTCCATAAGTTGGTGGACCTTTTTAGCTTGCTCAAGAACTGTACGTTTGAAGCTTGTCTTCTCGGATGTTACACAGTGTCGACTGATAAACAGTGACCGACGTTAATTATTTCTCCTTTCATTGTCGTCATTCCCTTACAACAGAAACGCTGTGCATGCTCTAAAATTCACTTCACGCTTCCCGTTGCCAGTGGAAGAACAACCCTCCAAGGAACAAATCTGATAACATCCGTGATTTTAGGCTTCAGCCGCGAAGATGATGAGAACTGCGCTTTTCTGGGCTGTTATGCTGCGAGTCCTCTTGACCCTCGAAGATGGGGCCGATATGTTGTCCCGCAACGTCGGCAAGGTATTACCATTACTCACTGCGTAAAAGCCGTGAATCAGCGCAGTTCACAAATCTGGTAACAAGCTCAGAGCAGCAGAGGCAGTCCTGTGTCCTAGGTAGACATGGTGTTACTCTTCCTCTACATCTGTTATTTGGGACAGATAACTGACACCGGTATATGAACAGCCCTTTACGTACCGAACACTTCTATGCTGTCCTAGAGGAGGGAATTCTAGTAGACCCCCCCCCCCCCCCCACAAAAAAAAGCTGGCTAAATAATTTATTTCCAACCGTATTTAACCCAATGCTAATGGTGCTGGTATTTTAACATCGGAGGGTTGGAAGGTCTTCCGCAGACGCAGACAATGTCCCTTCTATTAGAAGCAGCTGGTACGTCATACCAGTGTCGGCAACTTTACGGAACAAAAATATTACTATGCGAGATATAAGATTCTCACGGTGGTGACTATGGAGATTACTATTTTCTGGAACGTAACGCCGTGTAGTCTAGTACATAAGTATCGACGTTAATCTACTGTATTCATCACCGATCCCGAAGAGTGGAAAAAGCGGGTTGATGGAAAAGGGTTGATACACTCTATGAAGCAAAAGTCAAGTGTCTAATATTATCCGGAAGTGACATAAAGCGTCCAGCTGCCGTCATAATTCCGGTCATTCATAACTTACTTGCATTTGACCCTGCGTGACTTTTCTCCGTCTTCCATTCATTAATTATTTATGCCCAGATATATATCAACCAACTAGAAACGGCTCCGTCATATGACATGGTTAACGCAACATTCACATTCTACACCATCCTACCTTTGGCCAGGCATTTCGTCATTCATGATGACTAAATGAACGATCACAATGACGGTTCTTAAAATATTTTATTTTTTGCGCACGCACGCACGCGCACACACACTTGATCCCTCAATTTTAACGGGAAAGAAGTGAAACCCATCTCATGAAACAAACGAAAAATCATACATAACTGTTCAACAGCTCATACCTAAACACGTTCAAAATTCCTTCGTCGTTGATGCGCAATATAAAGTTCTACGTACACTTGAGAAGTTGCTTCGTCTCAGCGTTACCTTAACCTTAGATCCGTTACTGAGACCAGTCCATGCCTAGGCGAATGTGAGCCGTAGGTAAGATCTCTGGGATTCTGGATATCATGTTTAAAGTGCAGGACCTTGAATACATCCCTAACAGACCAAACATACAAAATCATATTCTGTAAAAGTAAGTGCCATACCTCAAGAAACAAAATGCTTGTAAGTACATAGTGCACGTTTCGTCAATAAAGCCCTAACATTCGAACACACAGCTTTCACACTGACATGACAATAAATAACAAACTCACGGAAAAGTAACAGAAACATCAGCTTTACTCGCGCTTACAAAATTATCTCTGTCCTCGCCATGACGACATACGGATAGAGAAGCAGTATTACTCCACTCATTCATAACCTTGGCACTACATGGAGGTGACCGTTCAAGCCTAGGGCCCAGGCCGCTTTACCCCCGGGACATAACGCAGGTATCCATTGAAAAAGAGGCTGGGGAGGAGGGGTTACAGAGTCGGTCTGGACGATACGGGGCTCCTCCGTCCACCAGATCGTCAGCTCGATACCCTAGGAAGTCAGACTACGCCACGCAGTCCCTCTAACGGCACTGCGGCTTAATCAAGACAGCATACATCCTGTAACTTACAATACCGAGACAAAGACACGAACTAGTATTGTTAGGTCTCTTATACCAGTTGCCTCCAGCCTCTTTCACTCTGCTACGAGGGAATTAAGACACTGGCATACTGCGTAGAACTGATCTGTGCTATGTCATGGAACCAGGGAACACTCGTAAAATTAGCTTCATTCCGCGTTAATCTTCAAATCGGCACACACATCGTATTTTTTGTTAACAAGTGTCTGTCGCATATAACTACGATGAATGGAAGGCAGAGAAAAACTAAAAACGGACATACACAAGGAAATACGAACTGAACGCTTACATAACTTCCGGTACGGGGCTTAGGTTTAATGTCTGTTACAGAAGGTGTACCAGTCGATGGCGTCACATCCCAGCACACCACAATCTTCATACAAAGACACTGTTTCATGCTTGTGTTCTCGGTGATGATGGTTGAATCATTCTACGTCGGAGAAGCCCGGTCACAGTGGAAGGGCAACGAACCGCAGGTGAGGATAGAGAGAGAGAGAAAGAGACGGAAAGATAGAGAGAGAGAGAATGACGAGCAAGACAACGGCACTGGGAGCTGCGGCCCAGATATCCGCTGCTCCGGCTTCTGGGATGTGGGCCACCTTCTGACAAACCGTCCGATTGGTACTGAAGACGGCGGACGAGCCAACTCGGCGGAGCGGAGTCAGAAGATGCAGATGGCCCTTTAGCTAGCCTGAGGCCACGAGACAAGGAAGAAAAAAAAACCACACATCGATACCTCCCTCTCCTTCAAACTACCTCGAGCTCTTATGGTTCCCCCTCCAGCGTACCTTTCTACCTTATCCTCCAGTCGTGTAGCTCTGTTCACTGATGATAACATGAAAACATTCGCAGGCAACGAAAACTTTGGACTGGGTAATAGAGACTAGGGAGAATTCCAGAACACAGAAGAAGGTAGAAAGAGGGAAGTGTCGAGCACTGCCACCCCCACCATCCATGTGACTTCCTTCCGTGGCATTAGTATATTCAATATATTCCCCTCCATGCATGCCGCTGGATACCTGCCCCTAGGGCAGAAGAATCCAGCCCAGTACATACAACCGATGTCTCTCTACTTTTCGGTTACTACTCGGCTTCCCCAGTAGTTTCTTCGTTCAGTTTTTTAAACATATTTACTTACATTTCCCGTATTTCTCATATCATGCTGCATGTCCAGTTACCAATGGCACAGTCGTTTAAATTTCTCGGCACACTCGATGTCGAACAAAAAACTGAAAATTACCAGGAGAATGCCCTTACTTTAACTCTTCTCCAAAAGTCCTGACCGGCTCTGGGGCCCACCCAGCCGCCACCTCCTCAACAGATATCAGATTCCTTTCCCGGGAATAAATCGGCCTGCACGTGATGCTGACCACTCAGCTCCTCGTATACACTGTTCGACGTCCAACTGTGAATACCTGCTTCACAGAGTATTTTAAACGGGCAATCGCCACGCTGCCGTTCACAATAAATACATCGGCTGTTCTATGACAGTTGAGAGGTAACAGAGGAAGGCACCACGTTTCTCTGTAAAACTGGTTGATTCTAACCGATCTGCACGGCGTCATATTCTAGAAGAGTGTAATCTACATCAGCATCTCTATGGCAACACCAAATATCGGGTAAGCCCAATGTTTGTAGGGCGGTAGTTACAGTGACTGTTTACTGCGTAGTACGTGATCTCAGCTGAACGCTGAAACAAGAATGGTGCCGATGTCTGGAATGCGTGGAGCTATACCTGTTCTCCCTATACACCCTCATGGCGTGTAAAGAGACACGTTTACCGTTGCCATTCCTATGTGCAGCTGCAAGCCGGTTCAAGACAGCCGAAATAGACATTACCGCTCTATTCTGCATTACAAAAAATAATATCAAAACCATCCAATACAGTCATTACAAAACAATACAGTAAACTAGCATCGCTTAATACAATTTTAAATGATTCATGACCATGCACTGATGATTCATTATGAGAAATACGACCAACCAGTGCATCTGAAAGATAAATCAGTTCCATTACAGCCCCGAGGTGTCCAGAGGGTTCCAGGAAGTTAAGGTTCCCAGATTACGTGACAATGGCCCAGGATGGTGGTAAGGTTGTCAGCCTAACGCGCCGGCTGCCTTTACCCCCAGGAAATGCTCCTGGTACTCATTTCTGTTGGAGGCTGAATCGACCCCAGGGCCATAGTGCGATCGGAAGGATTATGTCAATAAAAAATTCCAATGACACCATCTGGAATCGAAACAGCGACCTTCCGATTTGTAGCACAGCACCTTAACCACTGTGCTACCGCGGTCCCCAACCAGTGCATCTACAGATATATAAATTTACTGTATTATAAACACCGTAATATCCAACATGTTTCGGCCAACTATTGTGGCCATCTTAGCGAGGTGTTCTTTGAAGGATATATTGCATAGAACGTCAAAATAATATAAGTTAAAATATAAAATGTTGGTAAGTTTATTTGTGCTGAGTTCCGTGTTGATATGTTGTAGATGGTGACACTATCCTCATATATAGGAAGAAATGTGTGTGTACAGGAAATAGTTAAAATACTGATAAATAACTACCACCTGCACACACACACACACACACACACACACACACACACACACACACACCGCCAATTTGCGACAACAATGTCACAACTCAAAATTAGGGATTTTTCAGGAGAAGCGTTTCAAGGTTTTGAAGTGCTACACTTTTCTATGAGCGAAACGACGACACAACTGCTCTCCAGCGGCGAGTTCTCCAAACTACCTGTTAAAAGTGCATCAGCAAACGTTTCCTTCTACACCAATAACTCAAAAATGCCGGATTTTGAGTTGTGACACTCTTGTCGCAAATCAGCAATATCTTACACTTCAGCATAATGTCACCATATACACAACATATCAACACGGATCTCAGAACCAATAATTGTATCAATAATTTATATTTTAACATAGATTTTAAAATTTACTTAAAACGTAACATTTTATATATGTAAATTAAATTACTTTGATGTTCTACCTGATGATGGACACAAAACGTGGCCAAAACATGTACGGAGCTACTCGGTTCACAAAACAATAAATTTACATACTTGTTGGTTGTATTTCTCAAAATGAATCGCTTAATACATCCCTGTTTGAACACCCCTAAGGATGACAAAATAGTGTCGAAACATGTGACATGTTAAATAAGAACGTCATTTAATTCATGGTTCTAACTGCATAGCACGCATGTTGGGCAACAGCAGATAACACCCTGTGATTTACCCAACTGTGACACCTGCCCCATTAATTGTCGGTTTCACCTTGTGCATGTTGCAATCAATAGCGATGTATCGCTTATTTCGCAACGAGTGGACTGTCACTACGGGGACAGGACATCCGGCGGATTGCCTTTTTCGTTTAACCCGGAAAGACACTCTAACCAAGAACAGCTGTCGCATGCGGAACACGAGTGGTGTGGTTCGTGACGGGGACAAGGCGACGTTCCGACTTGCATTTCTCTGTACGTTGATGGCCATATAGGTACTGTACAACCCAAAAACAATCTACTCCCTACTTAAGTCACTAGGCACGAACCGTTTACTGGACTTCTTGCACCCTATTTAGACTAGTACAGTGTGAAAGAAAGGTAACGCCCCTGTGCAGTAGCGTACCCAGGAATTTTGTTCCGGGGGGGGGGGTTCAACAAATTCAGTTGAGGACAGACAGAGAGAGAACGGGGATCTGGAGGCGGTAGACCCCCATAGTAAGGGGTTCTGGAGGCAGCTGTAATTTGGTACAAGAAATTTCATTTCATATAGTGAAATTTTCTTAAGTTTTGGTACTTTAAGACTATTTATGATGACAATCAATTTATTTGTAATAGCTAATGCAAAACAATTGCGAACCGGCGGTAGTTTTAGAATTTCACTGTCTTTTTTCCGAACATCCTGGGGTGTTGGCGTCCTAAATTCAGCAATTTTTAACAGTTTTCACAATCGGGCTGAGTTTGGCACGATTTTGGAGGGCCTTCGGAATTGGGGGGGGGGGGGTTGAACCCCTCAAACACACCCCTTCTGTACGCCACTGCCCCCTGTGCATCCCATGACGGTACAGAAAGGGAGCAAAGAAAACTCCACACATTCTGAAACTCCGCACTATGCGGAACTGAGTGGTCAGTTTCACGTCCCGGCCGCTTTATCCTCGGCGAAAGAAACCTTGGTTAACAACTGAATAAGAGGCTGATCAATTTGGGGAAAAGAAAAATCATTTGCCCCTACAAGGCAACGAAACCCGAACTATCCAGCCCGTAACCTAGTCACTATGCCAACTACCGACAACAGTCGAACCCGGATAAAACGACATCGGTTTATGCGGCACCTCGTCTATAACTTCAGATGTTGCGGTATCAGTTACTTTCTCACTGTTTAACCACAAAATTACACTCCTCGCTTATAACAACACCTGTGTATAACGACACAAAATATCCAGTTCCATTCAATATGTCACATCCGGGTTCCTGATAACAGGAAGGACAAATAGTCCTCACAGCTTGTACTTCAAGATTTGCTCTAAGTGCATCCAAATATAATTCAAAACTTCTGTAAACACATTCCTTGCGTGATTTCAGGCTTCCACCGCGGTGTAATGAGATGTTCGCTCTTCTGGGATGTTACGAAGCGTAGGTTGCTAGTTAGCTACCGACGCATCAGGAGAACATATCGGTCTCATAACCCTTAAAGATGGGACCGACAGGTTGTCCCGAAACGTCGGTAACTAGCAATCAACATTGCGTAACATCTCAAAAGAACGAAGATGTCAAACCGATTCCTTCAATACAAAGACCAACCGGTTAATGCTGAGAATAGCTCTTCAGCTAGCCAAGGTGTTTGCCGACACATCAAATATCTCGTCTGCTCAGAGTAACTATCAATTTACCCTTTAAAAGACACTGTACTGCCCTGTTTTCACTTTAAATGCTCTACACTTTCTCCCCACACTGTATTCATTTCCTTCATTTGTTTATACGAATAAACAGATTATTTCCGCAAAAAAGTATTATTGGTCTTTGCAAATCATTTCGTTCATTCCACAATGTGTTACGTCACGTCCATAGCTTCTTCCTAAGCGAGAGTGTGAACAAGTGCTTCCTCTTCCAATTTTAAAAATCCTGTCTTTTCCTTAAGGTCTTCCAGTAGCTGCTTACATCTTTTTCTTCGTATTTCAGCCACTTCCTTCCTTCCTTCCTTCCTTCCTTCTATCTTTTCTTCAATAAAGACCTTCAGAAGGCTGTTCCTAAGCTAGATGTGACCAATCCAGTTAATCTTCCCTCTTTTTATCGTTTGCAGGGGATTCCTCTTCTCTCTGTGACTCTATGTAAAACCACTTCTTTTCTCATATGATCGGTCTACCTTATCTTCTCCATCCTTCCGCAGCACTACATTTCAAAACTTACAAAGTATCTATGATCTTTGCAACTGAGGACTATATTTAATGTGATACAATAACTTATTTTTTGTAACATTTTGGCGAATTTCATGCCTCAAACGGTTAAATAACCATTTGTGGGTTCAATACCACATCCTAGAGCGTTACATGGGCACTGTGCAGTAAACTCTCAGAACTGGTAGCTACACGTTTGGCAAAACAGATTTTTTCACTCTGAAGGTGAAATACATTATTTCCGAGTATTATAGGAGGGGTTGCTTCTAAGTCCTTAGCCCAACCCACTTCCCGATGTTGTAGGACGGAATCGATAGTGTCGTTGGAAAGAGGGGTCTGTTCATGTGCCGAATTCCAAGTATTTTCTTGTTATAGAGGCTGAAAGGAAGCATGTCAGGCGACGCGCGCCATTTTAACAACATACAGACTCGAGCTGTCATCAAGTTTTTTCCCCCCTGCAAGGCAAGGCGCTTAAGGAAATTCAAACCATTCTGAAAGAAACATTAGGGGAATATGCACTATCGTATGCCACCGTCAAAAACTGGGTGGCCCACTTCAAACGTGGCGATTTTTCCACATGTGATGCGCCTCGTCCTGGACGACCCAAAACAGTGACCACCCCGGAATATTATTGATCAAATTCATGACCTAATCTTAGAAGACCGCCGGATTTCGGCTAAATCAAAAGCTGAGCAACTGGGCATCTCACGTGAGCGGACTGGGTCCATCATTCGTGAAGATTTGGACATGCGTAAGCTCTCCGCGAAGTGGGTCCCGAAATGCCTGAACGCGGATCAAAAACGTCAACGGTGCCAGTCGTCCGAGCAACTTTTCGAATTTTTTCGGCGCGATCCAAATTATTCCGTCGCGATTGGTGACCATGGACGAAACCTGGTTATATCACTATGACCCGGAGCAAAACAACAATCAATGGAGTGGCGGCAAAGCGGCTCACCCCGTCCCAAAAATTCCGAATGCAAAAATTCGCTGTAAAAGTTCTCGCCTCGATTTTTTGGGATCAAGACAGCATCCTCGTCAATGATTATCTTCCAAAAGGCCAAACTATCAACGCCGAGTATTACTCATCTCTGCTGGTGCAATTGAAGGACATTTTGAAAGAAAAACGCCGGTCGCGGGAAGGTCACCAAGGGGGTCTTGTTCTTGCACGAAAATGCTCCGGCTCACCGGGCACTTGCAACCCAAAAGAAACTGGCCTACCTGGGCTTCCAGTGTCTTGATCACCCACCCTCATCTCCGGATCTGGCCCCGTCGGACTACCAACTGCTCCCTGGACTGAAAAACAATTGAAAGGTCGCCATTTTTCGCCCGACGCGGAGGTCATTGCTGCCGCGGAGACCTGGTTGGACGGACAACTTTCTGAATTGTTTTTGAGTGGCTTGCAAAAGTTAGAGCAACGGGCTAAGTAGTGTATTGAGCTTCGTGGGGAGTACGTTGGATAAATCTCTAGTTTGATCACTGTAGCTTGTTTCCTTCCTGGTCGGGCTAAGGACTTATCAGCACTCCCTCGTATATGATTTGTCGTGTTATTTAATAAAGATACTGTGACATATAATTTAATGAAATTGCATAGAGTCCTGTAAAAGTGAAATGATGTGGCTTTTCACGTTTACGCAATTATGACCTTCAAACATACAAAATTATATACACATATATAACCGATCTGAAACTTTCGGTAATTTCCCTCTTTAAAATTCTGGGTGGTATTCCCTAATGATAACCGAGTAATGACCGAAACATGGGTGAGATGGCAAATAAAAACAAGAGAAAAGATTCTTGAAGAGAACAACAGTCGTTTTTCGTTGCACTATCAGATGACTGTACATGGCAAACCATTAATCATCTTAAGAAGGTTTTATAAATACAACCACTAATGGCGACACTTCACATCCTACAACAAATGAACAAGTAGCCTACTGCAGACAGGGCTCACAAAGCTCAGTTCCTCTCCAGCACTGAATTCCAGTGCTACCATTCTTGCGTTGTTAATGTTACATTTAGGCGATGAACGTTCATAACGCAATACTATACAGCAATTTTGCTTAAGATACGGGCCACAGGCCACATGATACACATAGGGGAGTGCGTATATAACCGGAGCGGTGCGAGGCAGAGTTGGCTATAAGTGGGACTACTAGTCCGCTATTGGTAGAAGCGACATACTGGCTGAAAACATCAAGCATTTCGAGCAGAGTGTGGCGAGCCAATGTAATGTACGAATGTTTTCAAGAATAGGTAGCAGTAACTGGTCATTCGCCGGCAAATCTTGAGCATGCGCATCTATCGCATTCCTAGCAGAGACCATCACCTGTCTGTGGACAGTAGCAACCGCTCAGGTATTCCTATGGCATACTCCGTCTATAATGGAACCCAAAAGTTCATATGCAACTGTAATTTCTTTACCTGAAATATTGGCCACAAAATGTACGTCGAAACATAATGCCATATACTCTACAACTGTAAAAGTAATATTAAGAAACAGTCGTGTCAAATGCAATTACATAGTTTACAGGAGGCCGCCACCAATGGACCATAGTCTAAGCCAGATTATACCCAATCGACATTATCGCTCCATATTTATGAATGATTCAGTCCGATATTATCCTCCATCCCCGTCCGGGTCTCCAAAGTAGGTTAAGACAACCCACCTAAAATATGTGCATTTTTCCTCCCCTTCGTGCGTATTGCATGTCCCGCCCATCTCAATCACTGCCGTTTGGCCATTTTAAAAGTACCGCTGGTGACCAATACAAATTCATCTCCTCACGATGCAGTTTTCTCCTCTTTGTTACTTGGTCTCTGCTACGTACAAAGGCAGTGATGATAAAAAGAATGATTTGGTAAGGATATGTGAAACTAATAACACATTTTCTTAAAATAAACCCTGGGAAGGGTTAGTAACTTCGTCGGGAACAAGAGCTCGTTGTCAGCGCAAGCTGCGCTGTCTATTACAAACGCCTTTTATTTCTCAACCTCTACCAGGAAGTCCTCGCACCCTCCGTTCCTTCATCATCTGTCTACGTTTCGTCTTTTAACTCCGACGTCGGCTTGATTACCTTCTGCACACGCGTCGCGCCTTACATGCGGGCAGGACTGAAACCTAACACCCTACAAAGCAGTAAAGAACATTTTACATACAAACAAAACTCACCCCAACTGTCTGTATAATCAAAACTGAACATCACTTTGAAGACACGCGTGCATTACGAATTACGTTAGGGGACTGGTTGGTCGTATGGATATTACACGACTGAAACAAGCGCAGACACCGACGGGATGAGAGACGGCAAGTGCCAACAGCATTCTGGTGGTTAGTGGACAGAAAACGGGTCGTGTCTCAGTCGATACAGGCACACGGCGTCTTACGAACACGATGGGTCTACGTTCCGAAAGACCGGACGTAAGTAGAAAATACGAAATGAGGTGGAATATACACCACCCAGCAGACCGAGGGCGATTCAAATAAGTAGTATTTGTTTCAAAATAATAAGAAGACTGTTTATCCAACGAAATATAAAAACGTTACAAGTTCTTAAATACATCGCATTTTTATAAGAGTTTAAACTGTAATTTTCTTAAGGAAATTTTGGTCGTAAGTCAAGAAGCAGCTTTAGTCGAACTCGACACCCCTACCGGCCAGCCGGATTACGGCTTCAGCTAACCTCCTCGCGCAATTAAAACGCACGTTACATACGGAGCCGAAAATAATTAAAGACTGGCAACACCACGACAGCAGAGAGGGTCGCTGTCGAACAGGGTACACTCCTGTTTCACATTCGGGAGGTCAGAACTCTAAATGTCAGCCCAGAAACAAACTACCAAGTATCGATTTTATATTGCGGCTAGTCATGTGGCATTCTTAGGTTATCTGGCCCCTTTCCAGCGCGACACAGGCGACTGTGACGCGGCACTATGCCCATTAGGGGTTCATTTTACGACTCCCTCTGAATTTCAGACTATATAGCGCCGAGTGGTAACATAAGGAAAATATTAGTTGCAAAGGATTTTGCAGGGGGGGGGGGGGGGAAGTGGCCGTGGCCTAATCGAGGAACTATCTCGTTTGAATGACGAGGAGGAGGAAACCCACGAAAAATCTACCAGAAATACCATGTTACAGTCACGTACCAATACATACTAAGGTACTGACGGCGTTGTTACGTCGACATTTAAAACACAAACGGATATTCCTTTTGCCGATCCCGGTGGCCGCGCGGTCTAAAGCGTGGGTCTGCGGACGCTCGTTTGCTGGGATTGTGGATTCGAATCTCGCCGGAGGCATGGATGTCTATCTTTTGTCGGTGTCCCCCGTCTAGGAGACTCCTACCGCGCGCGCGTGTGTCCGAGTGTGATCCGGTGCAACAATAACCCTCTACACCTACAGTGAGTAGGTACAAGAGGTCAGACTAAGAAATAAAGATATTACTTCCATCCGCACGGTATATATGTATCACACAAGACCCCGCATACTGAGTTCTCTCAGAACTCTTAAAGCAATCGCTAAAATTACGACTGTTAAAAATTCTTAACTCAACTCTCGTTGTAACACGAGTCTACATAGGCTCGACGGGGTCCTGTGAAGAAATCTACGGGGTACAAACAAACGAAGGAACGTACAGGGGCCTCCGTCTTGCCGACAACCTTAAGACACTATGACGACACCACAGCATCGAAGTGCGAAACAGACTGGGTGGTATCGATTCTGACTAGAATCTGGAATATGCCCGGTTCGAATCTATGCGCAGACACCGATGGTCCAGCTTTTTTTTTTTTAAGTATTTTAGTTTTCGTCTATATGGATAAATGTAGTAAATTTAAAAATGGTGAAGAAGTTGACCTACTATTAAACGAACTGGACAAACTTCAATTCGTATTAATAGCATTAATAAACAGGACTAAAAGTAACAAGGAAAGTTATTTAAATTTTTTAAAATATGATACTGGAACTAAACGTTATGTTGGGGGGAAATGATAATGACGATATCCGGACCAAAAGGCTTGGAGGGATGTCTCAACGTTCGTAATTATGGCTGACAGACTTAAGGACTGATAATTAAAAAACAATGTTGTAAAAATACTTGTAAAGCCTGCGCAATGCAAAAGAGCCCCGGCGGTAGAAGACACAATTTTCTGTAAAATCTGACTCGACAAATAAATATGAAATGAAAATTAAGTACTCTTTAACAATTCATTGTTCATTTATCATCCAACCATTCGATGACGTACACTCTCAAATATCGACAGCGTAGTAAAACAAAAATAAATAGGAGAAAAATAGGAGCACCACCCACCCCATTTCTGGAACCTATTATCTACCTACACAGTAAACTGTTTTCAGACTTTCACAATCACTTTAAAATTGGTTTGAACATTGAATCATAGCACGACAGCTGTGTACTTGGTGTAAAGGTTATTTACTGAAGATATGAAATGAGGGGAGATAAACCACCTGAGGTTGAGACCACCATATCAGCAATTGATAAAAGGCCGTACAACAGCTGGCAGAACAAACACGAATGTCCCATTCCTGACATGAAACTGAAACTGCACTAGTACGAAGCCCGATAAAATATATACGGGAAAATAGACAATTTTCACTGCAGTTACGGTTTTGACGGGATCACAATAGTTTCTTAAACATATAAATACCAAATTAAACTCAACTGTTTTTAAAGATACAGGTCGTACCGCGCAGGAAACATATTCCGTCTGGGTTACAAAACCAATCAATTAATGCTGTATAGGAAACAGTTGTTTCTTATGATCCGCACAAAACACACAACTGCACCGTGTGGGCAGACGGTAGAATTTCTGAACGTTAGAAATATGGGAATGTTCAACAAATCTACTTTTACCTTCTACCTTCCTTTACGGGTTGTTATGAATACATATGCACTTCGTCAACCGCGAATGTTTGAAGTAATCTCGCGTTTTAAATTTGAGTGAACACACACCAAAAAAAATAACAAATCGGTAGCTCCCAAACACATTTGCTCGGAGCAAGGCTGTAATGGCATATGAAACCAGTTTTATAGCTTCCGGACTCCTATTACTGCGGTGTATCTTTTTATGACACTTTTTATGCAGCTTACGACTGATGTTATTAAGAGCGACTATTTTTTGTGTGCAGCGAAGGAGTAGGAAACTAACGACTCTGATGAGTGTTCACAGCACTCAGGCCGTCTCACAGACAGAGAGAGTGCAGAATGGATAGCACGTGAACGAATTTGGTGGAATGATACTGACAGGTTAAAATCGAAGTACCCGAAGAAAACCTGTCAATGTGTCATGGACTGGTCTGGGATCGAGTCCGGGCCCCTTCGGAGATACACCAGCAACAAATGGCGTGACTGAGCCAGGGCACAACCTACGACATGTCGACTAATAAAACAGTTAACGAGGCTTCCAATGATGTACCGACTGAACCTGAAGACGGGGGCAATATGCGCCTTCGAAACATCGGCAAATATTTACGGCCAAACCGGCGTATACATCCTAGAAAACTTCAATTTTCTTCAACGTCTCTGACAAAAAAAAAAAATCACAAACCCCACATGTTATGAACTCCCAAGACATAAACTCCCACTATACAGTTACGAACTCCCACGATGTATTTACATACCCCCATCCCAACTATAGTTATATACTCCAACTATACAGTTATAAACTCCCCCTATATAGGTATGAACTCCAACTACACAGCAATAAACTCCCACTAAATACATTTAATCCGCGGTAGCACAGCGGTTAAGGTGGTGTGCTACAAATCGGAGGGTCGCTGGTTCGATTCCAGACGGTGTCATTGGAATTTTTCATTGACATAATCCTTCCGATCGCACTATGGCCCTGGGGTCGACTAAGCCTCTAACAGAAATGAGTACCAGGAGTATTTCCTGGGGGTAAAAGCAGCCGGTGCGTAAGGCTGACAACCTTACCACCATCCTGGGTCATTGTCACGTAATCTGGGAACCTTAAATTCCTGGAATCCTCTGGGCACCTCGGGCCTGTAATGGGACTGATTTACCTTTACATACATTTAATCCACTATATGGTCATTAACTGCCACTACAAAGTTACATACTCTCATTCTACACAACCCACTACATAGTTATGAACTTCCACTACATAGTTACATACTCCCATTCTATACAACCCACTATATAGTTATTAACTCCCACTACATAGTTACCACTATATATAACGAATACACGAATATATGGAAGCACCATTCACAATTACAGAATCAACGTATGGATCAACCTTCTTTATAGCAACAAGGTTCCAAGGACTGCACGTAATTACTGGAACATTCATAATCACATGTCTACCACGACAAACACCGCTACACTTCTCATCAAACTATCACTTCGGATTTGAAGCAACAACACGATACCGACAATTTGTAGACGTAGTTTGACTATTCTTACAAATCTCAAACTACTAAGGAGGAAGATAAAATAATATTTATCTAATACAAGAGAAGTAATATTGACTTCCGATCAAGAAATCTGTGAAAACAAGACAATCACAACAATAGCAAAAGTAACCATCATATTATCAACAGCCATTATAAACCTAGCAACCCTAATCTGAAAGAAAAATAACGATGGCCGAGAAAAAAGATTCCCATTCGAATGTGAATTCGACCCAAAAATCTCTGCACTACTGTTCTCACCACGACTCTTCATAACCACAGTAAACTTCATAATCTTTGGTGTAGAAATTGCACTACTATTACCAATACCAATTACTATACTACATCAAACATAAAATCACGAATATTAATCAGACATATATTCCTACTAATTCAAATCATCAGCCTATACCACGAATGAAATGAAGGATCACTTGAATGAAGGAACTAAAAAAGGGACTATAGTTGACAACAACATTTGAGTTGCATTAAAAAATACTATATTCAAATAGCTAGCCTCAAATTAAGTGAGAAGGAAACCTTTGCAATCAGTTTCGACCTGATCCTAGATAAGAAAATTATCCTCACTTTAAATGACTTGAAACCAAACAAAGATATATATATTATTATCTTTTATTATAACCAACAAACCCACAATTATATCATAAAAGTATATATCACAACAGTCTCTTTGTGTAATCTACACTCCAACATGTTTCGACAATTTCTTGCCATCATCGGGGAGTTTACAACCAATGCCAATGCTTGGCGGAACTTCCTGATGATGACAAGAAGCTGTCGAAACATGTAGGGAGTGTAGATTACACAAAGGGACTGTTGTGATACATACTTTTATGACATAATTGTGCGTTTGTTGGTTTAAGATAATAAAAGATACACGGTACGTGTATTAAAATAAGATATATTATTGTTAATATTGTTAATAATAAATAATATGTTTACAAACTCCCAAGATACTTTCCTCTGTATCTACTTACCAAAATTATCAGCTAACGTACGTTTGTCGAATGGAAACCAATCTATTAGATTCTATTTAAAACAGAATCACTACAGCAATTAATCATTAAATGGACGTTCACGTATATCACCAAATGTTACTGCAGCCAACCCATGAAAAATGGGATGGGCGCTTTATGTTGCATCCATGGGGAGAGTAAATGCGCACAGAAGATTTCACATGGCAAACGAGAAGTAACAAGTTGGAGGACTTGTGAGAAGACTAACATGTTTCATAAACAGCCAGCGCATGAAGTCGACTCGATTCTGCCAGCTTGTGTCGTCGTCCAGTGACAGGCTATTAGAAGAACAGAATGAACCTTCGGGTTCCATAAAACACAAGGAATTTCTTGATTAGCGGAGCGTTTGTTTCTCAGGACAGACCTGCTCCATGGTAACAGCCTATATAATTCCCCTTAATTTACTGTGCGGTATGTCGAGATGGTATTTCAATGCCAGACTCGTTCTTCTCGATTCCCCTACAAATCTCCATCCACATAACCATCCATCACGACAAAGACCCACCATAAATTTCCTTGTAAGGCGTCGGAACGTCCAGTAAAAAAATATAAAAATTACGATTTCCATGAAACTGTTACAAGAGTTTTCAATGTTTGCCATCCCGAAGTGTTTAACACATATATAAATATACAATGATGTATCAAACACAACAAAACTTTATTATGTTTATTATTTATTAGGGCAACATGTTTCGATTCTTACAGAATCATCTTCAGGTCCTTCTAAGAAACAGATCCCTACTTAGCATTGTTTAAAATTCGCCGTGGGATCCCAAACGCTTACATTCTTGATATAAAATAATAATAATAATAATAATTAATATTATATCAAGAATGTAAGCGTTTGGGATCCCACAGCGCGTTTTAAACATTGCTAAGTAAGGATCTCTTTCTTAACAAGGCCTGACGATGATTCTATAAAAATTGAAACATGTTGCCCTAATACAATAATAAACATAATAAAGTTTTGTTGTGTTTGACTGATACATCATTGTATATTTACATATGTTAAAACAGTACTTTTGATGAAACAAACTTTTCGTCACACTTTCCGTCCCTGCCTGCAACCCTGATTCGGTACTTTGAAGCGTAGTTCCTTCTTTGATAAGTGACGCTGATGAGAACTTTTCTTTGCCACAACTTCTTTATGCCTACTTGGCTTCAAATAAGAACAATGTTTACATCCTCTGCAAGATACAGTGTTCAGTGGTGCGAGAAATGTTCCCCATCACTGCTGCTGATGCTGCTTGAACTTCTTCTCTTTTTCTATGCTGACTCAACTATTTATACTGCCTTACTTCCCCGCCACCTAAAAAAAATAGACGCACACACGCATAATACAAACAAATAACACGCATAGATACGTCGTGTCACGTGCGTGTGAAGTCTGATGCTGCGGGAAGCCATAAAAGGTCCATTCAATACGGTTCACAGGCGTCATTCATGGCAAACGTACACAAACCATAATTGATACTGTTTCGGGTCAAAGACGTTCAACAGCCATGAAACTAATATCACAAACGTCACCAATCCAATTGATTCTTGTACTGGGTACTCCAGAGCCCATCCATCCCCCTACCTGACGGGTAGGGGCGTTCTGTCTACAGGGGCAAGGCGACCGGGACGTGAGGCTCACGACTTAACTCCAGCCAGTATCAAGGCGAAGAATGCACTCCTCGTGCAGCTCGGCGTAACGGACATGCATTCGGGAGATACCCGGTTCGACCTTCATTGCTTGAAGAGGGACTTTACCTTACTTTACACAAGGCAAATAACACTTCCCAATAGCTTAATTAAATATGACGAGTACGAACCATTAACTTCAATACACTGAAATAAAACGCGTGGACCCCAACTCACGACAAACTGGAACAGCGGCGAACGATGCGCTGCCTGCCGCCATGCAAAACGGTCTCTGAAATGATCAATGGTATTGGCCAGATAAATTAAGGGACCTGTATGATCTCCAAACATGACATTACTGATCCCATCTACAAATTTATAAATTTCCCAAGTCAAAGAAGGTAGGCTGATATAAATCAGATCCAGCTTCCAGGATCACATTAAGCACCCGAACCAAACAATAAGAAACTTGGTTCCCTGGGAGGAGGGCTCCTCTCTACGAGGAATTGTCTTGCGAAGGCGCACTCAGGCGGAGGAATCGGATTCTTCTTGCGTCAAGTCGGTCCGATCTACACCGCGCACGTTGCGCGGATACCCCGTCCACTAAACTCACCGTTCTTAATATCCCCCAGGCCCTTCTGATCCGATTAACACCAGATCGTTGCGACGTTATACGAAATTCAAATAATTTTCCAATAACATGTACGCTGACTCTACAGTTACCGAGCATCTTATTCTAATTCAACTGTGCCCAACACAGATCTAAGCAGTCTAATCCTTTAACGTTTATTTCTTGTCTTTCGTGCAGGGCAGTCCCACTTAGACACTTCATCGATTAAAATTAAAGCAAAAATTAGGCAATAGGGCCATTAACAAAGTTCTCAGATCCCTCATACGTTCATTTTCAATACCTCCGATTAAAATAAATTCGACCCGTAATGTGGCCAGAGAAACCTTCCGCACTGAAAACAAATCGCATAACTCCTACTAAACTTCTTATGTACAAAGCTAAAAACGCCACACCACAAATAAATAGGAATAATAATATTTTTTTAAGAAGCACACGTGAGATTAGCCTATTACTTAAACGCAAATCTTTGAAAAAATCTCACTTATACAAACACGAAGCTTAAAAATAATATGCTTCATATCTGCAATTTCCAATGGGAAGCGTGATTTTCTTGTTACCTTCAGACATTCCTTTTGTATTTGGCTTTACAATGGGAAGTTGAATTCTCAAAACTGGGGACGCATTAAGTCTGCTGGTATATTTTGTTTTACGTTCCCAGAATCCAGTTTCGCACAAGTAAAGGGCAACATGTAACGCACCACACATTTTTCGGAAACCTAAAGGCCTACTGGTTATTTTATGTACCAGGAGACTTAACACTAAAAAACTCTACGTTCTACCCTCCCAGTGTATTTGTGTGTTATGTGCGGATCTCAGAACAAACGGAAATTACTTCCCTACACAACAATGACTGGTTTGTATAACTCAGAGGCAAAGTTTACTGTGCGGTCCGAGGTGCATCTTCAAACATATTTCTGGTTAAATCGTAAACTTTAAACGGTTTTCAGTCCACTGAAGAGCGATTATGTCCTCGAACAGCATTCACTGATTGCTGTTTATAAACCAGCAATCCGAAGTGAATCTTTACCTATACTTCCGGTTAATCTAGGTCTTTAATCGGTTTTGAATTCATTTCGGTTTAGCATTTGGGAAAAAATTAGCTAGAACGGGCGAAACGTCGTGAGGCTGGTAACAGGGAGCTACGTGGAGACCGGTGGGAAAGAGGGACACTTGATCAACATTATCATTAGGTCAGGAAGAGCAAAGAGCTGGTTGTCCATTACCTTATTGTATTTCACACACCCACGCGTCAAGCAGAAAGCCTGCCCCACCCTTTACAGATGCACCCTAACCATCGTAAAACACGATCGGGTTACAGAGAGCAACAGCTGGCTGGCACATACAAATGGCGCCTGCATCCACGTGTTCCTACGCACCCCTTTAATAATCCAATGCTCACTACGACGGGCGTATCACGCCTACAGCACAAGCCCAGCAACGGGGTACACGACCGTGTCTCAGCGGTGAATCAGGTCTATCGGAAAGGCATACAAATGTTTGTACCATTCCGCTAGAAATGACATCCGGACAAGGCTTCGAAGACTGCTGCCTTCTGGAATTAAAGCCTAGTACAGTAGGGTATGCTAGAACGAACGTAATTGGTTCTGGAACCTCGTTTGTCATAGCATCTGTTCGTTCTAGCATACAATGAAATGTGTGTATTTAGGGGTAATCCGTTCCAGGCCCACAGCCTAGAGCAAAGTTAACATCCAACACAAACATTTGAACAGGAAAAAATATAATATAAAATCAAAAATATAAGTGTAAAAATAATATAAAATTTATTTATTTAACTTTTATACATTGTACATGTAAATTTGAAAAGCATAAACAGCAGATAACTAAACTGATACCTGAACCTCACAAACGATAACAAGGATGACTGACGCTCTAATCAAAGCAGGAAAACCCGACACATCATGCGCACGCGCGTGCTACGTCGGCCGATAGTATTCCTCCGCGTTCGTTGTAGCATCTGTGTTCGTTGTAGCATCCTGATCCTATTGATAAAAACTGTTCGTTGTAGCATACCCCACTGTGCTTTGTGTACAGGCACTAACATTTCGGAGGAAAATACCATCATCAATTTTGAAGACAGAAGGTTTCTACCCTGAAAATGGAGGTTGCACATCACTTCGAAACACAGTCATCTATACAATTATATGGCGTCATATCACAGAGGCAATGTTCCCTTTGGAACGTGCAAAAAATATAATTCTACATGAGTCTTGAGCAGAAGGTTAATTATAAATTCTTACGCCAAGAAACTGAAAGCTCATATGTTTAAATGAGGCCTGCCGGTCTATCAACGGTGGACAGCTTCCAATCAAGATCTACAACACAAATGACTTTCTCGAAGTGGTTATCACTCAATACGACCTTACTTGTCTTGACGCCGTTTAAGTCGGTAGATGGGTACCAACGTTTCGGAGGAACCTACTACCTCAACAATCATGGCAAAAGGTTAGTCTAGAGCAGTGTTTCTCAAAGTGTGGTCCAAGGGGTCACGGCGGTCCTCGAGGCCTAGCTAGCGGGTCCACGAGATTGTCTTCCCAAATTTTGCAACGAATATTTTTTTTATATTTAATAAAATAGGTTCGTCTAGAACACCATTATAACATAAAGCATACTCTACTCAGCAGAACATGAATAAAGTTTTTAAACTTTAAGCATGTTCTGCGTTTGTGATTATCCGAACTTCCAATGTTAACGCAAGCTGCGATAATCTGGGGGAAGGGTTCTGCAATACTGGTGGGCCTTTTCAACAGATCCATAGCACTATGAATACTGAGAAACACTGGTCCGCAGTATTGCACTCTTGTACCATGCTACCATGAAGATAAATACAACAGTCTTCGGAACGCTAGTACTCATACACAAAGTTACACGGCGTCACAGCGCAGATTCAATATCCCACGCGCTAACCAATAGACTATTTATATACTGTTATGACATTTCATATACAGGACTTAACAGTTTCTGGCCGCTCATTTTAAATTACAGCACCAAAGTAATTATAACGAACTGTGGAAAACCAGGGATGCAACTCTGGACTCCGTTAAAGAAGGGCAATCTGAATAGCACATAAGTAAACATGCCTGAATAGCAGCGCCAAGCCAAGGCAGAAAAACGAAGGCCACAACCCGAGGCATGGAAGCAACAGATGGTTGGTTGCATACAAGGCTTCAACCTTGTAAGAACTCCGACCAAAATTTCAAGTCACTGCGTAACTGACAGTCTGTCCCGTCTCTGCACAGAGAACGCCCCTCTACGGTGTCTCATATTATGCTGTGGGTATGAGCACTCCAGTCGTCTCCCTTCGGTGTCCTACGTCAATTGGAAGGTCCGAGTTGTACCGTGCTCCCCAGTACAGGAGAGGGCATAGTTTTGATTGAAGGTTTCCAGACTTCACCCGCCTGTCTCTCTGGAAACAATACTATTAAGATCAAGACGAATATGGAACAATGGTGGAATGATACTGAGCCCTAAGCCAGGTTGGCTCAATACTGATAGGGGAAAACCGAAATATTGCGAGAAAACCCTGTCCCTTTACCACTTTGTCCACCACAATTCTCACATGGACTAGCCCGGGAACGAGGCCGGGCATCCGCGATGACAGGCCGACATTCATATAAAGTATATACAAAAAGCGCGTTCCTACTTAACAGTAAACACACTCCGTCTCCATTAAATACATCGATCGGTTGATGCTGCAGTGGGAAATAATCGGTGTTATTGTCAGAATCATACAAACGCATAATGCTGAGTTCCTTGGTGCTGAGGCAGGTGGTGCATATAGTTACCGCTGGACTTTAAACGGTTAAACGCAAAATGCAAATAACTACCGGTTCCTTCACCTAAGCTCGCCGCCCGCCATTAATGAGATACGGCAGTACAGTGTGAGGGCACCAAACAGTTATAATGCCTTGACACAGCAAGTCAAGAAGGAAAAATTTTTATCTACATGAATGCAGTTCCTGAAACAGCGCACAGCTTAACCTGCGTAGGTTACGGTTAATTTCAAGATACGAGTCACATACCTTCAAAGTGTAATGCTGATTTCATGTTCCCACGTGTACACGCTAGAAGAGCCATGCAGACCTACTATACACGTAACTAATGAGTGAACAACACAGGCAAGGTACGCATAACGTAACACTGCGGCGCGTTCACGTAACCACTGTTGCAATGGAGAAACAATTAAGTATTACAAAAGACGACTGTGTGTATTCTTGCCTTGGTTATCCGGCACGTAAATCCCGTATTTCCTGCGCCGTTTTATATCGTCATCTGTGGCCTGCATGGCTCTACCATATTGATCCAGTTTATCTCACAAGCTGCAGGATTTTCGGGAGGGGGGGGGATAAATCGAACAAAAAAATGTATTTTGATTTCTGCTACAACTCTTGTCCGAAACATTTCTCATTCTGACAAGAATTCGGCCCGATATTCCCATAAATAGACACAGGTGTTAATGTAAAGTACCCGTAATTCTTATTAGATCTTAATGAAACTTGAATTTTAATCGACAGATTTTCGAAAAAAACTCAAATATCAAATTTCGTGAAAATCCTCATGTTGAAGCCAAGCTGCTCCGTGCGGACAGAGAGACACGACGAATCCAAGAGTGGCTTTTCGCAATTTCGTGAAAAGCGACTTAAACGTGATGAAGAAAACAAAACTTTTTTTTCACAACACCCTTCATGAGAAAAGACGGCTATGGATCAATTTCTGGGTTGAGACATTAAAATTATGATTTAAATTTAAATTGCAGAAGGTGCAGCAGACGTAACTTTCTCCCTTCTCCGAATTCGGCCGGTACTTCGTGTGTCTATAGCTTGAAATAATAAACTTAATTACTTAAATGTTTTACCTATAAATCAAATAGAAATCTCTTCCACAGCTGCGATTTTGACTGGAGGTACAACCCCACGTCTTCTATTTGCGTCACTCCACACATGGATGATATGAATGCCAATCTGCAGGCATCGAATCGCCTTGCCTATGAAATATTTCACAAACAATAGCTTTCGAATGAGGAAACTGGGAATGCGACTGAACAATATGATGCACTCCCTGTTCTAAGAAAGTGAAAGCCCGTGTACGCTAACGAATACGCCGAAGAAATTCAAAACAAGAACTTAACACCCGCTTTCATGTTAATGGGCCTAAGCAAGTATGCAGCCACAATCTCATTATCTCCGGTACAGTTTGGCGTTAAGCTGAAACTGTTGCAGCCTAATTTCAAACGGCGATGACAGACTCACTCTGATAACGGACCGGAGAAATACATTGGGACACGTTCCATTTCTTGACTGTTACAACTCCATTTACCTGTTAAGTTTCCAGTGCTCAGTGGCCATGCGCAGTGAATCCTTTGGAAGCACACGTCTGCAAAAACTTCTCTTCACTCAATGGCAATGGTCAAAAGTAAATCCAGAAATCAACTTGACGATGAAAGGTCGGGAAGATGCCTCCGGATTACCGCTACTCCCTTACGTCCAGATAAGTGAAATTTCGCAAAGTTCCTACAACCTTCAAAATAAAGCTGTAGTCCGAGCCCTAACAAACTGTATTAATATTTCTCATTGCAATGATATTAGACGGAAGGTCGCTGGCTCGATTCCCGATGGGGCCATCCGTATTCTTCACTGACAATCCTTCGGGACGTACTCGACTCGGCCTCTAGCCGAAATGAGTACCAGCGACGTCGCCTGGGAGTAAACCCGGCCGGTGTGTAGGGCAAGAAACCTTGCCATCTTAACCTTTTAAAGCCTACTCGTTATGCGATGCACCAAGAAGTTTAACATTCAACAATTCCACGCTCTGCCCTCACTGCATTCATGTGTTTTGTATTTATCTCAGTACAAACGGCGACTTGTGCCACTTACACCATAAACTGATTGGTTTTTATAACCGAGATGAAAAGTGTTTACTGCGCGGTACGGATTGGGTCTTTAAATAAAGCAGCTTGCGCTTCGTCTTTAAATGGTTAATATGCCGACTTTAAAAATTCTGGGAACCTCAACCTCCTGAAGCCCGACGTGTCTGTCCAGGCCTGTACAAGGATAGCTCTTAAACGCAATCGTACTAACAATATTTTCCACAACTTTAACGGAACATTTTCTCGAAAAGAAATGACTACGTCATCGCTTCCCTTTGAACTCGCTCTTGGTGCTGAGGTTCTTAAATTGGCTTCCGTGCTAAACAGGTGCCAACGATCTGGCCTACTTCACCTCCCCGTGCACTGTTCGACCAAGACCAGTCATCCGTCTGGGTGACATCGCCCAGAAGAACGGAATATCGTTTCCGGGTGTATAGCACGACTTACGGCAAGAAGTCTATTTACATACTGCACACTACACAATGCGTCTTTTATCGTTTCTCCGAGCACGGTATCTGTATCGCTTGTAAAACCTACATCCGCCGCAACACCTCATTACAGCTGCCGGCCGTGCTTAGGGACGCCGTGTCTGCCTTCCTCTTTATTCACCTCAATTATCGTATCTACAGTCCTGTTAATGTAGCACTGATTTAACGTAATTCACAGTAACATCGCTCAGAAACTGATTATCCACGATAACAAATGACAAATACAGCGTCACCACTCGATGATAATGTGGACGAGAATGAATTTTTACCAGTATTAATGTAGTAAAATTATCGGTGCAAAACAAGACTTGTTCCTGCTAACGGTTTGCATCAAACGTTAATCAAAATAATGGATTTTTTTGTCCGTACTGTGTGTACAATGCTATTCTTCATGGAGCAGACATTCGCAGATGGTGTTGCCCAACAATGGCTGAAAGTTTCTTAACAGACAGGAAACTGTGCCCAACAACCTACTTCAAGGCCACTGTCGACGGGTTCAAAGGAACATTGTAAACAGAACTCATCTTGACTGGACCAAGGAGAATTATGCTACCGCCCTGTCCCGAATTTCAACACCACTAAAAGCACATATTTAACATACTCTCGTCGATTCATTTGTCTTTCAAAATTTGTCTTATACTGATGCCCAAAACACACGACGACCAGCCACTTCATGGATAACACGTTCTCCCAACTGAAATTAAATCAGAACTACCATGACAAGAGACGAGAGATATCGGCATTCATGGCAGGAAAGCACACGGAATCCTTAAGACTAATGTGACGATGCAAATTGAATTCAAGAAGCTCTAGTGGGAAGGCTTCGTGGGGAACTGTAAGCAGCTGGTAACAATTATGGGTGTTTTGGTACTATGCATACTTGTACTTACTGAGTTTTGTATTGTTTGTACTATGTTTTTTTGTATTGTTTCTTATATGTATACTCATTCTTATTCATTTTGTCTGTATTATGTAAGGACTACTGCCACCGAGTGGAAACTCAATTGCAGTTAGTAGTAGTAGTAGTAATAAATACTTTCGCAATATGGACTTTGTTCCATGGAGTCAGGAAAGGTTCGGTGGATTCTCCATTCTCTCCACTGACGAGAAGCATCGACATCAGCTTATTATATTTAGTCTTTGTCTCATGGGTCATTTAACGGTCATTTAACAACGACGAATGTACCAGAGAGGCTTGCAGACGATTATGAGATGAAAAAATGTTATACTTCCTGATGTTAAAAGTGTACGATTGGCAATTTCCTTCAAGTTGATCGAGAAAAGCAAATTTCGGGCAATATATCTGTACAACACGTTGTGTTCTTTCCTTATTATGACTTCCACAATATTCCTTTACGGGCCCCGCTTTCCCCAAACACTGCACATCCGCAGGGCCGAACCGGAATTAGTACTCACACAAAACAGGCGTAGTAAAAAGTGTTCCAATAGCATACAATTCATTTCTTCTGGCTACATCTATCTTAGATCCTAGTAAATGTTACGAGATATGAGCTACTGACTACTGTTAATACATCACTATTGTAGTATCCAGGGGCTTGTGGCGGCTCACTGGCCACCAGTTGCAACCCCACTTGACCAGCTGCCTGCATTCCTGCACGTTTGTTTGGTCGTCTTACAATATCGAGAACAGAGGGTTGTGT
>Ga0123354_10001210_pt1 | contig 30515 bp, 31 predicted proteins | sample TergutLab28metaG_2_FD_97872 | JGI IMG/M metagenome (GOLD analysis project Ga0123354, IMG submission 97872) | Labiotermes labralis P4 segment gut microbial communities from Petit-Saut dam, French Guiana - Lab288 P4 | ecosystem: Host-associated > Arthropoda: Insects > Digestive system > Gut ... | reverse complement strand
AGGATGTCAGCGGCTCCATGTTTTATGATCTGGTTGATACATGTGACGGCTTTGCCGTTCAGCAGCAGCTTAAACTTGTTTTCACGTTTCCGGAAGGTGAGGGATCGACGGTCACAAGCTCGGTTGTGACGTGGGAGGCCAGAGACGGGAGCTCTTTTCGCTTTAACGTCAAGCGCGAAACGGACGGGCGGCAGGATATGGTCTATAAGGGCGTTGTGATGCCTTTGGCGCAGGGCGCGCAGGAGCGCGTTGTGCGCTATAGCGTGCCGTTTGACAGGGAAGACGGGAAAATCGGCAAGGATGATCTTTTTCCCACCGCGCACGCGATCTTGCTTCTTGAAAAGGCTTTGGCGGGGGAGAAGATGTTTTCGCGCCGCGTTTTTGACGGCTCGGATGAACAGGCCGGCGCGGATATCAGCGCTTTTATCGGCAAGCGCGCTGATAAAATGACCGCGCCGGAGATTGCGAAAGTCACAAAAACAGCTGCCGACCGCGCGCTTTTGAATGAACCGGCTTGGTCTGTGCGGCTTGCTTTTTATAAGCCCCAGACGCAGACGGGCGAGCCTGATTATGAAACGGATCTCGTTTTGCTTCAAAACGGAATCACGCGCTCGATGCGGATTGATTATGGCGAGTTTTCGATCAAAAGCTCTTTGGTTCTGCTTGAGGCGGGGGAGAGACTTTCCTGTGATGACCTCTGATGAAAATCCTTTCTTTGCATAGCGCCGGATCGGGGTGCAGCGTGTGTCTTTGGGACGATGGCAAGACGCTTGCGCTTTTGCATGAGCCGATGATGCGCGGGCAGGATGCGCGGCTGATTCCCATGGTGCAGGATGTTATGAAAAAGGCCGGTCTTTCTTATGACAAACTGGATCGCATTGCCGCGACAAAAGGGCCGGGGAGTTTTACGGGGATACGCATTGGTCTTGCGGCGGCGCTTGGTCTTTCGCTTGCGGCGGATCGTCCTGCCCTAGGGGTGGATCGGTTTGCGCTTTATCATGCGGCGGCCAAGCAGGATGGTCGTGATCTTTTGGTGCTGCTGGATGCGCGGCGGGCGGAAATGTTTGCGCAGTATTTTCCCGCGCATGGCACCGCGCAAGCGCCTTGCATGCTTGATGAAGAAGAGCTTGAGGCGTTTGTCAAAGCGCATCCTTCTTTAATTCTTGCGGGTGATGTCAAAAAGGATTTTGCTTTGGATCAGGATGAATCCGTTGTTTGCGCGATGCTGGCGGCGCAGGCGGCGTTGGATGATCCTTCCTTTGCGCCGCAGCCTTTTTATGTGCGTCCGCCTGATGTGACGGGGGGAGAATGCTTATGCTGATACGTCCGGCGCGCGCGGAAAATCTTGAAGCGATGGCAGCGCTACATCAACTTTGCTTTGATGCAGAAGCTTGGGGCGCGGCGCGGCTGGAGGGGAGTTTATCTCTGCCGACAACGGAAAGCGGGCTTCTTTTTGACGATGATATATTGATCGGATTTTATCTTACGCAACGCACGCTTGAGGAAATTGAAATCTTGACTTTTTGCGTTCATCCGGAGCATCAAGGAAAAGGGTTTGGGACAAAGCTTCTTAAACATTTGATCCAGCAGGGTGCGGGCCATATTTTGTTCTTGGAGGTGGCGGCTGATAATACGGCGGCTCTGGTGCTTTATGAGGGGTGCGGTTTTCGCTATCTTTCGCGCCGTTTATGCTATTATCAGCGTGAAAACAAAAGCGTGGATGCCCTTATTTACCATTACGCCTCCGCGTGCTAAGGGTAGCTTTCGTATCAATAAGGATAGGTTGTTTGTTATGCAGGTGCTTGACTTTGAAAAATCGGTTGCCGAGCTTGAATCCAAGATTGAGGAGCTTCGCCACCTCACGGATAACAGCACGGTGAACATCGCCGATGAAGTTACGCGGCTTCAGGACAAAGTCCAAAAGCAGCTGCGCGGCATTTACGGCAAATTAACGCCCTCGCAGATTGTGCAGGTTGCGCGTCATCCGCAGCGGCCTCATGCGCTGGCTTATATCAAGCAGCTTGTTACGGATTTTACGCCTTTGGCCGGCGATCGGGTTTTTGCCGAAGACCATGCCATTGTCGGCGGGCTCGGGCGGATCGGCGGGCGCGCCTGTGTTATTTTCGGGCAAGAGCGCGGGCATGATACGGAAAGCCGCCTCTTTCACAATTTCGGCATGGCCAAGCCCGAGGGCTATCGCAAGGCGCAAAGGCTGATGGAACTTGCCGCGCGGTTTTCTCTTCCCGTCATCACGCTGGTTGATACGTCCGGCGCTTTTCCGGGCATTGACGCCGAGGCGCGCGGTCAGGCGCAGGCGATTGCGCGCAGTATTGAAGTGTGCCTTTCGATCAATGTGCCGCTTATTCCTGTTGTGATCGGGGAAGGCGGCTCGGGCGGCGCGATTGCGATTGCGGCAGGGGACAGGATTTTGATGATGGAGCACGCGATTTATTCCGTGATCTCGCCGGAAGGCTGTGCCTCGATTTTATGGCGCAGTCGTGATGCTGCGCCCGAGGCGGCGGCGGCGCTTCACTTAACGGCCAGAGATCTGCATGAGCTTGGCGTGATTGATGCGATTATTCCTGAGCCTTTGGGCGGCGCGCACCGCCATCCCGAAAAAGCGATCGAAGCGGTCGGCGAGGCGATTGTCCAGTCGCTTGCGTCCTTGTCGGATCTTGACGGCGCTACGCTTTTAGAGCGGCGGCATGCCAAGTTTCTGGGAATGGGGCAGCGGGGGTTGTCTTAGCCTCTTTTGTTATCCTTGGGCAACCGCGAATCTAAAAACTGTCATTGCGAGGAGAGCTGCCGTAGCGCAGCGAAGGCGGCTTGACGCGGCAATCCCTGCAATATCGCTGAGATTGCCGCGTCAAGCCTGAAGGCCTTCCTCGCAATGACAATTCTTAGAAATTACCATGAAGAAGATGGCAGCCGTTGTCGATGTCTAGGAAGCTTCCGGTTATGCTTTGGCTGCTGAGGAGAAAAAGGATTCCTTGGGTGATGTCTTCGAGGGCTACGGGTTTTTTAAGAGGGGTGCAGGCGCAAAGCTGGTTGAAATGTTCTTGGGTTTGGCTGGCGGCGATTAAGGTGGGGCCTAGGTTGATGGCGTTGATTGTTACTTGCGGCGCAAGCGCTTTGGCGAGTGCGAAGATGTCCGCGCGGGCCGCCAGACGGCTTTGTTTGTAATGCTCCATGTTTTTCACGAAAAACAGCGTGCTGTCCAAAAGCGTCACGATCGAGCCTTTGCGTTGAAATCGAGCAAAAGCCTCACTCAAAAGACGCGGGGCGATGACGTTGACCATGTGATGGCGCCTGCCGCTCGGGTCTTTGTCGTCACTCATAAAAAGATTGGCGTTGTTAATCAGCGCCGTGAGATCAAGATTTTCCATCGCGCCCGCCAGCGCTTGAATCCCTTCATGGTTTGAAAGATCGGCCTGAATGATTTGGGCTTTGCGCCCCATGGATGTGATCGTTTTGGCGAGCGTCTGGGCGTCCTGCGCGGATGTGTTATAGTGAATGGTGATGTCAAAGCCTTGTTCGGCGAGCGCAAGCGCGATCGCGCGGCCTATGCGTCTTGCGCTTCCTGTGATAAGGGCATGCGGGGGGGTGTTCATGCTTTGCGTTCCTTTGCAAGGGCTTTGAGGACGCCGTGCCATGAGCGGATTTCTTGCTCGCTCATCTCCGCGCGTTGCAGGGCGGCTTGAAGATTGCGCGTCATGGTCGGGCGCATATCTTCCGTAGGGAAAAACCCTGCCTGATCGAGATAATAATCAAGGCGGTTGAAAAGATTTTCGTATTCCTGCCGCGTGGCGGGGTGGCTTTTGCCCCAGCGGATTTCATTTTTTTGGGCATTTTGTTGGGCCTGATAATATTCATAGCCCAGCAAAAGCACGGCTTGCGCAAGGTTAAGCGACATAAAATCAGGGTTCAACGGAATCGTGATTTTACTTCCCGCCAGCGCGATATGTTCGAGCGTTAAACCTGTGCGCTCGGGGCCGAAGAGGATTCCGATGCGCTGCTTGTCTTTGATGCGTGCGATCATTTCCGGCGCGCCGGCGCGGGCGGTCATGATGCGCGTTGTCATATCATTGGTGCGCGATGTTGTTGCGTAGATATGGTTGAGGTCGGCGATGGCTTCTTGCACGCTGTCGAAGTTTTGCGCTTTTTCCAAAATATCGTCCGCGCCGCTTGCGGCGGCCAGCATGCGCTGGCGTAGCGTGTCGTTCAAAGGCCATGGGTCGCGCGGCGCGACAAGGCGAAGTTCCTCAAGCGCGCAGTTGGCCATGGCGCGGGCGGTCATACCTATGTTTTCCACAAGTTGTGGGTGGACGAGGATGATAACGGGGTTGCTTGTCACATCCGCCGCCATGTTGTGCCTTGGGCGTTGTCTTCAAGGATGATACCTTGCGCGGCGAGCGCGTCGCGGATTTCGTCGGCTTTGGCGAAGTTGCGGGCTTTGCGCGCTTCAAGGCGGGCGTTGATTTGGGATTCGATCGCTTCGTCCGCTTGGCCTTGCAGCCAAAGCTCGGGGTCTTGCTGCAGAAGGCCCATAGCGTTTGCGCTTGCCAAAAGGCAGGCTTTGAGTTGCGCTTTTTCTTTTTCATCTTCTGCGCTGTTGAGCAGGCGCACAAGTTCATGCAGGCGGCTGATGGCCAAAGGCGTGTTCAGATCATCAAGAAGGGCTTCTTCGAAAGCTTCGTCAACGATGGAGGATTCTGCCTTGATGTCTTTGACTTGGCGCAGGGCGCTGTACCATTTGTCCAGCGTGGCTTTGTTTTGAGCAAGGCCTTCAAGCGTGAAATCGTAGGGCTGGCGGTAATGCGTGCCTAAAAGTGAAAGCCGCAGGGCTTCGCCCGGCGCGTGTTCCAGAAGCTCGTGCACCGTGTAAAAATTGCCAAGCGATTTTGACATTTTCTCGCCATTCACGACAAGAAAGCCGTTATGCACCCAGTAACGCGCAAAAGGCTTGCCGTTATGGGCGCAGCGGCTTTGCGCGATTTCATTTTCATGATGCGGAAAAATAAGGTCAAGGCCGCCGCCGTGAATGTCGAAAGTTTCGCCCAAACGATCTTCGGCCATGGCTGAGCATTCAATATGCCATCCCGGGCGTCCGAAACCGAAAGGAGAATCCCATCCCTGTCCGTCTTTTTCGCTTGCCGGTTTCCATAAAACGAAATCGGCGGGGTCTTTTTTATAGGGCGCAACTTCAACGCGGGCTCCTGCGACAAGGTCTTTGCGCGACAGGCGCGAAAGCTGGCCATAATCTGCCATAGAAGGCACGCTGAAAAGAACATGGCCCTCAGCCTCATAAGCATGGCCCGCCGCAAGAAGCTTTTCAATCAGCGCGATCATGGGGCCTATATAATCCGTAGCGCGGGGTTCAAAATCGGGGTGCAGGGCGTTGAGCTTACCCATGTCCTGATGAAACATCTCAGTCGTTTTAAGCGTCAGTTCCTTGATGCTGATGTTGCTTTCTTTGGCGCGGGCGATGATTTTGTCGTCAACATCCGTGATGTTGCGCACATAGGTGACTTTGGGGTAGTGCCTTTTCAAAAGCCGGTAGAGCGTATCAAAGACAACAACGGGCCTTGCGTTGCCGATATGCGCCCAGTCGTAAACGGTGGGGCCGCACACATACATGCGCACGTGCGAGGGATCAAGCGGCTCGAAAACTTCTTTTTGGCGGGTAAGGGTATTGTGGATATGTAAAGTCATGCTGTTTGGCCTTCAAGACGTTTGAGGGCGCGGCTGCGTCCTATCAGGGGAAGAAGCGCTTTTAATTCGGGGCCGTGATCCATGCCGGTCAGCGCAAGGCGCAGGGGCATAAAAAGATCTTTGCCTTTGCGGCCCGTTTCGTTTTTGACCGCGAGCGTCCAGACTTGCCATGTTGTTTCATCCCAAGGCTCCGGCGGCAATAAAAGCGCGGCTTGTTTGCAAAAATCCATATCTTCAAGGCGCGGCGCAAGAGGTTCGCGTGTGACTTGCCACCATAATTTTACATCTTCAAGCGTGCTGATATTGGGGCGCACGGCTTGCCAGAAATCTGCGGTGATGCTGGCGTTCAGGCGCCCTTGGACTTTGTCAAAGGGCATAAGATGCAGGATTTTGGCGTTCAGGCTTTTAAGCTCTTCAACGTCAAACTTTGGCGTGGCGCGGGAGATTTTGGAAAGGTCGAAGGCGTTGATAAGCTCATCCATCTCCGCCATGGGGATGATGGGGTCTGATGTGCCAAGACGCGCCAGCATGGAGGTGATCGCCATGGCTTCAATATGCATCTCATCCCGCAGGCCGGCTATGGAGAGGGTGCCGAGGCGTTTGCTCATCTCCTCGCCGCTTGCATTGACGAGGAGGGGGTAGTGCGCAAAAGCGGGGACAGGATTTTCCGTGATGGCCTGCCAGAGCTGGATCTGAACAGCCGTGTTAGTGACGTGGTCTTCGCCGCGAATGATGTGCGTGATGGCTTTGTCCGCGTCATCAATCACGGAAGAAAATGTATAAAGCGGCACGCCGTCTTCCCGCACAATCACAGGATCGGACAGGGAGGCGGTGGGGAAAGTTTTTTTCTTTTGGATCAGATCATCCCAGATGACCTCGCCGTCTTTGAGGAGAAAACGCCAATGCGGTTTAAGGCCTTTGGCCAGAAGATCTTCGATGTCCTTTTGCGACAGACGCAGGGCGGCGCGGTCGTAAACGGGGGGAAGGCCACGGGCAAGTTGTGTTTTGCGTTTGAGCGTAAGCTCCTCCGGTGTTTCAAAGCAGGGATAGGCGCGGCCTGTCTTTTTGAGGGTTTCAAGAACCTCGTGATAGCGCGCTTCGCGGTTGCTCTGGTGGAAATAATCATCCCATACGATGCCAAGCCAGCGCAGATCGCGCTCGATGCCTTGCGCAAACTCTGCTGTCGAGCGCTTGAGATCCGTGTCGTCCATGCGCAGCAAAAACCGCCCCCCCGCCTTGCGGGCAAAGAGAAAGTTAAAAAGCGCCGCGCGGATATTGCCTATATGCAGGCGACCCGTCGGCGAGGGCGCAAAACGGACGAAAACACTCATCCGCTTGTTTTAGCAAGGCAAGGGGGGCTTGGGAAGGGGGTATTGCCGAGATTGCCGCGTCAAGCCGCCTTTGGCGGCTTTCCTGCCCATGACATGTTTAGGGAGCATTAACCATAACATCTTCTTTTGGCGGCGGTTTTTTTGTGATAGGAGAAAAGCCCATTCTTAGCAGAAAGAAAGGTTCATTCTTCAATGAAGATTTATATGTCGCTGGAAAAGTTTCTTGAGGAAGCCAAAGCCATACGGGGCGGTTACGGGTTTGGGGCCTACTGGAGTTTGTTTGAGTTTATGGATTGCAAAAGCATGATAGATAATCATACGGATAAACTTCCTAAAATTGTGATGCTTACAGCCGCAGCCAATCACATTTATGTTCGTAATGCCGCGCATGATTTTATAGAAAAAGCAAAAAGGGTTGATCCTGAAAAAATACAGGACGCCATGGGAAAGGCTGTCCGTGAAGTCAACACAAAAGCTGTCACAAGTATACGGGCAGGGGATGACACGGCATGTCAAAAATATCTTGAAAGACAAAAGCTTTTGTTTGCCCGCTATCCTGGCGCGGTCACAGAAGAGGTCATGAAAAACACATTACAGATCGCCACATACGGGCCTGCGCATGCAACCTTTATGAAAGCTGCCGCGCATGTTGTGGATATGGCTCAAACATATTACACATATAATTCTTTTCTGTTCCGTGAGCTGGAAGAGATTCGCGCGTTTGCGGATAGAAGCTGCTCCGCCTGCCGCGTCTATTCATCGAGGGGAGGAGATGGCCGCCGCCATGCCAAAGCCGTCACGCGCGTGAACAAGATTTTGTGCCGGATGCCTTCTTATCCGATGCCCCCAAATCCGTTGACACTCTTTTCATTTATGTTTTAGCTTACCCCAAGGGTTTTTATGGCTATCGCTGACATCATGCGCCCGAAGCTGCGGCCTTTGGCCGGCCGGCGTTTTTCGCTGCAGGCGGATTATATGCCTGCCGGCGATCAGCCTGCCGCGATCGCGGCGCTTTGCGATGGGTTGCGTCAAGGGGCAAAGGATCAGGTCTTGCTTGGGGTCACGGGCTCGGGCAAGACTTTTACGATGGCGCAGATCGTTCAGAACTTGCAGCGTCCGGCTTTGATCCTTGCGCCCAACAAAACTTTGGCCGCGCAGCTTTATGGGGCGATGAAGCGGTTTTTTCCCGACAATGCGGTGGAATATTTTGTCAGTTTTTATGATTACTACCAGCCTGAGGCCTATGTGCCCAAGACGGACACTTATATTGAAAAAGACTCGATGATTAACGAGCAGATTGACCGCATGCGCCATGCCGCTACGCAGGCGCTTTTGGAGCGGGATGATGTGATTATTGTAGCCTCGGTTTCCAGCATTTACGGCATCGGCGCGGTTGAAACTTATGCCGATATGGTTATCACGCTGCAAAAGGGGCAGCAGCTCAAGCGTGACGCTCTTTTACGCGCCTTTGTGGATTTGCAATATAGGCGCAATGATATGGATTTTTCGCGCGGCACCTTCCGCGTCAAGGGCGACACGGTCGAAGTTTTTCCCGCGCATTTTGATGACCGCGCATGGCGGCTTTCCTTTTTTGGTGATGAGCTCGAAAGCATCGTTGAGATTGATCCTTTGACGGGCGCGCGCGGATCTGCGCTTGATGTCGTCAAGCTTTATGCAAACAGCCATTATGTCACGCCCCAACTCACAATCGAGCGGGCGGTTGTTCAGATCAAGGAGGATCTTAAAGAACGCTGCGCTGCGTTTTTGTCCGAAGGCAAGCTTCTTGAAGAACAGCGGCTGCGTGAGCGGGTGACGTTTGATATGGAAACAATGCTGGCGGCGGGGGTATGTTCGGGCATTGAGAATTATTCGCGCTATTTGACGGGGCGCGCGGCGGGGGAGCCCCCGCCGACTTTGTTTGAATATCTTCCCCAAAATATGATTTTGTTTGTGGATGAAAGCCACAACATGGTGCCGCAGTTGCGCGCCATGTATCGCGGCGATTTTCAACGTAAATCCACTTTGGCGCAGTATGGCTTCCGCCTTCCTTCCTGTCTGGATAACCGTCCTTTGAAGTTTGAGGAGTGGGACGTGATGCGCCCTCAGACCATTTTTGTATCGGCTACGCCCGGGCCTTGGGAGCTTGAGCGGACAGGTGGCACATTCACCGAGCAGATTGTGCGTCCTACAGGCCTGATTGATCCGCCTGTCATCATCAGACCTACTGAACGGCAGGTGGATGATCTGATGGCCGAAGTGCGTTTGGTGGCGGCCAAGGGACAGCGCGTTCTTGTGACGACTTTGACCAAGAAGATGGCGGAGTCTCTGACCACTTATATGAGCGAGGCTGGGATCAAGGTTCAATATATTCATTCGGATGTGGATACGCTGGAGCGGATTGAGATTATCCGCGACCTTCGTCTTGGCGTGATTGATGTGCTGGTCGGAATCAATCTTTTGCGCGAGGGGCTTGATATTCCCGAATGCGGCCTTGTGGCGATTTTGGATGCGGACAAGGAGGGGTATTTGCGCTCGCGCACCTCGCTTATTCAGACGATCGGAAGGGCCTCGCGCAACATAGAAGGCCGCGCGACTCTTTATGCTGATAGCATAACCGGCAGCATGAAAGCCGCTTTGGAAGAAACGCAAAGGCGGCGCGAAAAGCAGGAAGCCTATAATCAACTGCACAACATCACGCCTGAAAGCGTGCGGCGCAATATTGATGATATTATGGCCTCCGTCTATGAGCGCGATGATTATGTTGAAGTGCCATTGCAGGAAGAAATCTCTGCCGAGGATTTGCCTGCGCATATTGCAAGCCTTGAAAAGCGCATGCGCAAAGCGGCTGATACGCTGGATTTTGAGGAAGCGGCCCGCCTTCGTGATGAAATGCGGCGGCTTCAGGCGCAGGAGCTTGAGATTTAACGCGCTTGGCGGATGTCGCTTGAGCCTCTGGGGCGGCCGAGATTGCCTAAAAGCTGCTCGAAAACCGTGGTTTCTCGGCCATAGGTGGGCGTGCGGCGCGCCACGGGCGCTATTTTTTTGGCGTTCCCTTCTTCGTAGGTGTGTATGGAGGCCAGAATACCCGCTTCGTCAAACTGCAGACTGACAGCGCTTTGCGCGGTGATTTCGGGATTCAAAAAGGAATATTGCTTGGTGCTGCAGCCGAAATAGTACCAAGTGTTTTCATCAAAGGTAGCCACCTGCGTGGGGCTTCCCAAGATTTGAATCACCTCTTCCCGCGAGCTTTGGCCTATGGTTAACTGCGCGAGCTTTTCCGGATCAATGATCGTGCCGCGATTGGCCACCGTGGGCGCGCAGGCCGCAAGAAGAAGCAAAAAAAGGGGAAATACAAAGCGAATCATAGCTCGACATCATGGCGTATAATTTGGTAGAGGGGAAGCATGAAAAAACAACATCCGCCATCGCCTGAGCTTTCACGCCCCTTGCGCGTGGATCATGTTCCTTTGGGCGGTATTAGGGAACATATTGTCGCAACGCCCTTGGAATGCAAGGCACTTGCTACGCGTTTCGGGCTTGAGGATTTATCGCAGCTTGAAGCGGTGCTTAATGTCGATCGCGCTCAAAGCGGCATGTTTTCCGTCACGGGCTATGTGCAGGCGCATGTCACGCAAAGCTGTGTCGTGACGCTTGAGCCGGTTTTTAGTGAAATCCATGAGCCTGTCCGCGTTCTTTTTGCGCCGCCTCATCTTATCAAAAGCAGGCCCGAAACCGGCATTCTGGATTATTACGAATCAGAGGATCCCGAGCCTATCGAGCAGGGCAAGATTGATCTTGGTGAGCTTGCCGCCCAGTGCCTTTGCATGGCACTTAATCCCTATCCGCGTAAAGAGGGCGCTTCATTCGAGGAAAAATAGATTTTTCAACACGTTATAGGTGTTTTCCGCAAGTGTTTCGTCTTTTCTCTTGCTTTTTCTCTATGATGGCTTAAAAGGAAGCCTGTTTCAATAAAGGGCAGCCGCGCGCTTTCTTGTGTGGTAAGCCCTGTTTTTTCGTGAGTTTGGCTATGGCAGTTCCTAAAAGAAAAACCTCGAAGTCGGTTCGCAATATGCGCCGCTCGCATCATGGGCTTAAAGCAACCAATGTTGTCGAATGCCATAATTGCGGTGAAATGATGCGTCCGCATCACATTTGCGCAACCTGCGGCCATTATGATGGCCGGAGCGTTGTCAAGACGCAGTCTGTTTGATTTTCCGTTTGATGGTCTCGGGAAGGTCTTTTGACGAGCACAGCTGAAAAATCCTTTTCGCCCATAGTGATCGCACTGGATGCGATGGGGGGCGATGATGGGCCTGCTATGGTGATCGCAGGGGCCGATCGCGCACGGCAAAAGCATCCGCATCTTTCCTTTTTGATTTTCGGCGATGAGGCGCTGGTGCGGCCTGTTTTGGCGCATTATCCCAAGCTTGCCGCCACAAGCGAACTTTGTCATGCGCCGGACTATGTTTCTTCCAGCATGAAGCCTTCATTGGCTTTGCGCCAAGGGCGCAGCTCCAGCATGCGCATGGCTATTGACGCGGTGGCGCAGGGGCGCGCGGACAGTGTGGTGTCTGCCGGTAATACGGGCGCTTTGATGGCGATGGCCAAGTTTGTTTTGAAAACCATGCATGGCATTGACAGGCCGGCCATTGCCACGGCCTTTCCCACGCAAAAAGGCACGAAATGCGTCATGCTTGATCTTGGCGCCAATCTTGAGTGCGATTCGGAAAATCTGGTTCAGTTTGCCTTGATGGGCGCTATTTTCTGCCGCGCTGTTTTAGGAACGGAGAATCCTTCCATCGGCCTTTTAAATATCGGCGTCGAGGAGATGAAAGGCCGCGATGAGATTCGCATGGCGGCTTCAATTTTGCGCGAAAGGCCTATCCCGGGCAATTTTGTCGGCTATGTGGAAGGAACGGATCTTTTTACGGGCAGGATGGATGTCGTTGTGACGGACGGGTTTTCCGGCAATATTGCGCTTAAGACGATGGAGGGGACTTCGCGGTTTATGGTGTCTCTTTTGCGCGGGGCTTTGCAAAGCTCGGTATGGGCGAAAATCGGTTATCTCTTTTCCCGTGGAAGCCTTAAAACCATGCGGGCTTTTGTCGATCCGCGCCGGTATAACGGCGCCATGTTTTTAGGTTTGCGCGGCGTGTGCGTCAAAAGCCATGGCGGCACAGATGCCGAAGGTTTTGCCAGCGCGATTTGCGTGGCGCATGATCTTGTGGCGCATCGTTTTAATGAAAGCATCGGCAAGGCTCTTTCCCACTATTACGGCGAGGATGAAAAAATCCTATGATTTTACGCTCCGTTCTTGCCGGTGTGGGCGGTTATTTGCCCGAAACAATCGTCACCAATCATGATCTGGCCGCGCGCGGTGTTGAAACTTCGGATGAATGGATTGTCCAGCGCACGGGCATCAGGAAAAGACATCTTGCCAAAGAAGGCGAAAAAACATCCGATCTTGCCATCAGGGCCGCGCAGCTTGCATTAGAGCATGCAGGAAAAAGCGCAAGTGATGTTGACTGCGTGATCGTAGCCACGACAACACCTGACCGTATTTTTCCGGCCACAGCCGCGCGCGTGCAGGCGGAGCTTGGAATCACGCGCGGCTTTGCTTTTGATGTTCAGGCTGTGTGCTCGGGGTTTGTGTATGCTTTGGCGGCGGCGGATAATTTTATCAGGCTCGGACAGGTGAAAACGGCGCTTGTGATCGGGGCTGAGACCCTTTCGCGTTTGGTTGACTGGAATGACCGCACCACCTGCGTTTTATTCGGTGACGGCGCGGGCGCGGTTGTTTTATGCGCCGAAGAAGGCAAGGGGGATGTTGAAGATCGCGGCATTCTTTCAACGCATCTTCATGCGGATGGCCGGAATTATGAAAGTCTTTATGTTGATGGCGGCCCGGGAAGCACCGCAAGCTGCGGCCATATGCGTATGGACGGCAAGGAAGTGTTTCGTCATGCCGTCACACGCCTGTCGGAGGTTGTGGATGAGGCGCTTGCGGCCCATGGCCTGGCGCAGGTCGATTGGCTTGTGCCACATCAGGCCAATATGCGTATTATCAACGGGATCGCAAAAAAGTTGCATCTTCCGCAAGAGCGTGTTGTTCTTACGATCAAGCATCATGCCAACACCTCGGCAGCCTCCATTCCTCTGGCCCTTGATGAGGCTGTACGGGACGGGCGCATTCAAAAAGGACAGCTTGTTTTGATGAATGCCATGGGCGGAGGCTTTACCTGGGGCGCAGCTTTGGTGCGCATGTAAAACAAGTATGGAGTGTTGAGAGTGGAGAGTGGAGCTTGACTTCTCTTCTTGATTTTAGTCCTCCTGTCATCGGGCATCGCGGCTGCGCGGGGCTTGCGCCGGAAAATACGCTTGCTTCCATCAGGATGGCTGCGGCGCAGAAGGTCGAATGGATCTCGCTTGATATTAAGATCTCGGCGGACGGCGTGCCGGTTTTGATGCATGATGAAGATGTTCGCCGCACCACAAACGGCCAAGGGCTTGTTTCCGAAATGTCGTGGGAATCGCTGTCGCAGCTGGATGCCGGATCTTGGTTTGGGTCTCCTTTTGCCGGTGAACCGGTGCCTTCTTTGGTCGCTGCGGTCGAGCTTGTGCTGAGCCTTGATCTTTCGCTCTGCGCCATACTCAGCCCCTGCGCCGGAAGGCAGCAGGTGACGGCCATGGTGTCCATGATCGAGCTGGCGCGGCTCTGGCCCGAGCATAAGGCGCCGCCGGTCATCGCAAGCTTTGATGTGGAAAGCCTTGAAATGGCCGCGCAGCTGGAACCTCATTGGCCACGCTGCCTTTTGATGCCTACACTTACGGATGATTGGCGGGCGCGGATGACGCGCACGGGCGGACATCTTCTCGGTCTGCAGGCTGAAAATATTAAAACAAGTGACATTGAAGAGATTACGTCCTTGCATATACCCTTGCAGATCTATACCGTAAATAATCCGCAAAAGGCTCTGGAGCTGATGGCTCTTGGGGTTAGTACGGTTTATAGCGATGATCCTCGTCTGATTTTGGATGCGCTTTAGGCCGTTTTGAGAGAAAGAAGGTTTTTTGTCGTGAAAGCTTTTGATGCCGTTAAAATGTCCGGTCGTGAGGTGCTGCCTTTGGTGGAAGGCGGTAAAGGTATTATGGCCACGGATGGGCTATCTGCGGGGGCTTGGGCGGCTGCCGGCGGTATTGGTACGGTCTCGGGCGTCAATGCGGACAGTTATGATGACAAGGGCCATGTGATCCGCCAGATCTATCACGGCAAAACGCGCAAAGAGCGGCATGAGGAAATGGTCGCCTATGCCATTGCCGGCGGCATTGCCCAAGTGCGGCGCGCGCATGAGGCCAGCGGCGGGCGCGGGGCTTTGCATTTGAATATTCTTTGGGAAATGGGCGGAGCTGAGCGAGTTTTGTGCGGAGTCCTTGAAGCGACAAAAGGTCTTCTTCACGGCGTGACCTGCGGGGCAGGGATGCCTTACCGCGTGGCGGATATCGCCAAAGCACATCAGATTTTTTATTATCCGATCGTGTCTTCAGCGCGCGCTTTTCGGGCGCTTTGGCTGCGTTCTTTTCACAAGGTACGCGAACTTCTGGGCGGCGTGGTTTATGAAGATCCTTGGCGTGCGGGCGGGCATAACGGGATTGCCAACAGCGAAGATCCTCTTGTGCCGGAGGATCCTTATCCCCGCGTTCTGGCGCTGCGCCGCATGATGCAGGATTATGGGCTTGGTGACGTGCCCATCATTATGGCCGGTGGCGTCTGGTGTCTTTCGGAGTGGGAAAACTTTATCGACAATAAGGAACTCGGCCCCATTGCCTTTCAATTCGGCACACGCCCACTTTTGACAAAGGAAAGCCCTATTCCGCAGCGGTGGAAAGATAGGCTCAGAACCGTCAAACGCGGCGATGTGGCGCTCAACCGGTTTTCGCCGACAGGATTTTTCTCGTCCGCCGTGCGCAATGATTTCCTGCAGAAACTCTATGATCGTTCAGCGCGGCAGATTGATTATGCCACGCAAGCCCGCGATGATTTGACGGAAAGCTTCAAGATCGGCCCTGTCGGCGGGCCTGTTTTTATACGCGCCGGTGACAAGGAGCGCGCCGCGCGCTGGCAGGAGGCGGGTTTTACCAAGCCCATGCGCACCCCTGATCATACTCTGATTTTTGAAACGCCGGATGAGGCGCATGCGATTTTGGATTCGCAGGCGGCCTGCGTGGGCTGTCTTTCCCAGTGTCTTTTTTCGAACTGGTCTCAGGATGAAAAAGGCACAACAGGACATATGGCAGATCCACGGACATTCTGCATTCAAACTTCCCTGCAAAATGTCGCGCATGAGGGCGACATCGACAATTATCTGATGTTCGCCGGTCATAATTGCTACCGCTTCGGCGAAGATCCTTTTTACAAGGACGGCTTTGTGCCCACGGTGGCGGAGTTGATGGCGCAGATCCAGACGGGGGGATAGGCGCTATCTCACGAGCTGCGCGCCTTTGCGGCAAAAAGAGCGCTGAGGTATGCGCCGGTGCCATTGAAGTTGACAAGCAATACAGGCCAATTTACGAGTATAACAGGCCCAAGTTGTATCGGAAATCAAGAGCATGTTAAACATAGTATTGCCAATGGCTGGACGCGGAAGCCGTTTTGCAAGTGCAGGTTATGCCTTGCCGAAACCATTGATTCCGGTGCATGGCGCGCCCATGATAAAGATTGTGGTGGATAATCTTGCGCCAAAGCAGGAGCATCGCTTTATCTTTGTGGCCCAGCAATCGCATATTGACCAATATGATCTGGTGCCGAAATTGAAATCATACGCAAAGCATGTCGAAATTATCGGCATTGATGGCATTACCGAAGGGCAGGTCTGTACCGTCTTACTGGCTAAAAAGTTTTTTGACAATGATGAGCCTCTCATGAGCGCCAACAGCGATCAATATGTTGATTTTGATGTTAACGCTTATCTGGATACCATGCAGTCCCGCAATCTGGATGGCATGATTATGACGATGAAAGCTCAAGACCCAAAATGGTCTTACGCCAGAACAAATGAAGATGGCTTGGTTGTTGAAACGGCTGAAAAGAAGGTGATTTCACCGGACGCAACTGTCGGTATCTACAATTTCAAGCGCGGGCGTGATCTGGTTCGGTGTGCGCAACAGATGATCGCGGATGATGTGCGTGTCAATGGCGAGTTTTATACTTGTCCGGTTTATAATTATCTTATCAAAGAAGGAAAGAAAGTCGGCATTTACGCGATCGGCGAGGAATATAACGGAATGTACGGATTGGGTATTCCGAACGATTTGAACTTCTTTTTAAACCACCCGATTTCACATGGGTTGGTACAATGATAATTCTATCGCATCGTGGTTACTGGAAAGATTTGGCCGCGCGCAATCAGCGGGACGCTTTCATACGCTCCTTTGATATGGGGCTGGGCACGGAAACAGATTTGCGCGATTGTCAGGGCAGGATTATGATTGCTCATGATATGCCAAAGGGCGATGAGATTACGTTTGAGGAAGTCCTGCAAATCATGGACGGGCGCAACTTGCCGCTGGCTCTGAACATCAAGGCGGACGGGCTGGCGGAGGCCATTTTGGAACTTCTGAAAAAATACAACCACACCGATTATTTTACGTTTGATATGTCCATTCCCGATCTGGTTGTGCAGATCAAACGAGGTTTGCGTGTGTTCACGGGGCTTTCCGATATACTGACTGCGCCTGTCATGCTGGATGCGGCGGCAGGAGTCTGGCTGGATTGTTTTAACAGCGACTGGTATAGGACTGACGTCATTGATGACCTGATCGCTGCGGGAAAATCCGTATGTCTTGTGTCGGCGGATCTGCACAAACGCCAGACGGATAAACAATGGGAAATCATCAGGCAATGCAAAAGCCTTGGCAGTGACCGCCTTATGATCTGCACCGACCATCCGGAAAAGGCCAGGGAGTTTTTTCATGGGAAAAATTAAAGCCGTTTTGTTTGATATGGACGGAGTCCTGATAGAAGCCGGGGACTGGCATTATGAAGCCTTGAACAGGGCGCTGGGCCTGTTCGGCTATGAAATAACACGAACGGAGCATCTGTCCGGCTATAACGGGCTGCCGACATTAATAAAACTCAAAAAGCTGAGCGCGGAAAAAGGACTGCCTGAAAAACTGCACAGTTTTATAAATGAAATGAAGCAGAAATATACGGTGGATATTGTCCATAGCCAGTGCCGTCCGCGCTTTAGTCACGAATTCGCCCTATCAAAGCTAAAAGCGGAAGGCTACCGCATGGCCTGCTGCTCCAATTCCATACGCATGACGATGGAAATGATGATAACGCGCGCAAAATTAAACGATTATCTGGAGTTTCTCATTTCCAATCAGGATGTTCAAAAACCAAAACCGGATCCGGAGATTTATATAAAAGCAATGGAAAGAATGGGGCTGGCGCCGGACGCATGCCTGATTGTTGAAGACAATGAAAACGGCATAAAATCCGCGCTTGCGTCAGGCGGACATTTGCTGACGGTCAAAGATGTTCATGATGTGACCTATGACAATATAAAAGCTCGCATTGCTGAGATTGAAGAAGGCGTGTCTGTTGATGAGGCTGAAGGGATGGTCGCATGAACATCATGTAACTGGCCGACAAATAAAGAGGACAAAAATGAAAACCGATAAATTGCAAAATATGAAAGGCGGCTGGTTTATCGGCAATTTTGACCCGTCCCTGTTCAAAACAAACGATTGCGAAATTGCCGTCAAATCATATAAAAAGGGAGATTATGAAGCTCCTCATTACCACAAAATCGCAACCGAATACACGGTCATCATTATGGGGCGCGCCAAAATGAACGGCGTCGAATACCATGCCGGTGACATCGTTATTATGGAGCCGAACGAAAGCACGGACTTTGAATGTCTGGAAGACGGCACAACAAATGTTGTCGTAAAAATCCCGGGCGCCAACAATGATAAATATCTGACAGAGGAAAGGCAGCGGTAAAATGAAAAGCCTGTCCGAAAATGAGGCGGTAGATCCCAAGGATGTTTCTGTTGTTGTCCAAGGCGCTGTGGACAGACATATAACGCCTAAAACGTTAAAAAGCATACGCGCGCATCTTCCCAAAGCGACCATCATACTTTCAACATGGAAAGGGGAAGACGTCTTTGGACTGGATTATGACATATTGATTGAAAATGATGATCCGGGGGCCTTTCAGATGAACGTGCGTGAACAGAACAACGTCAAAAGACAGATATGTTCTACACGCAACGGGATTTTAGCGGCCTCCGGAAAATATGTATTAAAGCTGCGCTCTGACCTTGTGCTGCAGGATTCCGGATTTTTGAAATATTTCGGAAGATTCAACGCTTATGATTCCGATTGGAAGTTCGTGAAAAATAGAATCCTTGCCTCCACCATTGCATCACGCCATCCAGAGCGCTTTGAAACGGCGTTCTGCCTCAGTGACTGGGTGTTTTTCGGAGACAGGGAAGACATGCTGAATCTGTGGAGTGCGGAATATCCGACAGAAGAAGAGCAGAACTGGTTCAACCAGCATCTGCGGGATCTGCGAACCATATATAAACAGCCATCTTTAATCAGCCGGTTCAATCCTGAACAACACATACTGATAGACTTTCTTAAAAGAAACAGCCATGCGGACATAGCGGCTGACAGTATGTTTGACAATAATCCGGCAGCGGCGGTGCAGACTTTGCACTCTATTGTGAATAATTTTGTATTATTATCGCCAAGGCAATATGGATTCAGGTGGATGAAGAAAACCAAACGTGTCACGGATAGATGGCACATATTCACGCACGCAAAATGGTTGCGGGAATATAATAGGCTGGCAAATGGCCGCGTGAGGATTCCGCTGGTGGATTGGGAGCAGCTCTCCTATTTACGGCATTTCTGGCTTGCAAAGAAAAGACTGATTGCCCAACGCCGTCATTGCGCGCGTGGCGCTTTGAGGAGGCTATGCCATCCATTTTCCGAGCCATGGCGCAGGACTGATGCAAAAAAGTCCGGCGCGCCGCTGATGACGGTTGTTATTCCAACGCATAACCGGCTTGCTCTGCTGCGGCAGACTCTGGAATCCCTGTGCCTGCAGACATCCAGAAACTTTGACGTTGTCATTGCGGACGATTCGCCGCAGCCGGAAACGCGCAAAGCGATAGAATCTCTGGCCCATGCGTTACTGGGACGCGCCGGCATAGATTTCAAATACATATTCACATCAGAAAATCTCGGGCAGGTGAAAAACACTAATCAGGCGCTGCAAAAGGCGGCAGGGAAATATGTGCGCATCCTGCATGATGATGATGTGCTGCATCCGCATGCCATAAAAGAAGAAATCGCATTGATGGAAAAATATGACGGGCGGATTTCATGCCTGTTTCATAAAACTATCGCGTTCACGCAAGGGATGCCGGTCTTTAAAGCCGGTCGTGCGCGCTATCGGCTTTGCAAATATGATGATCTTGTTATGGGATTTTTACACACGGGCTGCGCCGTGCCGTCTGCCATGGTTTTTCCCCGCGATGTGCTGGAACAAATCGGGCTTATGAACGATTCATTTGTGCGCGCGTGTGATTGGGATTTTTTTTACCGTTTGGTCGCGCATGCAAAGGAAAACGGACGCCGTGTCATTTGCGTAAAGCCGAGATATTTGGGGTATAGAAAGGGCCATGCCGACAGCAATACCAACAGAAAAGATATTGCGATGAAAAACTTTCTGGAATACGACACTATTATGGCCACCATTGCAGGCGATTTGCCGCGCTACGGATTTTCGTCGGAGGCAATAAATTATTTTATTGCAAAATCAACAGAATACAGGTATCTCAGAATGCTGAGGGAAGTGAAATCGATGCCGCCGCAGGATGCGCAGGTATTCAAGGATATGATTTTCGACCTCGTTGCGAATACGAATGACCTCGACAGCATCTTTTGCTGGAACAGCCGCTTTTACGGGGGATACAGGAACTTTGTCGCCAAAAAATATCATGTGTAAAACAAAGGATATATCGTTCGTCATACAGGGCAAGGTAAACCCTGAAGTCACCTCGCAGGCGATGGCCGGCATTCGCGCGCTTTTTCCGGACGCGGAAATCGTGTTGAGCACTTACACCGGAACTGACACGACGGGGCTTGATTGTGACAAGGTGGTGCTGGTGGAAGATCCCGGGTGCTTTTTCTATAACGGTAGAGAAAATAACATAAACCGGCAGATACAAACCACGTTGGAGGGCTTGAAGGCGGCAACACGCACCTATGCGTTTAAGTTACGAACGGATTTTATAATAACGGGGCGCGGCTTTCTGGATTATTTTGACCTGTTCCCAAAGTCTGATGAAAACTATAAAGTTTTCGAGCACAAGATTTTGTCGTGCGTATTTTTTGCGCGCGATCCACGCAAGAGAAAGCCTCGATCTTTTCACCCGTCAGATCTTGCGTTTTTCGGCCTTCGCGCGGATTTGTTGAAATTATTCGATATTCCTTTTATGACAGAGGAAGAGTCTGTTTCTTACAAAAAAGGCCGCTACAAATATGTGCCGGAGCAGCATATTTGGGTTAATTGTTTGTTGAAAAGCGGCAAGGAAATCCATTTTAAACACCAAAGAGACACAAGCGAAAAAATAGCCACAGATACTGAAAAATACGCTGTTTCCAACTTTATATATCTGGATTTCGAGCAGTTCAGTTTAGTCACCCCCAAGCATTTAAGCGCGGTGACATCCAATCATTTTCGTGATGTTATTACCCATATTGAATGGCAGCGGCTTTATCGAAAGTATCTGGATGTCTCGCTGGTTGTGCCGGAGCGGGACCCTATGCGCGATTTTCTGGAGAAAAAAACTTTTGGGTTCAGGCGGGCTGATTTTATTGCCAAACTTTGTGCGATATTTTTTGTCGGAAAACCTCTGCGCAATTTCAGGCGTGAAATCCGAAAGAAAATATATCAGCGCCTGACGAGGGATATATGTCTACAGTAATATCAAAAATCAAATCATTTATTAAAAATGATAACCCGCAGATGCAAATCAAATGGTCTTTATATGGGCGCGTGTGGCGCGAAATCGGCAAGCCGCATTGGAAGTGGCTGGCGATCGGGGTTTTGTGCATTACCATTGCTGCCGGTGCTGAAGCGTTTTCCATTACTTTGGTTAAGAAAATTGTCGATAAGGCTTTTGTTGAAAAAAATATGGCGTCCTTATACCTCATTGGCTTGCAAATTGTCGGCGCTTTTACCGTGAAAGGGGTGTTTAATTACATCAAAGTCCTTACCATGGCCAAGGCGGGGTTGCTCGGCGCGACCGGTTTACGACGGCGTATTTATGCCCATATGATACAACAGCCCATGCGCTATTTTCATAAAACTCATACCGGCATTCTTATGAACTATTTCACCGGTCTGGCAAACGCTGTGCTGAGTCTGGTTACAGAGCAGATGATAAATGTCATTCAAAACGTCGTAACATTGTTTATGATGTTAGGCGTGATGTTTTGGTATGCGCCGCAGATGACGGGCGTTCTGGTGTTTCTTGCGCCTGCGATTGTCATTCCCCTGACGATTATAACGCGCAAACGTCGCGTTGTTTCCCGCAGAAGCTTTGGCGCGGACGCAGACTCCATAACCCATATTACGCAATCTTTGGAAGGCATCAAGACGATACAGGCATTCTGTAACGAGGATTTTGAAAAACAAAATATGAATACTATCGAAAATACGCGCGTTAAACTCGGATTCAAGGCGGCGCAACTTGCCGGCATGCAGTCGCCTTTGCTGGAGATTATGATCTCCATAGGCCTTTGCATCGCTCTTGTTTCAGGAGGGTATTTTATAAAAGAGGGCTCTCTTTCCACCGGCGATTTAATCGCTTTTTTGCTGGCTCTCACGGCGGCCTACAAGCCCGCAAAAACGTTGACAAGCGTAAGCGGCGGCATACAGGGCGGCCTTATCGCAGCGGAAGGGTTGTTCACGTTTTTAGATAGCAAGCCCGAACTGCTTGAAGCGCCGGACGCCAAAGAACTGGAGTCTGCTCCGATGGCTGTCCGGTTTGATAATGTCTCATTTTGCTATAACAAGGCTGACGGCGATGTCCTGCGTGACGTATCGCTGGATATAAAGCCGGGGGAAGCCTGCGCTTTTGTCGGTCCCAGCGGCGGGGGGAAATCGACTCTGTTCAATATGCTGTCTCGTTTCTGGGATCCGCGCGAAGGCGTTATTTCCATCAATGGGACGGATATTCGTGAATATACGTTGAAATCGCTGCGCGGCAATATAGCGAATGTTTCTCAGGACGTATTTCTCTTCAAGGACACGATTGCGGAGAATATAAAATACGGACATCCGGGCGCTACGATGGCGCAGATAGAAGCGGCGGCCATCGCTGCCAATGCTCATGAGTTCATTGTCGGGTTTCCTCAGCAATATAAACAGCTTGTCGGCGAGCGCGGGGTCATGTTGTCCGGCGGACAGAAGCAGCGCATTGCCATCGCGCGCGCTATATTGAAAAACGCGCCGATTTTGCTGCTGGATGAAGCGACGAGCGCGCTCGACACACATTCCGAAAAGCTGATACAGGCCGCGCTCAAGGAACTTATGAAGGGCCGCACGACTTTTGTTATTGCGCACCGCCTTACCACCATTTTGGATTCAGACCTCATTTGCGTTGTCAAGGACGGGCGCATTGTCGAGCGAGGAACAGACGAGGAACTCACCGCTCTTGGCGGCGTCTATAAAAGATTGAAAGACAGTCAATTCAAAAATGATAAGGCGCAGGCGCAGCGCGTTTGATTCGGCGCGGCGCCCTTTTCTGCCCTTAGGGATAACGGCTTGATTTTGCGGCTTGAAGTAAAGTTGTCCCCAAGGCCTCTTGAGGGCTCTGCCTTGCCATGTTAAACAAAAATCTCTGACATTTTGAGGATGATTAGGTATGAACATTACGCTTGAAAGCGCCCAGCTTTTAAAATGCTTGAGCCATATTCAAACAGTGGTGGAGCGCCGCAATACGATCCCTATTCTTGCCAATGTGCTGATCCGCGCTGAAAAAGGCGTTGTGTCCTTTGTCGCAACGGACATGGAGATCGAGGTCAAGGAAACATTAAACGCCGCCGTGGGCCGCGTGGGCAGCATAACGGCGCCGGCGCATACGCTTTACGAGATCGTGCGCAAACTTCCCGATGGCTCGCAGGTCGAGCTTGCGGCGGAAAGCGGGAAGGGGCAAGCCGCCACCACGCAGCTTGTGCTGCGCGCGGGGCGTTCGCACTTCAAGCTTGGATGCCTGCCGGTTGAGGATTTTCCCAAAATGCCGGAGGGCGATCATACGCACAAGTTTTCACTTGCGGCGGATGATCTTGCCGATTTGATCGACAAAACCCGTTTTGCCATTTCAACGGAAGAAACGCGCTATTACCTTAACGGCATTTACTTGCACGCCACGCAGGCCGAAGGTGTGGATGTGCTGCGCGCGGCTGCGACAGACGGGCATCGTCTTGCGCGCGTGCAGATGGCTTTGCCCAAAGGCGCGAAGGGGCTCGCGGGCGTTATCATACCGCGCAAGACGGTCAATGAAGTGCGCAAGCTTTTGGACGGTGCCTCGGGCCATCTTGAAGTTGCGCTTTCCGAGTCGAAAATCCGCTTTACCTTTAACGGGATTGTTGTGACCTCCAAGCTGATTGACGGCACTTTCCCTGATTATGAGCGCGTGATTCCCACAGGCAACGACAAGATCGTTGATGTCGAAGCGCGCGGCATGGCGGCGGCGGTGGATCGCGTGGCGACGATTTCTTCCGAGAAGTCTCGCGGGATCAAACTTTCCATCAAAGCGGGACAGATGACTCTTGCGGCCAGCGCGCCCGAAGCCGGAAGCGCCAGCGAGGAGATTGAGGTGCGCTATGACGGCCCTGCGCTCGATATAGGTTTTAACGCCCGCTATATTCTGGACATTCTTGCGCAGGTGGAAAGCGAGGGCGCGCGGTTTTCCTTTGCGGATGCTCAGGCGCCCGCCATTGTGCAGGATGCGGCGGATGCAAGCGCTCTTTATGTTTTGATGCCTATGCGCGTTTGATGGCTTTGTCGATCTCGTCCCTTACATTGACGAACTTCCGCAATCATGCGGATTTCTCGCTTGTGCATGATGGAGCTTGCGTTGTGCTGACGGGGCCCAATGGAAGCGGCAAAACGAATGTTCTTGAAGCTATCAGCCTGTTTATACCCGGGCGCGGCATGTGCAGGGCCACGCCGGATGAATGGCAAAACAGGAATAACAATGCGCCTTGGGCGGTGCGGGCGGATTTCAAGACGGTTTTGGGCGTGACGCACATCGCCACGGGGTGCGATCAGCAGGATCAAAGCCGCGTGCTTTTGATTGACGGACAAAGCGTCAAAAGCCAGCAGGCCTTGCTGGATTATGTGGCGATGGCGTGGATCACGCCGCAGATGGATCGCATTCTGGTTGAAGGCCCCGCAGCGCGGCGGCGGCTTTTGGATCGCATGATTTTTAGCTTTGATGCCGCGCATGCGGGCCGCGTTCACCGCTATGAAAAAGCCATGCGCGAGCGGTTGAGCCTTTTGCGTCAGAATTGTCAGGACAAAAGCTGGTTTTCCGGTCTTGAGGATGACATGGCGCGCACGGGCGTGGCCATTGCGGTTGCGCGTTTGCAGCTTATTGAATCGCTGCAAAAAGCGATTGAGGAAGCGCACAGCGCGTTTCCCCGCGCTGTTTTGCGTCTTCAAGGCGCGCTTGAAGACAGGCTTGCGGTAAGTCCCGCTTTGCTTGTTGAAGACTGGCTGCGCGGGGCTTTGGCGGAATCGCGTTTTCAGGATATGCAAACGCAAACTTGCAGCGTGGGTGCGCACCGCAGCGATCTTGTCGTCACGCATGACGCGCAGGGCGTTCGCGCGGATCTTTGTTCAACAGGCGAGCAAAAGGCGCTTCTTGTTGCGGTGATACTGGCTTATGCGCGGCTTTTGGAAAATGCGCGCGGTATGAAACCTTTGCTTCTTTTGGATGATATTACGGCGCACCTCGATCAGACAAGGCGGCGGGCCTTGTTTGAGGAAATCACCTTTCTTGGTGTTCAGGCTTGGCTGACGGGAACGGACGTAGCCGTTTTTGAGCCTTTTCTGGCCCAAGCTTTTCACTGCGTTCTAGGGAAGACGGAAAAAGAGGCCTTGTGTGTAGCGCTTTAGGCTTTTTCATGTTAAGAGGGCCCTTATGGATATTTATCTTCCCATTGCCGAAATGTCCGTTCCTGTTCAGCATCTGATCGGCGCCGGTCTTGTTGTGGGTTTGCTGTCGGGGCTTTTCGGTATCGGCGGCGGGTTTTTGATGACTCCTTTTTTGGCCTTTATGGGCCTTCCTGCAGCGGTGATTGTGGCCTCGCAGGCGATGCAGCAGGCCGGAACCAGCCTTTCCGGCGCTCTGGCGCAGTTCAAACGGCGTCAGGTTGATCTACAAATGTCGTTTGTTTTGATTGTCGGTTCCGTGGTCGGCACAATGGCCGGCGTGCAGCTTTTTGTGTGGCTTAAACAGATCGGGCAGATCAATCTGGTCATTATGATTTGCTATGTGTCTTTGCTTTCCATTATCGGGGCTTTGATGTTTTTCGAAAGCGCGCCGCGTTTGTTTAAGAAAAAAACGAAAGACAGGCGCGCCCAGCGTACCACATCTTCGCGCGTTGCGGCGGCCTTGCAGGATGAGGTGACCCTCGGCTGGGGCGCGGATTCGGTTTTTGCAACGGAGTTTAAAGTTTCGAACCTGCGTGTAAATATGTTTGTGCCTTTGGGGCTTGGCGTGATGGCAGGGCTTTTGGTGTCTTTGCTCGGCGTGGGCGGCGGCTTTGTTATGGTGCCGGCCATGATTTACGTTTTAAAAATGCCGCCGCGTCTTGTGAGCGGAACCTCGCTTGTTCAGATTGTTTTTGCCTCGGCCATTTCCGGTGTGATGCATTGCGTGCTGAATGGCAGTGTGGATGTGATTTTGACTCTTGTTATGCTGCTTGGCAGCGTGATGGGTGTTCCGCTCGGCGCCCGCTTTTCTTACCGCCTGCGTCCCGAAATTGCGCGCTTTCTTATGGCTGTTTTGATTTTAGGGGTGGCCGCCATGCTGCTGCGGGAATTGATCGTTGTTCCCGATCCCAAGTTCGTTGTCGATATAAAGGTGCTGCCATGAGATATGTCTGCGCCTTGATCCTTTTGCTTGTGATGGCCTCTCCTGCCTTGGCCGAGCGTGAGGCTTTGGTGGATCTTGCCGAGGATTTTGTCCCCGTTGCTCAGGATTTTGACGGCGCGCGCGTGACCGTGTTCGGCGCGCTACAACAGCCGCGTTCGGATATTGTCGCGGTTTTTGAAGGGCCGAAAGCGCGCTCTTTGGTGCGGCCAAAAGTGCGCCAGCTGGGAATCTGGATTAATGGGCAGCCGCAGGAGCTTGACAATGTGATAAGTTTTTATGCCGTGCTGACCTCGCGCCCTTTGGCGCAGATCGGCAAGGATTCACTTTGGGCGCATCTCGGCGTTGGGATTGACAGGCTTGATCTCCCCGGGCAGGCGGGCGAAGGCGTGCGTCAGGATCGCATTGCCAAGGGGCTTTATACGGAGCAGGAAGGCGTCATTACGATCCGCGATAGCAAGCTTTTCCGCGCGGATATTCAGTTGCCACCCAATGTGCCCGTCGGTCTTTATACCGCGCGCATTTTTGAGATTCAGAAAGGCAAAGTCATCGCTTCGCGCATCACGCATTTCACGATTGCGCAGGTGGGCGTCGGCGGGCAGGTTAAAAAACTCGCGCGCACCAATCCTTGGTCTTATGCCGCTTTAAGTCTTGCTTTGGTTTTGGCTGTGGGAAGTGTTTCGGCTTATGCGTTCCGGCGCGCCTGTTAACAACGAAAAAGGTGGGTTTTTATGAGACGATCCAACCAACCAACCCTTCTTGTCGTGGCGGATGAAAGCGCCGCGTTCAGTCTTGCATTGACTTATGCCGTGCAACAGGTTCAGGCTTTGCATGAAGGGCGCGTTGCCATGCTTTGCGTTGTGACGCCCCAAGACGGCATCGAGGCTTTCGGCGGTGTCGAGCGCGCCATGGATGATGAAGCTTTTTCCCGCGCGCGGGAAAGAATCGCGCAGCATGAAGCCTATGTTAAAAAGGAAACCGGCAAAAATCCGGTTGTTTATTATAAAAAGGGCGAGCCTCGGGATGTTTTGCTTGAACTGATCGCGCAGGAGAAAGGCATTGAGCTCCTTGTTCTGGCGGCCAATACGCAGGATATGCGAAGCAACCCGCTGATCCGCTATCTGACAAGCGACAAAGGTTTGCGCCGGCTGAAAGTTCCTCTGGTGATTTTGCCGGACAGCCTTGCGGACTAAAAACAAAGGAGACTTGACATGTTTATACAAACCGAAGATACCCCCAACCCCGCCAGCATGAAGTTTATCATAGGTCGCGAAGTCGTGCGCGAGCCTTTGGACATTGCGGATGAAGAAGAGGCCTCTATCTCGCCGCTTGCGCAAAATCTTTTTCAGATCTCCGGCGTTAAAAGCGTTTTTCTCGGCACGGATTTTATCACCGTCACAAAGGATGAACGGGTAAGCTGGCAGGCTTTGCGCCCTTTGGCGATGGCCGTGATTATGGATCATTTTGTGACGGAGCAGCCGGTTTTGTATGAACAGGCGTTTGTGCAAACGCACGAGGCGCAGACGGATGATGAAGTCGTCCGCCAGATCAAGGAGCTTTTGGATCTGCGCATCCGTCCCGCTTTGGCGCAGGATGGCGGCGATGTCGCTTTTGACCGTTATGAAGACGGGGTTGTTTATTTGCGTCTTAAAGGCGCCTGCGCCGGCTGTCCCAGCGCGGCAGCCACGCTGAAGTTCGGGATTGAGCAGATGATGCATCACTTTATCCCTGAAGTTGTTGAGGTCAGGCGGGTTCTTTGAAAGCTTGATTTTTGAGGGACTTGCCCTTAAAGAAGAGGGAAAGAAAGAAGGTTTTATTATGGCTTCACCAAAAGCAACGGCCAATATGGCGCGTGCGGCTTCAGCTTTGCGCGAAAATCTGCTCCGGCGCAAGCTCCAGCAGCAGCAGCAGCGCGCGCGCCAAAAGGAAGATCAGGAAGAAAGGAACAATCCGTCATGTCCGTAATGCCAGACCACTGGATTCGCCAGCAAGCGCTCAAGCACAAAATGATCGAGCCTTTTGAGGAAAAGCAAAAGCGTGACGGCGTGATTTCCTATGGACTGTCATCTTACGGCTATGATGCGCGCGTTGCCGATGAATACAAGATTTTCACAAATATTGATAACGCCATTGTTGATCCCAAGAACTTTTCTGAATCAAGTTTTGTCGATCGCCAGACCGACATCTGCGTTATTCCGCCGCACTCTTTTGTGCTGGCGCGCACGGTGGAATATTTCCGCATTCCGCGCGACATTCTTGTTATATGTCTGGGCAAATCGACTTATGCGCGTTGCGGCCTTATCGTGAATGTCACGCCGCTTGAACCTGAGTGGGAGGGGCATGTGACGCTTGAGATCTCTAACACCACGCCCCTGCCGGCGCGTGTTTTTTCAAATGAAGGGCTTTGCCAGTTCCTGTTCCTCAAAGGCGACAGCCCGTGCGAGGTGTCTTATGCGGACAAGGGCGGCAAATATATGGGGCAAAAAGGCGTGACCCTGCCGAGAATGTAGTAAAGGAGGTTGTTCATGGATCAGATGATTATTCGCGGTGGCGTTCCTTTAAAAGGAACCATTGCCATCAGTGGCGCCAAAAACGCGGCGCTTCCTTTGCTTGCGGCCAGTCTTTTGACGGATGAGGTTCTGACTTTGCACAATGTTCCGCAGCTTGCCGATATTACGGCGATGGGGCGTTTGCTTGCGCAGCACGGCGTTGATTTTTCGCTTGAAGGGTTTGAAGGCTCCGGCCACAGCATGGCTTTATGCGCCAAGACCATCACAAGCACCACGGCACCGTATGATCTTGTCCGCAGAATGCGCGCCAGCGTTCTGGTTTTGGGGCCTCTTTTGGCGCGTTGCGGACAGGCGCGGGTGTCTTTGCCGGGCGGGTGCGCCATCGGAAGCCGTCCTGTGGATCTTCATATCGCCGCGCTTGAGAAGATGGGCGCTGAAATTGTTATTTGTGACGGCTATATGCAGGCGCGCGCGCCTCAAGGGCTGCGTGGGGCCGAGATTATTTTTCCGGTCGTAACCGTCACGGGAACCGAGAATGTTTTGATGGCCGCCACCATGGCCAAGGGCGAAACCGTGATTGTCAATGCCGCGCGTGAGCCTGAGGTGACGGATCTTGCCACCTGCCTTGTGGCGATGGGGGCCGTGATTGAAGGAATCGGCACCGACAGGCTTTGCGTTCAAGGGGTGGATCGCCTTCATGGCGCGACTCACCGCGTGATTTCCGACCGTATCGAGCTTGGCACTTATGTTATGGCGGCGGCGATCACGGGCGGGGATCTCCGCTTGATGGGCGCGCGCACCGACAGGCTTAAAACCGTGTTTGCCACGCTTGCGCATGCCGGCGTGCAGATCGACACGATTGAAGGCGGCCTTCGCGTTTATCGCAAGGAAAAAGATCTTCATGGCGTTGATGTGATGACCGAGCCTTTCCCGGGCTTTCCTACCGATCTACAAGCGCAGATGATGGCTTTGATGTGTGTGGCCAAGGGGGCGGCCATGATTACGGAGACTATTTTTGAAAACCGCTTTATGCATGTGCCGGAGCTTGTGCGGATGGGGGCCAATATCACGGTTCATGGCTCTTCCGCCATTGTGCGGGGGGTGGAGCGGCTCAGGGGCGCGCCTGTGATGGCGACCGACCTAAGAGCTTCGGTTTCTTTGGCTTTGGCGGCTTTGGCGGCGGAAGGGGAGACGCGACTCAACCGAATCTACCATCTTGATCGCGGCTATGAGCGGCTTGAGGAAAAACTGGGCGCCTGCGGGGCGCAGATTGAACGTTTGCGCGGCAAGGCAGCCTAGGAGCCCTAAAAAAACCGCTTTCTTCTTGACGAAAGCCTTGAAAAGCGGCATTTTCTTGGCCGGTCTTATTGTTGAAAGTTCAAAATGTCCAAAGAAGATCTTCTTGCCTTTGAAGGGGTTGTTTCGGAAATCCTGCCCAATGCCATGTTTCGCGTGAAACTTGACAATGGTCATGAGATTTTGGCGCACACCTCGGGAAAAATGCGCAAAAACCGCATCCGCGTTCTGGCCGGCGACAAGGTGAATGTTGAAATGACGCCTTATGATCTGACCAAGGGACGCATTACGTTCCGGCATAAGTAGAGCTCTGCTCCCTCGTCCCCCATGTCATTGCGAGGAAGGCCTGAAGGCCTTCCTCGCAATGACAATGAGGTTGACCCGACTCGGTGAATTGGTAAGTATGAAACCGCCAATTGCCCCGAAAGGGCTCTTTTTAATGTACAACCTGCGGTTACCCCCCCCCCCCCCGTCTAGT
>Ga0123354_10001209_pt1 | contig 30517 bp, 19 predicted proteins | sample TergutLab28metaG_2_FD_97872 | JGI IMG/M metagenome (GOLD analysis project Ga0123354, IMG submission 97872) | Labiotermes labralis P4 segment gut microbial communities from Petit-Saut dam, French Guiana - Lab288 P4 | ecosystem: Host-associated > Arthropoda: Insects > Digestive system > Gut ... | reverse complement strand
CTAAAATATAAAGACCTTACAATAGAAATACAGCGCATGTGAAATGTAAAAACAAAGGTGATACCAGTAGTAATAGGGGCGACTGGGACTATTTCAAAGTCATTCAGAAAATACGTGAGCAACATACTAGGAAAACATGAAGTCAAGGAACTACAGAAAACAGCCATATTGGGCATTGCACACATACTTCGGAAAGTACTAATGTAAAAGTACAGTGCGTCCCACTCGCTACCGAACCCTGCATTTCTTTAATAATTCTAACATCAAATGAAAATATTGCAACGAAGTTTGAACAGGAGTACGTTCGTTGTGTGAGAAATGAAGAGTCTGTAGTGTGTGTCTGCAGTCTTCGCAATATCCTCATTAGTGGCAAAATTATTAAAGAAATGCCGGATTCGGTAGCGAGTCGGACAACCTGTACAATAGAGTCAACACAGGAACTAGCGATATAAGCACCATGAATAGTAACAACAGAATAGCTGTAACACTGTGTTCCCTAGGGACATAGTTGGTCTCAGGAATATAAGTATAAACAGCCTGCATAAAAGAGATGACGATGATGATGATGATGATGATGATAATAATAATAATAATAATTTATTTATTTAAGGGGTTGCTTAACATAATAATAATAATAATTATTATTATTCTTGAGCGAGGCAAGAAATTCCCGGCATTTTACGAAACCCGAATGTTTAAAGCCGTATTCACAAGATCCTGTCAACTGTCCCTACCCAAGGTAGATAAACCCAGTGCACGAGACGGAATACTATAATCTTTAAAATACATTTTAATATTATCCTACCATCTACGCTTAGGTCTATAAGCGCTGTATGCATTTCTATTCTCCCCCTCCCCATTACGTGCAACATGCCCCGCTCACCTCACCCTCCTTGGCATGGTCAATAGTAACAATACATAAAAATACGAACATTCTAATAACCTATAAAATAATTCTAGGCAAAAATTTGAGAGGTAATCAACAAAACGGCAGAAATTTGTATTATGCAGCAGTACCTCACCACAGTATGAATTCGTTCAAATATTCGTTTTAGAAATTCAATTCTTTGCCACACAGAAAACACACTGCTTTTCCTCAAATTCATAAAATTAACAATGCCTTTTAGTGGAATAAACCACGTTAATTCCGAAAGTTTAAACAATCCAGTAAACACTCGCTGTGTATAAGGCTACAGCACATAGGAACCTTCTTCTTCTTCTTAGTCCGACTGTACAACTCTTAGTGCATAGTTTTGGCCTTCCCAACCACTTCCTTCCATCTTCTTCCATCCTGGACAAGGGTCTTCCAATCTGGCACTTTTGACCTTTGTATATCTTTTTTAACATCATCCTCCCAGCGTATCTTTGGTCTTCCCGTTGGCCTCTTTGAAATGGGTTTCCAGGAGTATATTGCTTTGAACATTCTTGTTTCTTGCATTCTTTCGACATGACCGTACCATCCTAACCTTTGCGCTCTGGCGAAGTTTCAGCACATAGGAACCACTGGACTTTATATCTTACACGAACACAATACAGGAATAGATGGTAAGTCTGCGGTGCGGATATAGCCAGCTGACTCCACACAGCACAATTCTTGTTACAGCGCTAACAGTCTCGCAACTATTGAGGCAGTCACCGCCTCTTAGAAAACTTCTAGGTCCTTTAGCAGGCTTTCCAGTCCTTGCAACTGGTCTCTAACCTGAGCCACATAATTCCAATCCATAAAATTCCAATCTATTTAATAGTATCTTCCCATACATGCCTGGATGTTCTACGTGGTCTCTTGCCTACAGCGCTGCTTTGAATATTGCGCGGCATTTATGTCAACAGGTCATAAGAGAGGAAACACATAGCTCAAAGGATTGGAAGGTTGCGCTGTGCTTGACATGTTAAACTTTCTGAAGTAAAAAATAAATTTATATACGTCAGAAGAGCGGATATAAATAACATTAATTGTCGGGCGCAGTGTACCTTGCGGGACTGTAAGCATTTATAGAGTCGCTGCCAGTGCTATAAGAAGTAACTGCTGAGAAAAAAAGTCGTGGCGTTACGTTTGGAAAAACTAAAGAGAGGCTTATATCCTCGCTGTAAAAAGTAACATGTTGGCAACAAGACTACACGAATATTGTTCCCTTTCACGTTACTTGCTGGCAACTGAATCACGGTGACTCCGTTGGAATTGCGACTGAGCTAGCCTTTGGACAAATGTGGTATCGGGGTTCGAGTCCAACTAGAGGCAACGGTTTTTATGCGCTTTCGAAAAAATGCGAACACTGCCTATTAGCTTCATAATTTCCGTCCGTCCATCTGTCCCCAATGCCCACTGGACGGATTTCCGTGAAATTCGGTACTGAGGACTTTCATGGAAATCTGCCGAGAAAGTCCAAATTTGGAAAAAAAAAATCGGGCAAAAATATCGGGCTCTTTATATTGACACTTAAGTACATATTATCGTTGCTGGCGAAATTAAATCGCTCTAAAAGCCCTCGCATCGAGTGAAGTGGTATCAGGCTGTTCAGGATAACCGACGACTCATAAACATCACGCGAAAGCGCCATAATGTTACGTTACAGGTCTACGAACGTTGTCCATCTTGTTTCAACTACTACAGCACCCAGAACTGCCGTAGGCGTTACCTAACCATTTATTCCAATAGGTTATGGAGATATAAAGGTAGCGAGGTTAAAACATTACACCGGAACGCAGAGGAAACGAAAATCAGTACACCATCGAAAAAGGTAGGCGAACACGATATTCGAGAATTTTAACATTCATAGGTCCATGAATCGCTACTATATTCGCAGAGTACAGCCAACAAGATGCGACGTTTCTCAATTTATTTATTTCTGTAAGACTCTGTAAACGTTTCAGACGGCTTTTCCGTCCATCATCAGGAGTTCAAAACTGCACATACAGCGTCACGTATTAGTTAGACCATTACTGCTACCTGCTGCTAGCCTGGCTAGCGGCAGGTAGCAGTATTGGTCTGACGAATACCGGACGCTGTATGTGCAGTTTTGAGCTCCTGATGATGGACGGAAAAGCCGTCTGAAACGTGTACATCGTCTTACAGAAATAAATAAACTGAGAAACGTCGTATCTTGTTGGTTGTACTCTGCGACGATATTCGAGGTTACCAAAGCAGTAATGTTGAGAATTCGGGTCTTCTGTGATGTTATGTTGTGTAATGGGTAACCTAACGGCAAATATCGCACAGGACTTGATAAAAATCACGAAGAAGGGTGTTTCAAGTGATGGTCCAGGCAGCCTGAATATGAAGGCTGATGTTTTATTAGAAATCTTGGTAATCCAATTACTGGACTGCAAAAATTCCTCTGCTTTCAACAAAGCTCTAAGCTTCATTATAATTTCTACAAACTCCCCTCACTGAATACTCTAGCAAACTACGTAGCTGAATGCTATATGAACACAAATTCTCACATAATCCACCCACCTAAGCTTTAATATCCCAAGTGGTCTTTCCTTTAAATTTTTCCGATCAAAACTTGCAATGTAACTTTCATATCCTCTTTGGGGTCACTTGATCCTTATGGGGACATATGCAATTTATATAAATTCTGTGTTGGATATTATAAAGGGGAACGACAACACGGAAATGTGGGCGCAGTATAAATGTTGCTGTAAAAGTAGAAACTCAGATTACAGATGAAGCAAATTATTTTCTTTGTTGATAATAACATATTAATAACTGTAATATTACAACAAATATGGACACGCCTACTACTGGCAATACATGCTTCATGTCTCTGTAATACTGAAACGATGTTTTCCAAACCCCGATCCCTGAAAACCCCTTCTGCCCGTGCCGAATTTCTTAAACGCTCTTCATTTTGCCCTAGTTGAGGGAATGATATTTGTAGCCATTTTCTAATTTATTATTCACAATTTCATTTCTTCGAAGATAATCTGGTTAATCTTAACAGTTTTATGCCAAGAATTATTTTTAAAACATGTACATGAGAAATTTGGAAAATATAATTATACCTTGAGAAGCAAACATCGCAATGAAAAGGGCGTCGGCTGAAACTGACTGCTTTAGGAGTGAATGTACAGTGTGTTAAGAAAAATAAATGCAGTTTACAGAAAATCAGTAACTGTTAAATTAAAAGTGTTTCAGAGTAGTTGACTGTGATACAGATCACTGTCTGGTGCTACACTGTTTGGCACAGACCGAGAAATTCGATCTAACGAAACTAAACGAGATGGTAATCAGGAAATAACGTTAGTTTAAAATCTCAAAGAAGTCTGCAGAATTCGAGAAATTAGATCATTGCAGGAACACAAGGTTTAGGAAAATATTGAAGATAATATTAAATCTTCAGCTAAAGGGAATCTAGCTCATTATTACTGGAAGCAGACTAAAACGTGTTTTGATAAAAAAAAAGTAGGTCAAACGAATCATGCTAATTTAAACATTGGTGCCGATAATCTGAACAGCGTAAGACTAAGCTGGGTGTAGTGGATACTTCAAAACACACAGACCGCATATTTTACATTGTATATATGTAAAACCTCTGCAAACAAAAGCTACATTTAAACGGGAAACAACACCCTTACGAAAAATACGACTTTCGAAAGAGTAAACACAAAAACAACTAAAAACAAATCACAAAACCGAAAAGAAAAACCACCGAACAGGCAAAACGATCCGGTATACACACACCACAGGGAATAACATAACACAAAAACCCGAAAGTTCATTACGTTATGGGAAGAGCTGAAGACGATCTACGCAGTTCGAAACATGTTAATTTAAAAGTCCATTTAATCTTCTTGCTATAATTATTATAATATACGTAATAATAAAATGTGGGCCCGGTAGCTCAGTCAGTATAGCGACTGACTACGGGCTGGACGGTCCGGGACCGAATCCCGGTGTGGACGAGATTTTCCGCTCGTCCAGACCTGCCCTGGGGCCCACCCAGCCTCGTGTACAATGGGTACCGGGTCTTTCCCGGGGGTAAAAAGCGGCCTGGGCGTGACGCTGAACCCTTACCCCCTTCTTGTGCCGCGGTCATGGAAGAGTAGAGCTATACCTCTACCCACCCTCTGGGCCACACCGGGCCTGTAACGGGATCACTTTACCTTTACCTTACATAATAATGAAATGCTCTGGTGCAGGATAACCTACGCACATATTTAAGTATTTCATCTTACAGCACAACGAATACAAGGAAAAAAAGATAAAAAGAATGTAAAATTTATACAGTCTGCACAGTTCTTCACGTTACCGTATTTTTCAGACTCCATCAACCTGTATTGGTCCAAACATCTTCGAAAGTTTTCTCTCTCAAAGCAGCCGAAAATTCGTGCGGAATTCTAAGATAGTGACTACGATTCACCTACGTATAAAACAACTGTTCGATGTTTTGTTGTAATTTAGTAGCCCCCTCTAGCTGCTGACGTCTTTAACAAAATGTGTTTGGAGACTGAAACCGACAGCATAAATAAAACGCTCACGTAAACACAATCACTGTTCACAGCAAAGAATATCCAAGTCATACAGAGTGGGTCAAAAGTAGGTATACAGTATATAGTATAGCATCCAACCTCTGTATATCTACTTTTGGCCCACTCTGTATAAAAATGCAAATTGAGGTGTTGCACTTGTGCGGTATTTTGCGATAAATGGGAGGAGAGGGGGCAGAAGGAAGTCCTAGGATGGATGTAACTTTAACAATAATTTTTAAATAATGATTCTAGGTTTGACGTTTAAGGTTAGTAAGGACAACAGCCGAAATATTATACACTATGTGGCAAGCCAGCATGTCAGTAGTACAAATGTTTTCACAATGTGGGAGAAGTACCAGAGGCTGATAAAGCTCAGACACCTGTCAACGCAAAACAACTAGAGTGGGACTATAGAAGGTTATGAACATGTTCTAAGCACTGAGTTGCAATATACACATCTGTTAACTGCCTGGTTTACTTATCTAGCCTCAAGATTAATAACTTGTGATAGATTCGTGCTGTCGTAAATCCCGCGCACGGCGTGCAGCTTAATCTAGCACACGCAAGCTGCATATTTACATTTTTACTCGCAAACTTAAAGAAGTATTAAGATGAATTAGATATTGCCATACAAACGTTGACAGTGCTGAAGAACATACAAATTTAATTATGTACGGGGCATACAATATTTGTAACAGCGAAATTACGGTTGGTAGTTAATAATAATAATAATAATAATTCTTGTAACAATGACGATCGAATTCAGGGAATGCTTGCTATCATTCGGTGCAAAATCTTTCGTCTTCCGGTTTCCTATCCAAAAATTTAAAGATTAAAATATACAGAACTATAATTTTGCCTGTTTTTTTTGTATGAGTGTGAAACTTGATCGCTCACAATGAAGGAGGAACCTAGGCTGAGGGTGTTTGAGAACAGAGTGTTGAGGAGAATATTTGGGCCTAAGAGGGACGAGGTAACAGGGGAGTGGAGAAAACTACGAGGGTAATTCAATAAGTAAGTTACAAATCCAAGTTGCGACATACGTTTTTGAATTAAGTGCGGGAAACTGTCGCCGCTAGATAGCAGCACTATCTAGTTTTATTGTGACGCACAACGATCGGTATGCGCATGACTGTACAGACGTCGCAGCTGTTACAAGATGGCGGCGCCCCTGAATACATGTACCACGATAGAACAGCATGACGTTGTGCGTTTTTTTGTGGGCAAAAAATATGGAAGCAAAGGATGTCCACAAAGAAATGCTGCCCATGTACGGTGAACATTGCCTGTCACGTCAGGCAGTCCATAATTTGGTGCAGAAGTTCTCGGAAGGGCGGACAAGTATCGAAGACGAACATCGAGCGCGCGCGTGGTTCCGACAACAACCAAAATAATTTTACGCCGCAGGTTTCCAGGGACTTGTGAAACGGTGGGACAAGTGTTTAAATTTGTATGGAGATTATGTTGAAAAATAAATGTTGTTTGTATGTCATTATCTTCATTCGATTCATTTCAATCACGATTTGTAACTTACTTATTGAATTGCCCTCGTACATAATGAGGAGTTTAATGATGTGTACTCCTCACCCAATATTGTTCGGGCAATTAAATTGAGAAGAGTGTGAATGGCGGGGCACGTAGCACGTGTGGGGGAGAGAAGACGCGTATACACGGTTTTGGTGAAAAAACCTGAGATAAAGAGACCACTTGGAAGACCCAGGCGTAGATGGGCGGATAATATTAAGATGCATTTTCAGGGAGTGGGATGTGGGGATATGGACTGGATCAAGTTGGCTCAGGATAGGGACAGGTGGTGGGCAAAGTGTGTATGCAGTAACGAACCTTCGTGTTCCACAGAATGCGGGGTATTTCTTGATTAGCTGAGGACCGGTTAGCTTCACAAGAAGGACTCTGCTCCATGGAGTAATTAATTAATTAAGTAATAAGTAAGTAATAATGACGACGAGCAGCAATAAGTGGAAACAAATCGAGTGTTTTTTCTGTTTCCAATGTGATGACAAAAATCGTACTGTGCTGCTACTTGGCGTGGGAAAACATAACTGAATGTGATAATCCTGTGTTGTGTAACAGTAGCTACTTTTGTAGTAGTCGAGGTGACACTTAAAGAAATGAGTACGTGATTAGGGTCATTCCATCATGCAGGCTTATGGTCCTTTTTTCTTTACAAATTACCTACCACAAGTCACCAGAGCTGGGTGCGGTGTCATAAATACTGCTGCTTTATGGCATAATCTCAACAAGTACCTTTGTCTTGTCATCACACTGATATACTCTTTTCTGCCAGTCACACAAAACCCACGTGTCGTGTTACATGTTAACACGCCTGCTGTGTGTACTATGCCCGACGCTGTAAGTTTAATTAAAGTACTCTGGTCTATGCGGTGATGCTAGCCGTATATACAGACACGCGTCACTTGACGACGGGGATACGTTCTGAGAAACGCGTCGTTAGGCGATTTCGTCGTTGTGCGAAAGTGTACTTACACAAACCCAGTACAGTATAGCCTACTACACACCTAGGCTATACGGTATAGCCTATTGCTTCTTGGCTACAAATATATACATCGTGTTACTGTACTGAATACTGTAGGCAACTGTAACATAATGGTATTATAATATTATATAGGGTGTCCCACTCGCCACCGAACCTGGCATTTCTTTAATAATTCTAACGCCAATGAAGATATTGCAACGAAATTTGAACAAGAGTACGTTCGTTGTGTCAAAAAAGAAGAGGAATGTGTCTGTAGTCCGCTTCAAACTTCGTTGCAATATCCTCATTAGTGGTAAAATTATTAAAGAAATGCCGGGTTCGGTAGCGAGTGGGATACACTGTATTATAATAATACATTATTATATTGCATTATAATATTATATTATAGTAATATAATCTTATATTAAAATAATATAATCTTATTATATTATAATAATAAAATCTTATGGGACCTCCGTCGTTGAACGAAACGTCGTTATGCGGTGCATATCTGTACTTATGACCTTACCCTCGATGAACCTGTTAACTGTTACCGAGAACAACGAGGTAAGTTACTCTTTAATAGGTAGCACTGTTTCCATCAATGGACCGTACAAGCAGTACAGGAAAAATTAAGTTTTTAAATACAATAATACTCGTATTTATTTCATAACACCACATTGTATACAGTTCAAATAGTCACCACAAAGAGAATATTATAATTTATCACCCATGTGTGTACAACTGTTTTTGTTTTATACCATAAAATAGATGATAAAATCTGCGTCATAGAGATAACTTATCTTTAGGGTATATTATTACGTAAATGTGAAGTTAATTTGAGCAATGATATTGATTAAAGTTTTGAAAAAATTGAAAACACAATCACATTTCGAGTTCTGGGGAAAAAAAAAATTAGGGTATAACTTGCCCACAAATTCACTGGATGAAGCGTAAAGAAAGGAACTGCCAACCACAACAAAAATGATTTATTTTTTTCGGAGATTTAGTGTATTTTACAACATTTTTCGGCCAACTTGGCCATCATCAGATAATGAAACTAAGTACAGAATACGTGGCAGACAATTATCACCACAAAATATTATAAATTATTTTGATAATTTTCTGCCAAGTATTCTGTACGCAAATGCATTACCCATCGATGGTGAAGTTGGCCGAAGCACTAAATCTATGGAATTTTTTTTGTCACTGATGGCTGACTTCATTACATTTGACATATTATCACAACTGGATGTACAGGTTAAAAGTTATTTCGCTGGACGCATAAAACCAGAAACTAGGTTTTGGAATAAATGACTTAGAGACACACATGATGTTAAAAAGATTATGCAGTTAAAGGACAATAAAAACGCATCTTTTTCACACCGACATTTAATTCATGGACACACGTCTTACAAAACACCCTACCCTGAAACTCCCTCGCATATTTCACAGAAAAAAATTATCATCTGGCACACTAGATGCCCCTTCTGGCGTTTTTGCCTCAAATTTCGAGGGAGAATTTGATAACCTGTCTTTTTCTTACCTCATTAAGTGCGGATGTATTAGGAGAAGAAATTAGTTCAATTGTCTTCCGACACACTTCGCCCAACGTATCTCCTCAGTGCAGAGAACAGCATTAGAATTTTGAGGAGATAATAGTTTTTCAACGGGAACTAGCAGGGATGTATTTCCACATCCCTTTTGTTTTTGTGCATACTGTTGACTTACTCCAGTTTGTCTTGTAATTCAGCCTGAGTTGGATGTATAAAGTCAGCTCCAAGAGTATTCGGTGTCGGTGAGAAATGATGGTCTCTGTTTGCGGGCCATATCCCTACAGATCGTAAAGCACTGATGGCTGTGGACACAGTAGGTACTTTTCCACATACTTAACTCAAAAGCATTTCCGCTTTTACCCGACTGACTCAGCGCCCAGACCTGTGTCGTAACCGCTTCTCAATTTCCTCTGGAAAGTGTGAGTTAAAGTGCCTCAAGAAAGTCACATCCAATGGTTGAAGTAAATGCATAGGGTGACCTGGCATGAATACATTTATGACGCCAGTGTCGCCTCCTACCAGCAGAGCTTCGATGTTCTTAGTATTCGTGGAATGCCCATCCAAAATAGGCAGAATCCTTCGACGATCATTATGTGTCACGGCTTCAACAAAAGTGTCGACCACTTCAGCTGCAATTCTTTGTTGACGTTACTGCTCTTTGAGTTGAACGCAAAAATACCACCTATCTTAAACGCTCTCCTTTTTAATTCAAGAGGATTACAATATTTAACTACGAGCTGAGTCGGCTCTGAAAAAGTGACCTGGGTGCTACAAATGCGCCAGATAATATTTCTACTTCCAATTACGCTCTCCCGGTCAGTATAATTGCAACAATGCTTCACGTCCAAATTCTGGTTTTATAATAAGATTTATTATACGCCTCTACATGTTTCGAGCACTATGTGCTCATCATCAGGAGGTTAAATTGTATTATACAGCATCTGGTATCATCACACCTGTAGGTGGCCGTCCGGTGCGCAGGCCCACACCTACAGAGAGTGATGATACCAGATGCTGTATAATACAAATTGACCTCCTGATGATGAGCACATAGTGCTCGAAACATGTAGAGTCATATAATAAATCTTATTATAGAACAAGAATTCGTGCATTAAGTTGGTTAATTACCAAGATTATATTCATTCACCAATCACAGCCGCTATACAAATATCATCAATTAACACCGGCCCCTAAATAATCTACTTAAAATGAATTCATGTGATGGCATTCGTGATATCATTGGCGGATGGATAATCTCTGGTGGACAGGGCACAGCATTTTGTGGGTCATCCCAAACTACTGAATCCATATTATAATATAAACAACCAACCAGATGCAACAATAACAGTTTATTAATAATTTCAATCAGCTCAACATGTTTCGGGCGATAATTTTGCCCATCCTCAGGAGCACTAGACTGTGTTTACAGCTTGTGATATAGTGCTCCTGAGGATGGGGGAATTATCGCCCGAAACATGTTGAGCTGATTGAAATTATTAATAAACTGTTATTGTTGCAACTAGTTGGTTGTTTATATTATTGTATCAATGATTCACGTCCACACAACCATAAAAAATGAATCCATATTCTTGTAAATCTAAAGTCACAATGTAATCAGTTAAGAATCTCATTGTTTATTTAATTTAATCTTCGGCAGTGAGAATATTAATGCCTTCTTAATAATACAGGTTACGTATACTTCAATAAATACTAATCACAATTCTACCAATAATGTTATTCTGTTTTTAGTTTCATATACTCTTTTATATTTGGAATCAGTGTGTCAAATGATCACCAAATATATAACCGATTGTCTGGATAATTTAACAGGGAGTCAAATTGGGGGAAAACAGTAGAAAGAAAAATCAATGTTCTGTTCGTAACCATGGAAACTGCAGCGGCGAAGTTTGAACTTTACACACAGAAGGAATTTGACTTTTAGATAGAAAATAATTTAAGTACAATTTTTAAACGCGTTTTCAGAAATTTGCCAGACTCGCTGGTGTTTTCAGTTATTGCATGTTTGAAGCTGCTGTTGTGTCACTAATCGAACTACATTCGGAACGCTGCAAATAGCCCGAAATTACGTTACCTTGCGCGGACAATAACCAAAATTAAACGCACTCATACACTTTTTGGCCTAGATTTAAGGTATAAAATTTAATCGAAATTCGCGTGGTTTAGGCAACGTAAAGCCCGTATTAGCCCGAAAATCCTATGCTCGTCCTTTGCACGGTATAATTAGCAGTCTTGAACCTGTAGATTCAAGACTATCCTCTCTCATCTCGCTACACAAATTCTATTTACACGATCCTTCCCTCTCTTGTAGTATGCAGCAATGTATACAGCCATATTACATCTGAAGAGCCATGTTACATCTGTACAGCCATATTGCTTCGGACTAATATTTCTCGCGAATTTCAGTACTTACTTTTTTTTTTGTTAAGTGCTCATAGTTCTATCGGAAAATAATCGAGTAGCTTTTCCGAAACAGTTTTAATTTGGGCGGTGCCCGAATTCCGGCCGTGATATCGCCTATACTGACTGAGGTTTTTTAGCCTTCTTTCAGACCCTCCAATGACATGCCAGGATAGTACTTCAAGTAAGAACACAGCCGTCTTCTGCCGCAACGTTTCTAGACATTATCCTATATTCACAGCTATATAGCGAGAGATAATAAGAACGTCCTTGAACAAGCAGATAGATAAATAATATATTTTACTATAGTATATCTAGGGGTGTCATGTCTTGTGTATGATATTTCTGAAAAACGTAACACACTTCAATCTAGCAAAATTTCTATAAAATTGTTGGGAATGTCGACAGGGACGGGGAGGGGTGGCAGACGAGACGATAATATTAAAATTTATGTTGAGAGGAAAGACATGATATGGACTGAACTAAATTAGGTTACAATCATGGCAAGAATGTTGAAGATGATAGCGATGAGATGACAGTTTGAGTAACAGCAGCAAAAATACTGATCAAATGAACAAACACCTTCTAGCTGAACACTTTGTGTCATGCAGATCTCTAATTCCTATGTGGAATGTCCAATACGTGATAGTACGAACTGGGATGTCGCCTGTAAAACACCCTGTATTTAGAAGAGGATGGACAAGGGTTACTGTCAGCTAGAGATGGCTTGTTTGGCTGGGGACACAGAAAGTCCATTTCGTTCCCCTGCGAGTAAGCAGGCGCAGCACGTTAACTTCACCTTTCTGAATGACATGTGCTGGCAGATCCGAGCATAATATATCAGTAGCCACACTTTATCATGTTACGGTCTCTAAGAGCAGCCACTTACGGAAGTTACAAAACTACTGTTATTGTTACTGTAACGCGAAAAAAAGGCACTAAGGATACACGTAAGGATTGGGCTAGTATCCTATTTCGGATAAGCATAAGTTTCCTTTTTTCTAGACGAATGGCAAAGGGGGGTGCGTTTCTGACCGTCGTATTCTTCAGTAGTTTAGAGTGACAATGATGCTTCGGAAAACCTTGTCGTCTCCAACCTCAATGTTGAAGGAACTGGGTTCAACCCAAATCTCAAGTGATTAGTGACAAGACGTTGCTTCATTATAGATGCGGTTTGCGAAAAAAAAATAAAAGTGGCCAGATTTTTATACACAGTAGTGGGTCCCTGTCACCACGGCATGGCGCGTCCTCAGGTTGCGGATAGAGGAGCGGCCTCCGGTATGGAGGGTAGCTGCGAGTAAATGAATATGCAGTCGCGGACAGCCGACATGGGGTGGTCTTCCAGCTTGGGGGTAGGGCGAGGTGCTAACAGCCCCTCCCTCTAAAATATTCATGTTCAGAAACACTCAAATGCGGAATGAGATGGGCTGGGCATGTGGAGCGTATGGGTGAGGAGAGGGGGTGTATAGAGTTTTGGTGGGGAAACCGGAGGGAAAGAGACCACTGGGGAGACCTAGGCGTAGATGGTTGGATAATATTAGGATGGATGTCCAGGAGGTGGGATGTGGGTGTATGGACTGGATTGGGCTGGCCCAGTATAGAGACAGGTGGCGGACGCTTGTAAGTGCGGTAATGAACCTTCGGGTTCCGTGAAATGCGGGGAATTTCTTGACTAGCTGCAAACCAGTTAGCTGCTCAAGAAGGACTCTGCACCGTGGAGTAAGTAAGTACGTATATTTAAAAGTTCTCGAGGGCACTCAAAATCTCTTTCGATTTTAACTAAATGTCATCAAGTATGCGGTTGGCGATCGCAAGCGTAGAACGCGAGAGTCATATACCGTGCTAATGCAAAAGTTACTGCATGCATTACTGGGACATCGATTTTTTTCGTTATTAAAAAATAAGCTGAGAACAGAAACAAATAAGACTGGAATAATAAATGAATAACGAACAGAGCAAATGAAAGTATAAAGAAGGAAAGAGAGGGAAAGTGCAAGCAAGTTAATGGGAAGTACGTACCAGCATCGCTACTGTGTACTTACGCTGTTATGTAGCCCTAATTTCTCTTATTTAATCTCGATCATTAAGGTGTGGCTTATGCAGCCCGCTTCACGTCATTCCAACTACCAGCAAGTATAATTAGCCTACCTGAGCTAAAAGTAAACCTGCCCGAAACAGAAAATTATTACGATGTACAGTCAGTCTATACAATCACATTTCACAGTACGGTCGCGCGCAGCCAGTGTCGCGTGTTCAGACACTGTAACAAGGACTTGGTGGCACGTGCATCGTTACAGGCAAGACTAGCCACCGAGGAAAGCTGCTTACCGGCGGTTGCTCAAAGAGCTTAGCGTTCTAGCTTCTGGTCCGGTGACGTAAACAGGAATACTAAAGACTACCCGCGTTCCGTCCTTCAGGATCAAGGAAGTCCATCCTAATGACGCACTTCCTTGAAGCATAGCGTACAAGCCACCTGCTACAGCATTAAAAATTTCGGTATTTTGTGTAGAGAATGTAGCCTATTAATGGGGTTCATGTCATTTTCAGAAGGAACAGTGACTGTTTCCTCAGTCAATATTAACAGGCTGGTCTACATAATGGAATACGCGTTCCCTGTGCTACAGAAATTGAATATTTTAGTATCTGTTACACAAACTCCGTATGTGTAGGCCATACCACGGTAAGTCACCGGCCTTACACTGGCATCTCACCGTAGAGGACCAGATTCGTTTCCGGATCAGTCGGTGTAAGGTTTGTAATGGAAGAAGTGGAATTAGAACAGGTTTTATGCTTAATATTTCTGTTTTACCCTGTCAGTATCAGTCCACACCCTCCAAACCCAGCTTTACCTACGTACTTCCCCTAACAAAAGGAAAACAATTTCTTAATTGTACAATATATTATATACCGTCAGTACACAACAACATCAATATAGTGATATAATGTATGCAATAGGTTACACTGTGGCTACATATTTCGACCGTAAACGGTCATCATCAGGCCAATTAAGAACATCTGGTTTAAGGTGCAGAAAGGTATTACTCAATGGGATCCAAGTTCGTTCACAGTGGAATACAAAATGTTGTATAAAGAAATTGAATTTTTATATATTATATATTAATATAAATATATAATATACTTATGTATTATATATTTTGTATATTATATATAATATATATATAAAATTAAATTTCTTTATTCAACATTTTGTATTCCACTGTGAACGAACTGGGATCCCATTGAGTAATACCTTTCTGCACCTTGAACCAAATGTTCTTAATTGGCCTGATGATGACCGTTTACGGTCGAAATATGTAGCCACAGTGTAACCTATTGCATACATTATATCACTATATTGATATTGTTGTGTACTGACGGTATATAATATATTGTAAATTGTTATTGCACAAAGGAGTGGCTTCTGTAAAAAAAATTCTTAGGTTTATTTAATTTTTTGTTATGAGTACGGAACCTATTGATAAATGATCAGCTAGACGGACTATACTATGGTTTTAATTTAATCGCGTATTTATTAACCTAACGACAGCCACTGTGACAACAAAACTAAATGAGAATAGCTATTATGCAAAACCTCCCTTCTAAACCAAACACAGTATTTCTTGAAATTAGAATAGCAGACTACTGTCAAATTTTATTCTCATTTTATCAAGTATCTGACAGAAGCATTATATGTTTTTAGGAGATTATGTTACTTCTAAATCCACAGAGACAATTCTCGATAATTTCGTGTAAATAATTCATCTCGAAAGAAGACTGTTGGATAAAATTCTGTTTGTTGTTGATAACAAAGATATACATCGAAAATTACCAAAATGGGTTTTATCATCCTCCAGATCATAAAAGTTCGCGATATTTTGACCAACTCTTCTTATCCTATTTGTAATTTTTTGACGACACTTTCTAACCCGAAACCATATAGCAACGAAAAACGTGGTGAAAATAAAATAGTAAAGTAAAATAATGTAAATCGGGTGGCAACGGATTCTTTTAAGTTACGTTCCTGGCATTTGTCTGCTGGGTCTGAGAAAGAACATGAAAAGCCTCAGAATAGGTTGCGTCCCGGCCGAAACTCGAACCAGACAGCTCCCGAATAGAAGACAGAAGTCTTACCACTGGAGCAACATTGTTCAGCTATAAAATTCTTCATGGTCTGAACTCGTGCGACGTAAACGCCTGTAATTTGTATATATGTACGAGTGTTCCTGATCGTCCGGTCGAAGAATATGGGGAAAAATGTTGGCTTCCACGTCAGTGCATGACATAACATCATGGAAGACTGTAATATGGGATATGTACGTTTTACACGATCTGGTCACGTGGAATATATAACACAATGCTACAGAAAGGCAAGGCAGGTAAAGCTCACCCTATAACAAGCCGTAAAGGCCCAGAGGGAGAGTAGGGGTATAGCTCTACTCTTTCTTTAACCACGGCGCTAGGTGGGCGTGGGTGGTCAACGCCATGCCCTGGCCACTTTACGCCCGGGAAAAAGTTGTAAAAGCATTTATAGGTGGCTGAGTGGGCCATATGGACGGTCAAGACAGGCGGGGAAAATTTCGCCCCACTTGGAATCTATCCCTGGACCGTCCACACATTGCTGCAAAAGCAATACAGAACGATTTAGAATTTTTATGGTACCAGACGTACTCAATTATATAGGTACACCTTCTGATGGGCTGCTAAGTTACACGATAGTTAGGCTATCACCTATGAACTCAACCCTATAGCTACAAGGTCTGTGACAACTTGAGAGGGATAGGTATAGTGGTTTGAGGCTACTGGCACTATCTAGTACATTTTGGCCCATACTGTACTTCCAAGTTTAAAACGGCTTCTCGGGGGAAATTTAATATTCTCGTTAACACTGTTCATATTTACTGTAAGAGAGCGAACGGGAGAGGGAAGGGGGTTTATTTTACTTGTGTTGATATTACTTGCCCTTTATGTATTTTAAACCGTTAAAAGTGTAAAATAATTACGAAGGCTAAACTCGAACTCCTTCACATTCTGTTCAAAACAGACGGTTTCACCAGTTGGTTATTAATGTAACTTCGTTCCACCCACTGCCAATTACCATGGATTTAGGATCCTGTGCTGAGGAAAAATAAGAGTAGACAATTATTGGAATGTGCTAGTTTAAGAAAACAAGGTAAAAAATAAAACCCCGTAAAATGGCAAATTTTCAAATTTTGGAGAATATCATAGTACAAAGAAATTATGTTAAGGAATAAGTTGACATTAAATTCGGGTCCTGTTTCCTATCACCCAGCTAGAATCCTTCAGATCTTTCTCCAACTAACATCAAACAGATTAAAATACGAAAACCTATAAATTCACCAGCTGTATGTAAAAAGAAATCAAGGGCAGATCAAATTTTGGGAATTGTCTGTATCATTCATTTCACAATATTTCACGCCATGTCTGTTACACACAACCGAAAACGTTAAAATGAAAAATCATTGACCCTACTCTAAATTTTGTAAAACTACGAAACTTGGCATATTTCCGCGACATAATTAACAGATCGAGTGTTGAGAACAAACTGTGCCGGAGAATGTTCTGAAATGTGAAACATAAAATATATGAAGATTGGGCAAACTTGCCCTAAGGTAATGAAAGTAAGGAGTAGCCTTCAGAATTTTAGTGAAAGAACCAAGAGACCACTTGGAAGAATCAGATGTCAATGGAAGGAAAATCTTACAAGGATTCAGAAAAAATAAGATGTACAGTATGTACTGTACTGAAGTGGACCAGATACAGACAAGCCGAAGGCACATTTGTTTGCATGGAAATGAACTGCTGGGTATAATCGGCGCAGGAATTTGACTAGATGAGCGATCGCCAATTTTTTTACGAAACGTACGCTCAATATTTACGTATTTCGTAAAAAATGTACAAACATGTAGAAAGCTATGAGACATATATTATACGAGAAACCAATTACATGCGAGAAACAGGAAGAGAGATATTTTACGAAATTTCTCCACTTTCTCTTGTCGATTTTCCAGCGACATATTTTCAGAAAAATCCATTCAGCCTAAAACATTCAACGTACGGAGAGAATCGTTCACTTCCTACTACCTTATCTAGGCAAAGCGACAATGAAACACAAAGTAATGTTTGTCTAAATATTGAATAAGAAACAAATTGTGAAATGAAAACCGAACTTATTTGAATTTGCATTTTTATACAATGTGGGGCCCTGCCGAATAGTACTACTTGCGGCTCCATAAACACAGTTCGAAACTAGCAAAATCCCTTCGTTTTTTTTTTTTTTTGGTTTGTAATGCTGCCTGGTTTTACAGTCAACCGCGCCCTTTTCTGAATGTCCCTTCTCCTTCGCTCTGGTAAAATCCATCCCCAGATTTGGCTTGGCTCCAAACCACTGCAGGGCCTGTATATCAGCTCTGTGCAGGGGCACTGTGGGACAGAGACGCGGAATGTTCTGGAAACAACACACATCTTTACTCTCCTTTTTGTTTGTTTTCTAGACAATAAAAATTACTATGGAGGTCAACAATAGACAAGATAAACGGGTTTTAGTGAGACAAAAAAGGGCCAATGGCGAAGGAGAAAAGTGAAGCGCGTCAGTGACAGTTCAGTCCGTTGCAAGCAACACCAGCGCTGTTATTGGCGAGTGACGGATTGCACAAACGAATTTCAATGAACTACGAGTAAAACAGATTAATACATCAAACAACAAATGCACTTAATAAAACACAATTTATGACAAATATAACAAACATGAATTTCCTACATAATTCGGCACCGGGGTGCCAGCCATAGGGAGTTTTTCACATCAAAGGAATACAAGCCCAGTACATTAATCTCGGTACGCATCACCATAATTGGAACGATTAATTTCTATGTCACAACATTTTAATTTTATGTGTGTCACTTTCATGTATTTTACAATTTTAACATTTTGATCATTGCAGTGAGGGCGAAGCATACCTAAATCAAGGTGCTGGGCATGTACTCCTGAAAGACTCCCTGTGGATGGCACTCCGGATGCCGAAACATGTAGGAGATTGATATTTGTAATATTTTGAGAATAAAGAAAAGAGAAAAAGAGAAGAAATGGAGCAACCCATGGAGAAGATAATTGCCAGTAGTTGACATTAATCGACACTAATTGATAGAGCTCGATTTTAAGAACTCAGCAGTGGAGAAGCGCGTGTAGATAATCGAGAGTGATTGATTTCTTTAAATATTCGCAGGTTTCCTAAATGTTGTAGCTGTACGAAGAGTGCGATTCAATGCTAAAACCGGCAAGTCCGAGCATGCCGTCAGTATCTTACGAGCTACGTGTACGTAGTCCGTATTAAGTAATCACGACTGTAGCTCATTATACGAACACAAATCATTCAAAAACTTCTGTCCGTGCGCTAAAACTCGTGAAAGCGACTTTGAATTCCAGCTGGAATATATTAACAGGTTTCAGATTCGTCAATGCTCTTGTACAGGGACAAAAATAGTTTGACATGAGTATTATTCTGATGCACTGTAATGGTTAGGCTCCATAAATTCCGAAGCATATGTTACACAAAGTAAGATTTACACATATTTCCTCCCTCATGCAACCTACTTGAGTTTATTTTGGGGCAGTTTTTGGAGGAAATGAAATTTTGGTTGTTCTCTACATACTTACGAGGAATAAATGTGACATGAATACAAACTTCTTCTTTATCAAACATTTATGAATGTTATTTGAATAAAGGTTGACCAACTAGATGACACTTGCTTTATTATATATAGCTCAACATGTTTCAGACGTTAATACGTCCATCTTCAGGAGCTAGCTAGTACTTGTTGTGTTGTGTAGGCTGACTTGAGGCGTGCTGATGTTATGTAGCGGGATTGTTTGTTGGTGATGTGGTACCCAAGTGTCATCTAGTTGGTCAACCTTTATTCAAATATCAAGATGATGCACGGTCCAATACGCATAAGATTTATGAATGTTACTTAATGCATGTAGTCAGTTATTCAGCGAGTAAAGAAATTAAGTCAGTGTCTGTCCAGATAAAACTAAATTTTATTTATTTCATAGAACTATATGTTTCGACCTCTCTCAAGTCATCCGCATGTTCACATTATGTAAGTCCATGAAACGCAATTAAAATTATTAACATTATTAAACCTTGTGAAGTTCACAAACAGAAACAATATGTGGGATAGATTATCTAACACAACTGTTAACGATACAGATTACATATTTTACTGCCTTTGTTATTCCGAACTTGTCATGTTATCACCTCCAGTCCGAGTATCTCGATGTGGATTCATTTCAAATTTAATTATATAAGTGAACTACCTTCCACATTTTGTGACCTACTCTTCCAGCAACGAGATGACATTCGTTAACACATTCAATATGCTTAATTTCTAACTAATCAGGAAGTGAGCATGAATTAGTTGGTGTCTGAGGTAACTGGCGGCTGTCAACTTTTGACAACGTAGGAAGTCTGTGTAATAAAAACCCAACTCGATGCACTATTTATCCTCGGTTTATTTCGTCAGTCAACCTCTACATGTTTCGGGAAAATTTGTAGCCCATCATCAGGAAGTATACTGTATATATACAACAACTGGTACGTGTTGTGTTTTTGAGTTGACTGTATGTTGGCCGGGTTGAGATGTCCCAAACCCGGTTGACTGACGAAATAAATTGAGGAAAATTAGTGCATCAAATTGGTTTTTACTACGCAGATGTAACGAGATGTACGGTCAACAGAACATACAACTTAGGAACTGTCGCGTACGTCTTTGCCCCAAGGTGAACACACTTGCACATCTTTAGCCAAAATTGTTGAAGTATAAAGTTAAGACTCAATTTTTTTCAAACGCGTTTTTTTAGCGTGTATTTTCAGGTTTCTGTAAAATATACCGTGCCAGGCACGGTAAATATCGAGGTTAGGATTGAAAGCAAATCTTTATCAATTTGGCATTGTTTTTATCCGAAAATGATGTAGGCTCTTCGCAATATTTGAAAAATGGCGAAAGGAATCTGGAATATCATACTAATACTATTGCAGTGTATTAGACATTGGTTCCCGTCATTATTGTCGAGTTGGATGTGTTCTTTACTGAATAATTTTGTACTCCGCAAGAGGTTAAAATTTCCTGAATGTTCTTTTTAGCAACTTCTTCACACCCAGCTTTAACTGCCAAGATCACAATTTTGAACACTTCCTACGGCTTCGCCGAAACTAGTGAAATCAAATAAGGCTTCAGACACAATATTTATATTTCAAGCCATCCTAGACTGAAACAATATTATCTTTTCCATTTATTTGTTGTATTCTTTCCATAACTCTTGTAATACTAACTTGTTTGCATTCTCAGTTTTGGAAAGAGCGACTTTATGGCAAGTTTTATATAATATGTTTGGAAATTACTGTTACACTTTGACCCATCAGATGGAATATCGCGCTCATGTTGGATGGCAAGGAAGTCACTTCAACATTCAAGTTTGAGGTTCTCACCGCCATTTTGCTAAACATTATGGAATGTTACGCCGTGTAGACCATATTCATTATAGACTTATATTTGTCAGTTGATACAAGCGAACCAGTACGAGAGAAACGTGATTCAACAAGACTGCAGACAAGCTACCTGCTTGGAGCTCGAAGTAGCGACGGTGTATGACTTATTTGACAGAAGAAGTGATGTGTATGTCTGGGCTTTGTAGCGGATACTCTTAAAAATATCTCATTTAATGGAGGATAAGTGTGTGTACACTACTTGCATAAGTACGTTAGACTTACAGCTAAAACATAAAAATTTCCCTTTAAAAACATGAAATTAAAGAAAATGAAGGAAAAACTAATAACAAGAATCAAGAAATACAGCCCTAAGAACAAACAAATATCTGAGAAATATGTTCGTAACTCACACGTGAAATAACTGGCATAATTTATGTAAAATTAACAACGTTAATTGATTAGTAAGAAGAACACTTAACACAAGTAACACACCTCTGGTGAAAATAAATTCAGCTACAGGAGTAAAGTGTTTTAATGAATAATTCTTCTCTGTGCTACTTTAAAGGCGAAAACAAACACTTGAAACAAATTACAACACCCATGCATATGCATTCGTCTCAGTGTCCCATTTATCACTCAGACGTTGCTAATTATTTTACGGTTCATGTAGAGCCATTTGGACAACTCCATTACGTCTGTTGCAGCATGCAATAAATGTATTACTGAATACACAGCACACGTTAAGTGCAACAGTCCGCGAAGTATTTCAATCAAGCCTTCTCATACTGGTTATCATCTAATTTCTTGCCATAATAACGTATAATTATAATTTTAAAAAGTCAAAATATTTTACGTTTACGGGTGGGCGAGATATCGTGTTAAATTTCTCTTATTGATCTTTATAAAAACCAAGAAACTGAACAGAAAAGCCGGTGATTATGAGATACGTCATGCATAACTTGGATGGGGTTGTCAGTCACACAAAATGTACGTACGCACTTGACTGCTGCAGTTAATTCGAAACGCACTCCTACCTGCAAAAAAGAAAAAAGAATATTTATTTCACTACTAAAATTAAGCTCTCGGTGTATATGATTATATATAAAATAAAACATGAAGATACGTAGGCCATTTCAAAAGTTCTGCACACTGCGCTTGCGCAGCCAGTAGGATGATGCAATCGTTATGATTTTCGCGACAGTTGTGAGCCAGACTTCAGTAAAGAACAGTTTGTGCGTATTGGCAGGCTACGTGGTCCCTGTTCTGTAACATGGAGCCTTGAAATGGAAGAAGAAATTGACTGGCCTCAGATCTCGCGCACTGACCAGCGATCATACATTAACAGGCGGCCTCATGCCTCAGGTGAAGTATGGGAAATGTTGGAAAAGTATGTATGGCAAGTGCTTCCCTACCCGCCGTACAGTCCTGACAAGAGCCCACCAGCCTTTGACTTGTTCCCAAAATTGAAGGAACCACTCCGTGCGAAAAGCTTCAGAAGCATTGAGGAGGTGTCTAATGAGGTGACCCGAGTAATCAGACGCATCAACAACGAAGGCGTCCTGACAGGAATACAAGACTTTCCCAAACGTTGGACCGCTGTGATAAAGCACAATGGAGATTACAATGAAGGCCTGTAAATGTATTTTGTAAAATAAATTCATTTTTAAAGAGAAAACGTACAGTGTGCAGAACTTTTGAAATGGTCCACGTATTTACTGTGGGTTCATAAAATACAAAGCCTGGGACAGTAAGTTAGCACGGCTTACGGGCTGGACGACAGGAATCGTTGTCTGATTTCTGCAAGGTGCGGAGGTTTGTATCACAGTATGAAGAACGTCTTCGCGGGTGCACCCAGCCCCATATCAGGTGGGCACCGGTGTTTCTGTATCCGGGGATAAAGCGGCCGGGCACCTCCATCTAGTGCCGTGGTTAAGCATATATGGAGATAACTTTTACACCCTATAAACCTTCAAGGCGTAGGGTTTTGTTACATACCGAGAAAAATTTACATACGCTTGATGGATTTGACCTTTCGACAGCTGTATCGAAATAACTCTCTCCTGGTATACGATGTAGTATAGACCATTAGAAGTGTAAGTATGTCACAACTGTCGTCAGGGTTTCTTCTTCCACAACGGCAGCTGATTTTCCTTGAACGTCGGTAAAAACCTACAGGGATATGAGGCGTCACATTATGATTATTATTTCTTTTCTGAGATTATTATTAAGCAAGATGAGTGTGTTGAAAACTGAGTTCAGAACCATTAGCCTCCAGGGCCACGCTCAGTTACGTACAAGTAGTAGCCGTGTAGCACATTTATGGAAATAAAACTTATACTCCCATCTTGAGGTGTATCTAAATAGAGGTGGTCCAGAGGGACAGCAAAGTTTCTCGATTCTGTAGCCCCTGGGCGCATCCAACTTTGAGCTCGTGGATAATCTTGTATTTCTGAATTCAGTGTCTGTAGTTTCTAGCCTGTCTTCAAATCGGTCTAGCGCCCCCCTCCCAAGATACTTCACAATCCCTCAGTGCACTGCTTTAACCTGACTGGTTGCTTCTATCTTTTACGAATGTACAATAAACTTCAAATTTAATTTTTTGCATTTAAAGTTTACACGCTCACCCTTTGTACGTTTTGTGCCCCTGTCTAGCTCAGTATAGTAGGTGATACATCTTCGGCGTACGGGTGGGGTTCGTCGTATCTGGTGAAGTTTTTGTTGGTTACAATTCAATTTTTATTCTATTACTGTCTTTCTATTTAGGTAGTCCAGTTACAGTTTGGAAATTAGAAGGTACCTTTCTAAATCAGTATAACTTCCTGTTCATCCGATCACTAGCGCACTTCAGCAGACACCCGTCCTCCTCCTCTGTTAATTATGAACTATGTACACATTCTGTTGAGGGCAACTCAGTGGTATACACATGAATGTTATGAAATGAGATCACTTCCTTGATCTCGCGGATTTTCCGATCATGATGACAGTTCTTACTCAAATGCGAAACCACAGAAAGTAAACTTCTCATGTTACTTTTGTTAAGCATACTAGGAAATATTCAACCAGACTATCATTTCCGTTGTTGACTGCAACACAGGGTATTCGCAACCTAATGATTCCTGGAAAGATGACCTTCCACTCCTCAATGAAAGTTCCGTGAACGGACCTCTGTTGTGAGTATTATCACAGACTTCAAGGACTTAAAATATGACCACCACACCTTTTGTTATTCTAATTTATATGTATGGCTTCGAACCTCCCATAACAGAAGGCTAGAAAATATTTTACCCGATAAACAAACGTACCAACAATTTTCGGCTAAAAAAATTTACATAAAGATACTTGCAGCATATTTGATTACTTCAGTAAGTAGAATTATATGTTAGAATGAGAAGTGAATAATGAATTCAAATAATCAGGAAGGAAGCGGCTATGACCTAATTTGACTCTGAGGCATAAAACCATATAGATATCGGATGGGAGTGAAAATACATTAACATTTTCTCAGCATGTACAGCCTCCTGGCCTAAATTTGTTCTTGTAATATCCTAAGTAGGAGTTAGAGCCACTTGTTCGAGACATTTAGTTTGTTTGCAGAACATCGTGGAAGAAGGCAATTTGGTAGGCCCTTCCAAACGTCCATAAACACAATTTTAAATATCTATATACGTCAAAATTACTTACTCCATAATTGGTCAATAAATTACCGGATTTTAGAGAACATGCCCAAAACAATCTTCCCATTCTTCTTGTATACACCTTAGGATAGTTATTTTATCTGTTTCAGTTTAATGCCCCTAACTGTAAGTATAATTTTAGGTTAAATCGTGCTAACAAAAATTACACGTTTAGAATTAGGAACAATACCAAAAGAAACGACGCAAGATACTGTAGTTGATGTGATGACATGGCCATTGGCTGAATGATTGAGTTCGTGGTTTTACAACCAGCTTCGACAGGTCATTCGTTTATTCGTAAAAGCCTTCTGCCCGGCTCTGGAACCCCAAAAAGCTCTCATTCAGATGTTAACAGGGGTTTTCACCCTGGGGTTAAACAGCCGAAGTATAAGGCTGACGTTTTCAACACTCTAGTGTTGAGGTGAAGAATGCATGGACCTACACCACCACTTCCCCATAAGATCCATGATGTGACATTTAATTAAGTACAGGGACAAATTTACCTTTACCACAGGAGACATTAAGCTGTGTGTTAAAATTTCATTTTGTTCCATTCGAAAACAATCTGATAGGCGAGACGTGGAGTTGTAACCCGACTATGAAAACTACCGTCTTGAGATGTGACGCCGTCCAGTCTAATGAAAAACTCGCAAGCTGTATTTGTACCAAATCCGACATTTTTAGAGCCCTGATACTTCATGCAAGACATACAATGTAATTAAAATTGTTGTAATACGTTTATTTAAAATATTACTTCATGTGATCCACAAAGATGACAATGTTGCTTTATGAACTATAATGACTGTGTTGATTTCGGTCCACAACAAATCGTGTAACATCATGGGCAAAAAACTCGTCATTCGTTAGAAACACCCTTTTTCTGAGAAGCAGGGATTGTAATAGAGCCAGTGCATTATAAAATTGCCTATGTCAGTCGGTCCAGTTGCCTGAATGTGGGCACACCACAGGCCTGCCAATTCAACCGAATATAGTTTATTGTAACACAGAAGGAATGATTCATTTTCATTAATGGAACAGTGGTATGATTTTCGTGCCGTCCTTTGAAACAAAATACTGGCAGCAATTTGCATCATCCATACAGTAATGAAGATCAGAAGTTTTAATTAGTATTAATTACCGAGAACAATCCCCGAGGTTGATTGATTTTATGACAGTAACAGAGCTACCGTTTATCTGTTTTATTTACCATAATTTTCTCCGAGACTGCGCACATAAAATGTCGTTAGATCAAATCACGAGTGTATTATGACTGCTGAGCTGATGCAGGAGGATTTTGTTGTCCCAATTGGATCCGCTATGCCTGCTTCTCCATCTGGCAGTACGTAACAACTGAGGACATCACAAAGGGTGCTAATGAAATTTGATATTTTGCAGTATTTATTTACACGTTATAATTTTAGTTAAAACTGCGCAGCAATACTAAGCATTTAACCAGAAGAAACAACATGCTTTCATATGTGCATATCGAAGACAGTTCGATGGAAAACAAGATCCTTTAACATCCGCCCTGAAAATGGATTAAGCACACTCTTCCGAAAAGTTAGCACATAACTACCAAGCTACAGGACCTCACATCCCGTAATATCTTAATATTCACCGCTGTGAAAAACTGAAATATTAATCGATCCTTTTTTCCATACGGTCAATAGGTCAAAGAAAGAATCCTACTCTAATCCCTGCTAAAATAAAAATTTACTATACAGTCATAATTTCTGTCTGTATTCACGAAGTGTTCTACAATCCCTGGAGATTTACCCCAAGCTTTCCCCAGCAAAGAGTACTGCATAAACTCCGCTTGCCAGGGGATTCAGAGCAATATTTTACAAACTCTATGCAATTAGACAGTAATATTCCAGTCACATAAAGGTAAAAAATTGAATATAAAGGAATTTGGATTTACTGTTCGAATATGTAGAAAATATAAAAGCTTTAATAGAGAATTTTTACAGTATTCTCATTGTATTTATTGCAGAGTAAAATTCTAATGAACAACAAACCTCTGGGAATTACAAACTAAGTTACGAAGAAGTAGATAGCATGGGAATTGGCATAGAATGGAATGACCTACAAGCATTTTAAAAGGACCAGCATATAAGTGAACTCCGTGAAACATAACTAATCTCAGTAACTTGATGAGTTCTAGAAATACAGCTACTTATAAGGTACGTTACATCAAGTAGTAGAATAACAACCAAAGAGTGGTGATATCTAGACGTATATTTCGGCAACTGTGGAATTCTAACATGGACTCGAGAAAACCACTACGTCTGCCCCTTTTTCTTCTGTTCGTAACTACTTTCTGACAATAGCAGCAGAGCAGTCGTAGTCTTGTATATAGATTTCTAATTCGTTCAGGCAATCTGTGTCAAACCGCGATGAGTCTGCACTGAACGCAGCTGGGGCACCGTTATGGAGTTGGTAATCTGAAACAGGAAGGGGTCTGACGAATCAGGCAGTCACAAGAATAAAACACTGCACTGAAACAGGATAGTATTTTATCGTTTACAGCATATCGTAATTCCATAATTCCATCCGACACTAAAAATAAATTACACTTCATGCAACCGAATAGCAATCCAATTACCGAGCAGACGTCTTATGAACACTTCGATATAGAACGATGTCACCTCGCTTTCCCGCTGCAGAGAGAAGGCACCCCATTCGATGACAGCTGTCGTACGCATCAGACTGTAGTACGTACTTACAACAAGTAATCTCTAATCTTTAAACTGCTATTGTAATATTCGGAATATATAAACATCGACTGTTGTGTTAAATAACTATACATGCATGTTTTGTCTTTACAGATCTCTTCTAAAAGTCCGATAAGAAATAACTGTCTCTGTTCCAAGCGCGTAGTTTTTTTTTTTATTTTGGCGCAACAGCCCCCAGTGGGCCATGGCCTCCTCAATCACGAGGTTTCTAGACGACACACACAACGACGCACCATAGTCGGTAGGACTCCTCTGGACGAGGGATTAGCTCGTCGCAGAGACCTCTACTTGACAACACTTAACACACAACACTTACAACAGACAGACATCCATGCCCCCGGTGGGATTCGAACCCAAAATCTCAGCAGGCGAGCGGCCCCAGACCGCGCGGCCATTGGGACCGGCAGTGCGTAGGCACTGTCTTGCAATAATTCGTTCACAAAATGATATCACACATTGTGTAATTAAATTGTGGTCAAACACACAAGATAAAACCCACTGAAACGTGGTTCAGTAAATATTATTATAAAAATAAGTGAAACTCTTACTAATGGGATGTGTGCCGGGATAGTATAGTCAGTAAAGCGACAAGCTATGGGCTCGACGCTTCGGGGATCGAATCCTGGTAGAGGCGAGATTTTCCGCAATTGTCTAGACCAACCCTGGGGCCACCCAATCGCCTATAATATGGGTACCGGGTCTTTCCCGGGGGTAAAGCGGCCGGGGTGTGGCGTCAACCACCCACACTTATCTAGCGCCGAAGTTAAAGAAAGAGTATATCTATACACCTACTTCCCTCTCTGGGACTTCGTGGCCTGTTATAGGGTGAAATCTGACCTTAATAGTGGGATTTGTTGCGTGTCTGTAGGTACTGTGCACAATATTTAATCTGTATTCGAAATTTAAGCGCTCTGAGAGGGCCAAGTAAGCCATGAACGTAAATAAAGTGACGACAAGAATGACGCTCTCATTAAAATGCATATCGAAGAGAACCGCACGCTTTCCTCTTCCAAAACAGACCATTAACCCGGGACAAAATTTTACAGTACTTAATTTCTGAAAGCAAACTTGCAAACTGCAGTTGATCAACACTGCGCAGACTTCCATAAGACATAAGTTTTCAGTTTCTTAAGAGGGAACAGAAGAAAACAGTAATAGGTAAAGACGATATTGTATTGTGGTGACGAAACCATTTACGCCAAATGAAAGGTATTCGAAGCGACCGTCAGAATGAAACCTGAGTGAAATGACATGGGTCTGCGATAAAAGGTCGCCAACTATAGGTCATCCTTTATCATGCCGTCGACCCGACTGCTTGTAGTGGAGTGTGAAGGAAAGACAGGATGAAAGGTGGTGTCATGGAAGAAGAAAGGACTCGGTCATTCGCGTGCTAGATGTTGAAGTCAAAATATGTCCGCAAGGGACTAGTATGGCAATACAGTATTTATTTCGTGCACATAGAAAGAGAAAGTCGAAACTGGGCGGTCGAATGATTGGTGCTGCTTGTGTGAAAAGGCCGGACAATTTCAAAAGTGCGTAGTTCTAGTGCGTTTATATGGGATTTACATCATATCATTCAAGGATTTTGGAGATTATGCAACATGACTGTAGTCCATTGTTTTGTGGAGGATTCTAACACCTGATGTGGCAATAACTCAGCCCACGATTTTGGTAGTAGGGTTTAGACGAGACATACACAAACATCGCATTCATAATGGCACTTTGTGCGGTATTGTGCAGTGCTTGTGGTATCTGTACACAGGTTTTTACGAGATGTTAATAATTCAGTCCAAGGCTTGGGTAAAGGTCGTCTAGGAGACACATTCAAGTGTCGCATTCGTAATGTGCATGCATACTGATTTATATGATACTGACCAAAGTGTTGGCGAGATTGTATAGCAGTGAAGCACTGAAAATTTGTCGAAAGGGTTTATATGAGAAATATTCAAGTGTCTTCTTCATACTGTACGTTAAGTGTTGTTTATGTATTGTTCTGTAAGTCGTGGGGAGACTATAGAGCACATTTGTCAAATGTGGTAATAAAGCAAGGAAGGAATGGTAAAATGGTTTGTATGAAAGAAGTTCTTTATGTTCATAGGAGGTCCGCTCGCACATACACATAAAGGCATACATGCATCCACAGATACACATGAAATTTACTTTCTTTTGGATATTTCTCATATTTTACAAGTCCTTGGCGACTGTATACTGCACACGGCTGGTTGAGAGAAAAAAAAGACGTGAGTTACAAATATTTGTATAGAAATGTACGCCATTTAATACTGGTGTCTATAGTTATATGTGGTATGATTTTAATAATTAAGAGCAGATTGAGGTCAGGAAATGCTTGCTATCATTCGGTGCAGAATCTTTGTCTTCCAGGTTGCTACCCAAAAATTTAAAGATCCAGATATATAGAAATATAATTTTGCCTGTTGTTTTGTATGGGCGTGAAACTTGGTCGTTGACATTTCGGGAGGAAAGGAAGCTGAGGGTGTTTGAGAAAATGTTGTTGAGGAGAATATTTGGACCTAGGAGGGACGAGATAACGGGGGAATGGAGGAGATTGCATAACGAGGAGCTAAATGATCTGTACTCCTCACCCAATATTGTGCGGGTGATAAAATCGAGAAGAATGAGATGGGCTGGGCATGTGGCGCGT
>Ga0123354_10001208_pt1 | contig 30520 bp, 18 predicted proteins | sample TergutLab28metaG_2_FD_97872 | JGI IMG/M metagenome (GOLD analysis project Ga0123354, IMG submission 97872) | Labiotermes labralis P4 segment gut microbial communities from Petit-Saut dam, French Guiana - Lab288 P4 | ecosystem: Host-associated > Arthropoda: Insects > Digestive system > Gut ... | reverse complement strand
GTATCAAAATGATTGGAGCGGTTTTGAAGTTGATTATATTCACAAGTATGGTGAACAGAATTATAAATACTAGTAGAAATGAAAGAGTAACTCAACAAGTTTATGACACATACCTACAAATGTTCAATGTATGCACCCTTCGTCACACAGCACACATCGAGGCGATAGTCCAATTCCTGCCATACTCTGCTCAGCAAGTCAGGTGTGATGGTCTCCACAGCCACGGTAATTCTGTTCTTCAAATCAGGTATGCTCACAGGTTGTGGTGTCACAAACACTTTGTCCTTCACGTAACCCCAAAGGAAGTAGTCACACGGGGTTAAGTCCTCATGAGCACCCCACCTGATCCATCGATGCGGAAGAACGTCGTTCAACCAGCGATGAACGTCTAGATGAAAATGCGGGGGAGCCCCATCCTGCTGCATAATGAAGTCCTCTGGTTCATCTTTCTGCAGTCTAGGGAAGAGCCATGTCTGTAGCATTTCCAGATAACTTGTTCCCGTCACAATGTCTTCACGGAAAAAGAAAGGCCCATAAACCTTTTGTGTGGACATTGCGCAAAAAACATTGATCTTTGGGGAAGCCCTTTTATGTTGCACATTCTCAAGAGGATTTTCAGTACCCCATATACGCACATTATGTCTGTTCACTTTCCCACTGATATGAAACGTAGACTCATCACTAAACACAACACGATCAAGAAAACCTTTCTCCGTCATTGCATCTTGCATCTTAAAGCAAAAGTTACTTCGGTCGATGTGGTCTGTCGGTTTCAGAAGCTGCAACAAGTGAAGACGGTAGGGCTTCATGAGCAGTCTCTTTCGCAGCACCCTCCATACAGTCATACTTGACATCTCCAATTCACAACTCACACGGCGCACAGATTTCTTCGGACTGCGAAGAAAAGACTGTCTCACTCGTTCCATGCTTCCTTGTGACACATGCGGCCTTCCTGCACTTTTTCCTTTACAAAGGCACCCAGTTGTCTGAAACTGCTGATACCAGCATCTAATGCTATTGGGAGATGGGGGATCACTGTTGAATTGTTGCCGGAATGCCCGCTGAACAGAAACAACTGATATGCTTCACAAATTGCAGTACACAAAACGCTTTTTGCTCCAGAATCACTATTATCGTTTTGTTCCGTCACAGACCGAGAGAGAAGAGAGGAGTGGGATTGCGCATGCGCACAAAACTTGAACACCTGCTGTTTCATTCCATATGGGAAACTCACTTCTTTGTGCGTTTTGAAAGTCGTAATGGCAGATTGAAACCGATCCAATCAATTTGATACACCCTGTATTCTTGCCTCAACAGGACAGTGCACTGAATACTTGCATGTTCTTGTTCCTATTCCTCTACAGGCCATCAAAAGAGGGAGTAGTTGCAATAATTTAATATTTTACACTCTGGGCATTGTGATATAGTTGTTACAAATTAGACCAACAAAATACACATACTTTAATGTTATAAGTTTTATTGATTTTACTGAACTCCTACATGTTTCGGGCCTCACTGGTCCATCATCAGGCCATGCAGTTGTACAGAACAATTGCTAAGCTGTACTATCATATCCAATATATGGCACTGTGGTGAGATCCATCAGTGTATGATACTGGCCTCTTTGTATCATACATCGATGATCTCACCACAGTGTCATACATAGAAGATGATAGCATGCTGTAGCAATTCTTTTGTATAACTGCATGGCCTGAAGATGGGTCGGTGAGGCCCAAAACATGTAGGAGTTCATAAAATTAATACAAATTATAGCAATAAAGTGTGTGCATTTTGTTGGTCTAATTTGTTAACAATTAGTTGCAATAAGCTCCTGTCAAGATTGATGTAGGAGTGGGAGTATTACTGGTAATAACATTTTCTGCATAATGCATGGTATATGTTAACATATTTATGCACTGATAGTTTTTTGTTGAATCATCAGATTTGGCATAGCCACTTTCAGAATATGAGTGCGCTGAGGTAAGTTATTTTTTCAAAATGAATGTTACTGTCAATGCTTTAGACAAAATTGTCTCTCTCCCTCTCATACCTGTGTGACTTAACATATTCATCACAGGGCCAGATATAAAACACCCAGACTAGAAAATGTAGTTATTCACAGTGGCACCTTTATACTTTGTGAATTCCTTACGAACTATAAACAATTTCCTTGTGAATCATGTGAACTGCTGCATTGACTCATACATTTCACGGATTTGGACAAAAATGGGTCTAAAAACTTCCTCTGAGAGTATAATTTTGTGTGTTTGAGATTACAGAAATTATGGTTGCATAAAATTCAAGACAGCATAAGTTGTGTGAAGAAGAATTGATTCAGTGTAGTTTATAGCTGCTTTTAACCCACCTGTATAACAGTTATTTTTGCATGTTTGCCACTCTTTCAAATCATTGCCATTGAACCAAAGATGTTATGTACTGATTACATTATGGTACCAAACATGTAAAATGCCAGACAAGGGAGCTCCACTGAAAGTAGCAGACGATCTTTTGACCATGCCTCACATGCTTTAAATTTTGTAGAAGCACTACCCTTGCTTATTGAATAGAGATCAGTCTGTCTTAATTCAGGGAAGTGAAAAAGTGTGTTGAATGGTGAATGTATACTGACACTGTCTAACAATAGCAGTTGTTCCTGGACAGAAATAGGTTGGTTGGATATTTACATTGGACTGTGACAGTACTGTCACCTTTTCTGTTGTTTGTTCTGACTATCAGAATTAAATATTTCCTTGTTATGATTTTGTTTTAGCTTACTCACATCCATCTTCTAAAATTCTATTTCCTAAAACAATGAAGCTGGTGAACATGGTTTCACAAAATGTGGGGAATTTCTGGACTAGCTGAGGAACTATTATTCTCTTAAGAAGGACTCTGCCTCTTGGAGTTAGTTAGTTAGAACAGTGGCTTCCGTTCACCATGTCAGGCATTAAGTTATTATTTGATGGATCATATAAAATGTTAACATTTATCTTCTCTGCAGGAGAGGATTGGTGCCATTTACCAACTCTCTGTCCTGAAAAGAGAAAGAGAAGGTTTGTAAGCAGTGGTTGAAAGTTATTTTCAAAACCTACTTGTTGATGCAGATTTGCCACCTTCCCCCATTTCTTCAGACAAAATGTGTATGTTGCTAGAAGGAAATGTATTTAAATCTCCTTTGTAGACAGTCATGGCAAATTAAGTTTCTGTTTTTTCTTGTACATCTCAGTCTTCTACATCAATTAGACAAATGGCATAAATTTTCTTCAACAAACCATAAAAATGTGCTTACCTCAGATGGGTGGGTAAATGATGTTTTCAACCTCTGCTTATTCGATTACCAGGCCATCTGTTTTTCCTGCAGGTAGGAATAGCAGCTTGGTAGGTGCGTGAACTTCTGAGGCAGGACTGATACTAGTATGCCAGATTCAGATATTCTGAGGCAGGATTGATACTAGTATTCCAGATTCAATAACTTTTTTTTGGATACCAGAAGGATTACGGTGTACAGTGTTGCTAATGATCATTGAATTTTGTGTTCCTAGTTGCATGGTGGGCAGCAAAACTACTTGCCCTCTATTATTTCTTACTATTGTCTGGTGTTGTTTTCATTTTATCAATGCTGAAACCCAATTTTAGTGCATTTGTAATGGTGGGATCCATTTATATTCACCTACCTGTATTTAAGGTGGTATTATGGTTTATTAGTTCCAGAAAAGTCCTCTTTTATTTTCATTCTTATTCACAACCTCCATATGATGATGGGGCCAAGGAACTTTGTGGCGCATTGAGCTTGCTAGCCTCTTACTCTTGTTTTGGTATATTTGTTATCCAACTAGATCTTTTTTATTGATAGGTCAAGACTGATTTGCATCATTACAGTGTTGTGGATGTGTAGTGGACTGTTAAATCTTGTTCATTGTTACTTAGAAAATGCTGTTTTTTGGTAGTTATGGTGGAACGTGGTGAGTCCTGCTGGCAGCACGTGGATGTACATGTGGATAGTGTCAGGATGAAGTGCTTTGTGAGAGTCTGGTTAAGAGACTTGTTTTGCTGAACTTCCTTGTTATTTTGTGATTGTATTGAAATTTTGAACAGACTGTCCATAAAGTGTAATTTACTGAGGCACCTGTTGTACTGGAAGAGAGAAGTGTATGCACAACAATGCTGTTAATTTGATATCAGTTGATTCAAAATGCCATTAAATTCAAATAAAATGCCATGCTGCAGTTTAAAGTATAGGATTTTCAATATAATTTAAACTGGTTAATTCAGCCGCAGTTAATTTTTTTTATAACTTTTTCCAGTACAACAGTGTGTAAGATTTGGATTAGCTTAAATTATTATTGTGCTAACTTGTGCTGCTTAGACACAAACCTTAGTAGTACGTACTTTGTACAGACTTGAAATTCTTTCAGGTATGTAACTTGTGCTCCTCAAACAAAAGTCTCAGTGATACATACTTTGTACACACTCAAAATTTTTTGAGCCATGTAACGTGCACTGTTTAAACAAAAATATTACTAGTATGTACTTTGTACACGCTCAGAATGCTTTCAGCCATGTAACAATGCAATTGTAATTAGGCGGGTTTCCTGTTGTGATTTGAACCTTTGTGAGGCAGCAGTAATGGTGCCAACTTATTATGTGCTTTGCTGGCTACTGTGAAAATCAAGGTGATGAAAGCACATTGTTTGTACATTGAAATGTGCCATGACATCTGTCACATATTATATTCTAATTTTTTTAATCCACACGGTATTGAATGTGTGAGTGAAGAGGAAAAAACTTAGGGAAGGAGAATGGTGGGAAATCTAGAGGTCAGTAGAGAAGTGGACAAAAAATGGAAGTAGTAAAAGTAAAATAGATGTCCCATATTGAATCCCACTTGGAATTTTGTTGTTGTATTTAGGTTGGTGTTGAAAAGCAGGCTTTGCAGGGGAGTGGGGGTGATATTTATCCATGTATTGGGATTTGTGAAGCAAAGCATGGTAATGTGGAAAACAAGTTGTTTGGTTTTGCCATGCATGCAGTTACACTATTGCATTGGATAGTCAGATGGTCAAAATAAAGGCTGACAACTAGCCCTGAAGATAGGCATTGATGTCAAATGCTCCAGTGGGTGGTGGCAGCATTTTGGAGAGATTGAACATTACATGGTAATCAGTGAGCAAGGAAGGTGCTGCAGCAGATGATGATTTGGCAGAGAAGTGCTGAGAGCATGTGAGAAATAGTCTTTACCCAGTATGCCCTGAAAGACATCGATGAAGAGGCACTTTTTTGTATTGTGCAAGCAAAGAAAACGCTGGCGTTAAAGGGAGAGAGATGCTGGAGAGCAAAAGGGTATACAGAGAGAATGACAATCTTGTTATGTTGCAGTGCTGATGCCGGTGACATACTTTGTCCATTAACTGTTAGGAATCAAGGTTTGGGGCATTACCCATGTGGTTATGAATCTTCCAAAACCACATGGTTGACTGTAAGATTGTTTAGTGACTGTTCTGTTTTGAAAGGAAAATGGCTGGCCAGAAGGGGATTGTGCTTTTGCTAGTGGGTAAATGTGCTGCCACAATTACGAGTGGGTTTCACTGAAACATGTGCATCTCTTGTACCTGCAGCCAAATGCGACCAATTATATGCAGCTGCTGGAGCAGCGCATGATGTACAGTATCAAATAAGGATACTGAAGGTGGGCCTTTTTTTGGGGTGGGTGGGGGGAGGAATAGATGTGAATTTTCTTGCAAAAATGTAGGAGAGTTTATCATCTAGGATGCCATTTCAGTGTGTTTGCATGGCATGGAATTTCATCATGTCTACAGTAATACAAAAGTGCTCTGTGTAGTGTGGCTTTGGCACTGCAAGTTCTGCCATTACCAGTGATGGTGAGAAACCTTTGTATGAGTGGAAGTACAAGGCCACATTGCTTGCCCCAGTACTTTTGACAGGTTTCATACTGTCAACATACATATCTCACTGGTGATCACCACAAGTTTGGACAGCTGTGGCACCAAATCTGTATCACACGGTAGGTGAGGAAGAGGAGAGGGTGGGAAACATGGCTGCTCTCCACCTGATTCTCACAAATGTGCTCTGACAGCATCAGTGCTGGATCCGGTTGTAAGTCTGAGTGATGTGGGTAACAACTGTGAAAGCCATGAATGAACTGCATGATTTTATGTCTCAGGTATGTAGAAACAGCCTGAAAAAAAGGTCAGTTGGCTACTCCTCCTAGAAATAGTGATTGCAGATCTAAGTTTCACAATTGTGAAAATTTTTTGCAGGCTTCTTTTCTGTTTGTACATTGTATTGTAGTATGTTGCAGGTGTAAAAAAGACCAAACCTGAATTTCGAGGTATGCTGCTGTATAAAAGAATAATAGATTTATGTCACTTCTTACCAGCTGTACTTGGTCTGATCATTTAATTCTGGGACTGATTTTTTCCCAGGAAACTATAATATGTAACGAAGTGGCAACAGAGTGGGACACGTGTCAACTCTGTGCAATTGTATGGGCAAAACCGGAGGTCAGTATCTCTCCGCATTTGCTCTGTGGAAGCCTTTCAATGAACGTCTACCCACAGTGTGCGTCACATCTCATGATGGAGGGGCAGCAGTGTGTGTGCATCGATTTCTGTTTCCGTCTGGGGAAAACTGGTGCTGAAATGTACAAAATGCTGCAAGCAGCTTTACATAGAGTCCTGCCTAAGTCGATCGAAGACATTTGAATGGTATTCCCATTTCAAAAGTGGATGCCAATCCTTTGAAGACAACCCCCACCCAGGCAGGCCGTCCACCTCCCACACCAAGGAGACCATGGCACGTGTGCGAGAAATTGTTTGCGCTGACCGACATCTGACTATTAGAGAGGTTGCAGAGGAAGTCAGAATAGCGTTCGATATGTGCCAGAAAATTCTAACTGAAGATTTGCAAATGAGACGTGTGACAGTGAAATTTTTGCCCCGTCTCCTGACGGCGGAGCAGAAGGACAATCGCATGTCAATTTGCACTGACCTCCATGAGCGAGCCCAAAATGTTCCCAACTTCATGTCCCCACTAATCACTGGTGACGAATGCTGGGTTTACAGGTATGACCTGGAAACAAAGCAAATGTCCTTCTAGTGGAACACAGCATCATCTCCTTGACCAAAGAAAGCATGGCAGGTGAAGTCCAATGTCAAGACCATGTTGATTGCATTCTTTGATGTTGACAGGCTGGCTGATCATGAGTATGTCCCTAGAGGACAGACGGTAAATAAGGAATTCTACAAAAACTCCACGACGCTGTGCGCAGACATCGCCCTGAGAAGTGGTGCTCTGGCAATTGGATCCTGCACCATGACAATGCCCCTGCCCACAGAGCTGTCACCACAAATGAATTCCTAGAGAAACACAACATTCCATCGCTCCCATGCCCTCCTTACTCCCCTGACCTTGCTCCGTGTGACTTCTTCTTGTTCCCGCAACTGAAGAAAACAATGAAAGTTCACCGATTTTATTACATTGAAGAGATTCAAGCCAATGCGACAAGACAGCTGAGGGCTATTACAAAAAGTGACTACCATAGGTGCTTTTGTCAGTGGCAGGAGCGCAGGATTAAGTGCATACAAGCACAAGGACACTACTTCGAAGGAGACAAGACCAACTAGCCGTTAAGTCTACTCAGTCACTCACAAAAAAATCAGTCCCGGAATTAAATGATCAGCCCACGTATGTGTATTGAAATAATCAGATTATTCAAAATTGTGTAATTTGGAATGCACGTTTGTGGTCTTAAGCACTTTTAATTAATGAGGTTTTACTTTATTAACAGTACATATATCAGAACCTTGCAAATCTCATGTCAATTCAGAGGACTGGTTTTCTGTGTCTTTTGGGTGGCATTTGAAAACATACTTTCCTATGATGGTTTTCATTTTTGTTACGGGATTTTAGTGGGCTTTTGAATATGAAATATAATTTAAAAAATACTTTATTGTGATGTTTGATCCTTAGTTTTTCTTCTGTATGAAAGTGCTAGTCTTGAAGGTTTCGGTGTAGATGCTAAGCATGCATCACAATGACAGTCTAAAGGTATGAATAAGGAATAAGCCTGGAATGGCTTATACCATGTTGCTGTGGTTATTGCTGCTGCTGCTGCAGATGATGATATGATGACACAGTGGCAGTCATAAAGTAATTGTAATTGACTACCTGCAGTGAAGTTCCATTGTAATGCAGGACTTAATTTCAGCGCTCCATCGCGGGTTGATGTTGGTTGTCCAGTATATATAGTCCATTGATATATTATTGTACATTGGGAGTGCACAAGTTTTCCAAAAATCTAGGAGCTATCTCAAAATTCTAGGTGCCACAAAGGTGACATTAGGCAGATTCCTCACAAGTATCAGGCACCATCATATAAAATTTAGTTGGCACCGTCAGTTGGTGTCTGAGGTTTGTGCGCCCATGGTGTGCATCAGCCACTCTCAGGGAATTTGAATCACTCTGTAGAGACATCTTGTTTCTGAGATATTGGCCGTCCTCAAAATAGGATGTTGGGTTCCTCCATTAGTAATGCAAGTACAGTCTGTAAGGCCATGAATGTATTGTATAATACTTTTTTATTGAACATGTTAATAACTCAAAATTTCGCTTTTTGTGATACAAGATAAGGCACTAAATGCACAGGGTCATTTTACATTAGTTAAGAATGATCTTGGCTTTTCTTTGCACCAGTCATTACCTCATATTCTTAGCTCCTTTCGTTTCATTTAAATGTGACCCGCACCATCCAATCTAACATCAGGCATTACTCTGATGTGACTAGCAGACAATGACAGAAGGTCATCCTGCCTGCTTTTGGGTAATGTATATTTGTGACATGACACAGGAGCAGCATGCTAGAAGTTCAGAAGGTCCATTGCATCTGTTCCATATACTTGCCTATAGTTGAGCCATGCAGTTACTGTTGCCAAATCTACCATCCTTGTACATGAAGCAGTGCCCACCTGTACACAAACAGACCATATTTTAGAACCATACGTTCTGGTTTCGCATGAATGAAGCGTCTGGGGTTGTTATGATCGTAGGATTTGACAGTCATCTCGTCTCTAGACAGATATTTCCCAAAAATTCCGGATTGTTGAAAAGCAGCATTCATCATGTCAGTGAGAGGTTTGATTTTGAAACTATGATATTTGCTTTCACTGGCCACATTGTTGTCTGTAAAATGTATTGTTGTCGTTAGTTGCCTGTTATATTTAGGCGTGACTGGGTGAGAACGAATGAAGCCTTGTACTGGAGCTTTCCATTTTTATTGGTACATGGTTTCATTTTATTTACAGTTTACTATTGGTTGGGTGGGTTTTTGTCCAGTCACTTCGATCACTAATTAGGCAAAGTTTAATAGAAAATGTACTCTTTGTTACTTCAAAATATATTGAAGGGAATGTATCATATTTACTCTTATTGCCATAAAGTCTTGTTGACGGTAATGGATTTCAAGTGTTCTAGTACATCTTGAATTTCGGCTGTACAAATGACAATGTCTGGGTCATTTTCTACATCTGTCAAAGTGTCATGTCTGCTGACCATACAACACCACCAACATGATCCTGATCTGCAGACAGTGTTTTCTCAAAAGCCGGATTGTATAAAAGTCTGTGCGAAGTGCTAGTGTCAAGGTAAATCAATCCCATTACAGACCCAAGGTGCCCAGAGGGTTCCAGGAAGTTAAGGTTCCCAGATTACGTGACAGTGGCCCAGGATGGTGGTAAGGTTGTCAGCCTTACGCACTGGCCATTTTTTACCCCCAGGAATTACTCCTGGTACTCATTTCTGTTAGAGGTTGATTCAACCCCAGGGCCATGGTGCAATCAGAAGGATTATGTCAATGAAAAATTCTAATAACACCATTTGGAATCGAACCAGCGACCTTCTGATTTGTAGCACAGTACCTTTACCACTGTCCTACCGCAGTCCCCTATCTGCTAGTGTGAGACCACAAATTTTTCCTGCGACACTTTGGTCTGAGAATCTATGTTGCACATTGCAAGGTGATGCTGTATTATTCACTAATTTTCAGGATTATTGCCACCACCTATCTTATGACTATACACATGCCATTCTAAGTTATTGTACCTTGTCCCAGAAATATGTGCTATGAATGGGGTAAAACTCTTCCGTATGGTCCTGTGATAGTGTGGTAGCACAATGAATATAATTATAACCTTCCAAGTAGTAGTAGACCAAATCTGGAAAAATCTCCATTATCATTATTGTTGATATTATTTCATAATTTAGCTTCCAACTGTAATAGTGGAATGACAAATCACTTGCACAATATAATGTATGGTGGCCAGCATCCTATTTTGAGGAAATCAGATTCACATTAGTGTACCACATCTATGATCCATTTGTAGGAAATGTACACATGATAATTTGAAAGAGGGAACTGTTAGTATCCTCATTCAGAATATTCAGTTACACTACTTAAAACTTGGAAGTAACAGTAAGCGATAGGAATGTCTGTAAAATACTGGAGCATTGAGCGTCCAATAAATGCCAAAAATATGCAAATTACGGCTAACAAGGGTCTGTGTATAATGTAGTGAGTGTCAAGAGAGTTCACAATGGAAATGCACAAGAAGAAAAATATATACAAGTTAAACTTTTTTCTAAAAAATTATTTTATACTGTGTCCTCAAAATAGGACATTGGGCCATAATGGGTTAATGCTGCAACCAAATACATTGGCCATTTTTGTTTTCATCTTGTCACCATATGCATTCGAATATTAACCCGAAATTTGGTTGTATGGTACAGTATATTCTCATTGTGTTTGCAATGAAGCCCATACTTTTGGTTGTGTCTAAGAGAATTACTCTGTTGGTAAGAGTATTCATGAGAAACTGTAGAAGCTGTGTTAATAAGCTTTCAGTTCCAGAACAGATTCTTTTCTTCTATGCTTTTTTAATTTTGTGTTTAATGGGGCTGTTAACTCTGTGTCTTTATTGTTTTGTTTAGGTTTGTTAAGAACATAGGAATGGTTTATATGGGCTGTCACATTTTAAAGAAATTTTGTACTCAAGTGCAGGGGTTGGAAGTTGAAGTCATTGCAACACATTAAAGCATACACTCATTCCATTGTCTGACTTTTTTTGCACTGAATTTGGAATTTGTTAAAAAATGTTTTTTATAACCATAGATGTATTTGCCACTGAATCCACTTCCTTTGGTGCCTTATGTAGGTGAACAGAGAAAGATTATTTGGTATTATAAAATATCTGTGAGTACACTTTAATGTAAAACATGTTTTTGGAAGTAGTTGTAGTCACATATTGCTCTAACACAGCAGCTGTGAGAGTTATACAGTGTTCTCGTTTTCTTATGCCAGCAATAAATGTGAACACATATTACTATATATGTCAGTCACGTACAGTGATTACTGTGAAAGTTTTTTCACTGACACTCAGTACATGTTATTATATTGTAACAGAAAACAGAATATATTGACACTATAGTTCAAATGATTAAAACAATCAGTAATTGAAACACATCTCTCACAAGAATTTCAAGACTCACTCACAAGAAATTACCCTGCACTCTTACATTCAGTACTCTGGGCTTGTAGCCCTATCTGCAGTTTACTAAGTTTTGATGTGTGCTAATACTCACAGCACTGACACCAATCTTGAACACAGTACTCCACAGATTCACTTCTCTACTCTTCTGCACTATGCAGTTTTGCAGCTATAATCCCTTCACTCTGCCATCCACACTTGTCGCTTCACTATACACAACACACTGATTCGCCATGACATAGCTGTCCATCTCTTGCTGTCTGCTGGCCATATGTGCTGCTATTCCTTTTTCTCGAATCTTCTATGTCCTTCCCACATGAGAAGGTTCTGGCATATCAACAGCCTTGACATCAGAGGCTACGTGGTGTGGTACACTACTAGGCGCTCTTCCCTTCTGTTACACTGCTTTCTCATTGCTACTTGTCCTGAGTAGCTCCCAGGTATGGCGTCAGTCTGTCCAGGTGGACGACAATCATCTTTGCACTGGGATGCTGCTGAATGTGGTATATGATGTCGTTTATCTGGGTGATAATGTACGGGCCTTCTCAGTACATCTGCAACTTGGGTGGTTTTCCTCTCTTACGGGTAGTGCAGTACAGCCGCACTCTGTCACCTTCTTGAAAATCAGCAGAGCTGGCTAGCTGGTTGTATGTGTCATCGACTTACTTGTCTGGGGGAGCCCTGACCCTAAGGTCACAGGGCAGGCAAAGCTCTTGGCCTTACAACATGTTGGCAGGCGTCACACCAGTGGTTTCATTGGTTAATGCTCAGTAGGCCAACAGGAAGATGGGTAGCCTCTCATCCCAGTCCCTTTGGTGGGTAGAGACCACCTTCCTCAGGTACTTCTCGATCGTCCTCACATAGCGTTCCACCATTCCATTTGACAGCAGGTGTAAGGGTGTTGTTCTAGTTTTGCTGACCCTCATTTGCTCCAGGACCTCCTGCATTAACCTGGACTCGAAGTTTGGACCCTGGTCGCTGTGCAGCTCTATCAGGACGCTGAAGTGGCAGATGAAGTTGGTCACAAGAGTGTCTGCCACTGTCAATGCCTCTGGGTTGGGGATGGTTTAAACTTGTGGCCACTTGGTGAAGTAGTCCGTGGTGATATCTTTTTCCCCTGTCATTCTCTGTGAAAGGCCCAGCAATGTCAATTGTGATCCTTTTGAAGGGTGCCCCAGTGTATTGGTGCATCAGGCCCCAACTTTTGGTTTTGGTACTTTGGCTGGTGGCACAGGCATCACACTGTAGACACCACCTCTTGACGTTGCCCCTTAAGTACAGCCAATAGTAATGCTGATGGGCCTTGTTGATGGTCTTGTTAGCTCCATGATGTCCTCTGGATGTGCCCTTGTGCATCTCCGCCAGTATTTCCTTAACCTTGCTGCGGGAGATGGCAATCAGAGCTGTCTGCATCTTTCTGTCAGCTGATTTGGACCTTGTTGACCATCTTGTTAGTTCCATGATGTTCTCCAGATGTGCTTCTGTGCATCTCCGCCAGTATTTCCTTCACCTTGCTGCAGAGGATGGCAATCTGAGCTCTCTACAGCATTGTCAGCTGATTACCAGTGACTTTCCAACATGCCATCTCTCTCCACAAGGGATTTCCATTGGGCCCAATAGCTCTTGTAGATGGGGCTCCTTTCGCTGATTCCATCCTCTCTGGGCATTGTCCAGCCTCCATCTCCCGCAGTAGTGTCCCAACAAATTCACTTCTCCACTCTTCCACACTATGCAGTTCTGCAGCTACAATCCCTTCACTCTGCTGTCCACACTTGTTGCTCCGCTCTATGCAGCACACTTACTGTTAAATGACTGTCCATCTCTTGCTGTCTGCTGGCCTTATGTGCAGCTTTCTCTTTTTTAAAGAATCTTCTATCTCCTTTTCATATGAGAAGGTTCTGGCATACTGGCAGCCTTGATATCAGAGGTTTTGTGGGTGGTCAGACTGCTAGGCGCTGTCACCCTCTGTTACAGTATGATTGTACTGTCCTTGTGTGAAGCATCTACTATCTTGTCAAATGATGCAAAGTGCAGTGTATTGTAGACACTTTGAGAATTAGGGTTAAATAACCTTATTCTCAAATAGGGGGGGTCTGTACTTCATACATTGATAAATTGTTTTTAAAGTTCTTAAACCGGATTCACTTACAGTACCAGAATCACTCACTGACTTATCTTTTCATGTGTCCCATTGTTATGTGATATATGATTGTCATCATGATTATCTTAGGGTTTTACACTGGTGTTGTGAACAGCTTGTGAATATAAATGCTGATCCTTGCAGGGTTACTGTTATACTGTTTGGTCAAAAATTTTGATTAAAATCTGACAAATGATGGACACTTAACATGAATATTTGAGTGTAAATATATATCTGAGAGAAAAGGTTATGAACGGAAACTCAGTAGTGTTTTTCAGAACTCCCACATGTCTGGGCAATCATCAGTAGTTGGCGAAAAACATGCAAAGATTCCTTAATTCTTATTCTCAGTAATTGAACCAAGATTTCTCTGACTTGAATTTATAGGCCAACATATTTTATGTGTGTGTGTGTATGTGTGTGTTAAATACTGTGCCTAAGAGCATATGTACTTTTTGGGGCTTATCTTATTAAATACTTCAGGTATTGTAACTAACAACAAATAAATACTTTGAACGTGGATTTTTGGCATGTTGTTTATAATTCTTCCTGCCTGAAACATGCCTGGTAGGTTACACGTACTGTCACAGTCCTGTTTTACCATTCACATTAGGCACCAATTTAAGAGGATTTGAGACCTGTCCATATATTGGAATAACAAGCCATTTCAAGTGTAATTGTTGCCAGTACTATGCTCGGTAATATGGAAGCTGTCTGATATTTGAGAGTGTAAATTTAATAATCACTTGGGCCTTATGTAGAAGTGCACAGGTTCAAGATGGTAGGATGTAATATGGTTTTCATTACCTGTATATTTTGTCATTCTACCTGTATGAACAATGTGAAGTGTTTGATATATACTGAATTGTAGTGTTTCAGAGATTTATATAAACATACACGGATCACGTAAAATGAAAATTGTTTTATGTAAGGCCGATGACAGCTGTGAACTTAAGATATCCAGCACATGTTTCATGTAGAAAAGATGTACTCTTGCTCTGTGTGTATCATTAGACAAAGAGGTTCTGGAAAAGACTAAATGGACAGCAGTTTTTCCTTAATTGTTCCTTATTTAATACAGAAGGAACTAGTTTTTTTTCCCTACAAGTAAGTGGTTATTTTTAAGTATGACTTACTGAAATATGTTACCAGAGATAACCTTCACCTCATCTCTTATCCCTTTCATGATGATGGTTGTTCTAGACTGTTGACATACTTTTTGTGTTATGGACTTGTTGCAGATGTGTATAAAAATGGTAACTTGTAACACGCTGTAGAAACAAACAGTAGCACAAAACTTAAGGTCATGGTTGTATATCCCCACCCCTACCCTCACTCCAGTGGAAACATGCTGTCTGTAGATGTAAGATATCTGTTGTGGTCAAAAGACACGAGACATCTGCATTAGCAGTTATCTTGGAATTGTGTGCCCTTGGATAGATGTGTACAGAATGTTTTAAATCTTCATGAGACATGCTGTATCCATCAGTTAAAACAGCAGCCTATTGTTGTTAGAAGTTGAATTTGGGTCTACAAGTGTTGAGTTGATACCAGTATAGTTTGTGGAAATTTCTTTTGCATTGACTGAGATCTTCTTTTCTTAAAATTTAAAAATGACGTGGTATAAACAAGTTTGCTTTGATTTTTTCTTGTATGGAATAGTTGATGGCAGTATTCATAATATATATATATATATTTTTTTTTTGGCCCAATGTGGTCCATGGCTTCCTCATTCTTGAGGTTTCTAGATCACACACGACGACGCATCACAGTCGGTAGGAATTCTCTGGGCGAGTCATTAGCTCATCGCAGAGACATCTACCTGACAACACTCAACACCGACAGACATCCATGCCCCAGCGGGATTCGAACCCACAATCACAGCAAGCAAGTGGCTGTAGACCCACGCCTTAGAACGCGTGGCCACTTAGATCAGCATTCCTACTGCTTATTGAATTTTATTTTCTGTAAGGGGCTGTTGATGTGTAATTTCTACGTGATCTGGAAGAATTTATTTTAGTAATGTTAACTGCATGTGTAATAATTTTTAATGTTGCTGCAAACACTTGGCATGTAGTAGTTTGCTGGATGTAAAGAAGGTTGCCATTAATTAATTGGCTTTGGTGTGTGGTGCTGTTCATGAATGTACCACAAACACACACACCTGACATTTATTTTATTTTTGAGCATATTAATGCACTTCTTTTGATGTAATTGTGCATACAAATCAACAGTGTAGTTGCATGTGTCAGTTTGTATGTGTGTTTGGAAAGCTGTAAAAAGTTTCTTAGCCTTGTAATGTCAGTCAGTCTGTCCATTTGCATGCAACAGCTTAGCTCTCACAGGACTGATTTTCATGAAATTTGGTATTGGGTACTTGCATTTAAGCCTGTAAAAAAATTGAAGTTAGAAAGTAAAAAATACCAGGCACTTTACATGAAGATTTAAGTATGTCTCTGATAATGTTACACAGTTCTTTCTAGACTAATAGTAGTTTTAGACAATATTTGTAGAGCAATTCATAGCACATTTCATGTTAAGTATATTTCTTTTTCTGATAATCTTCATTTTTGTGTAGCAGTTATGAATGATGAGAGAACTGACAGGACATTGATGATAGAACATATTATAATACAAAGAAGAATTCTTTCTGGACTAATAAGAGTTAAGACAATTTTTGTAGAGAAATTCAAAACACATTTCATGAAAAGTACATTTCTTTATGATTGATAGTGAGAGATCTAGACAGACCATTGAAGATAAAACATGATGTAGTACAAAGAAGATTTGATTTGCAGGTGTTGCCATAAAAGTGTGACAGGGCCTTTTATATTGTCGACAGTGTCATGTATAGCTCAGATACAAATGGGAACTATCTCTTGCATATCCATGGCATTACTTTTATTTGTTGTCCTACAGAATAGCAGTAAAGTTACATGTGGTACAAACACTTGCCATCATACAACATGAATGTCACAAACTTTCTAGTTTGTGACATTCGTGTTGTACGGCCAAATTCCATATTTCCAAGGAAAAAAATTTTCATTTCGGGGGAGGGGGTGTTACACCTTTTTTTTTTCACAAACAAAGTTTCTGATATTAATTACGGCGAAGACATTACTCCTGGTAATGGTGTTTTATACACATAAAATAATACAACATTTTATGTAATTAGACCAGGAGAAGAATGAGGACAGCACAAACAAAAGATCTGTTGATTCCATTTTAAGATTTATTGTAGTGACAGTTGCTGACAGACATAGTTGAAAAGTGTTGAACAGTGCCATAGCATAAAATGAAAGAATTAAATATATGAGACTCTTTCAAACCTTACAGCATTTAGTATGTTTTATGGATATTTATGTGCACATAAATAGATACTGTGAATGTAGCTATTTGTTTTATAGATTTTATGTAAACTAAAACCTCTGTGTAGGAATATTCTGGGACCAGTGCATTACATTACAGCAGTGTTTCTCAGACTGCATTCTGCGGAACCACAGGGTTCCACAGAAGGGGTGTCAGGGGTTCTGAGAGATGAATATGCCTAATGGCTGAAGAGGGTTATCGGTGGTACTAAGTTTGTATGTATGAATTAAAATTTGTGTGGCAGTATGTGACACTAATCGTTCCATCCGTGATAGCATGCATTCAGTTAATCACTGCTTTAATCTAGAAGCTTCCTGATACTGTAGTGAAGTCAGTCAGCAGAGCTCGCCATAGACAGAGTCGATGTGTCAGGCAAGATGATCAGGTTACCAATCAGTTTGAGGTTAGCCATTGATTTTTTTACATGTAATGTGCATAAAAGATGAAACCAATGCTGGTATTTAATTTTGTATTTGACTTATTGTGGACGCATGGAGTTCTTCAGTACGTTTAGTAGCTTTCTTAGGGTTCTGTGAGCTAAAATAGATTGAGAAGCATGGCATTACAGTTTCCTCTGTGTGGGAAACTCCCATAGATAAAATACTATAAAGTTATTTAATTTCTTCTCCTCCTCCTCCTCCTTCAGGCCCGTCAGCCAATGCTCCGGATGCGCCGCAGCCTTAGGCTTATTGTGCAGCCCTAAATACTTCATTCAGCACAGATTCAATAACCCTGTGCCTTATATGAAGAGGCCAAGATCCCTTACTGAAGCTGTGCTTATGTCTTTTGGTTCGACAATCAGCCTCCCAAAGACATTATAATGCTGACGAGCCAACGCCTGCAACAGCAAATAATGTGCTGCACTGTTTCAGTCTCCATCCCGCAGAATCTGCAGATTGGATCCCCAACAAACAGGCCCATAATATACAGGTGCCCCCTTACAGGAGCATGTCCTGTGAAGATCGCAGTTACCATGTTTAGTTGATGCCTACGTAAGTAGGTCATCAGCTCTTTTCTTACATGGTCTGCCCATAAATAGTTTGCCATATCTGAGGCCTGGCAAATCTTCCCAGGCTCTCTATGATGTTGCACCTCAGTCCAGTTCTTAATTGCTTCTCTTACCGAACACTTAGGTGTTCCAAGAGCTGGCTCTGGACCGAGTAATGGCATGGCTGACTCTTGTATAGCTAGCTTATCAGCTTCGTTTTCATGTGCACATTGTAGAATGGCATATATTTCAGTTTGGAAAACTGGCAAATTTACCCAGTGGGAAGCTAAAGCTTCTATTTGGTCTGAAGCCAAAAATGCCAGACCCTGTCACTGAGTTAGCCCTAGAGCTGTCAGTGAACCAGATCAGAGCATCCTCAGGAAACAATTGGTCTTTATTTCTCCAATAATCCCAGTCTATAATGACCTTGAAGATTTTGGAATGATAGACTGGAATAGTGTGGTCCGCCCGCATATCGAAGATAGGGTCACTCATGTTTTTCCAGATAGCAACCCTGCTTCTGCTTTAGGATCGGCTGGTTGCTTGAGTGTATGCAGCCTATAGAGTGCCATCCTCACCTCCGCCAGGATCACCAGATCCAACGGAGTGAGATTCAAAAGTATCTCTATTGCTGCAGTAGAGGTCAATTTCATGGCCCTCGTAATAGCTAGACAGGCCATTCTTTGAATCCTGCCTAATTGAGTTATAGTTATTTTTTTGCATGACCTTGGACCACCACACCAAGGCACCATGAAGTATGGATGGTCTGATTACCCTGGTATAGAGCCAATGCACCATATTAGGTCTAAGACCCCATTTTTTACCACATGTGTGTTCTAGCTACTGCAAAGGTGGTTTGCGCTAAAGTTATTTAATTTGCTGAATTTACCATATGATGGTTTCCCTGTATGTCAGTAGGATGTGATGGACAGTTTATTTGTGTAGAATCTTTTTGACTTTCCTCTTTAGCATTTGTGATTGGCTCAAATGAGTATGTTGTAAGATGTATTCACAGTAATACGGCACAGAACACTTCAGTGAATAGAAATTCATTTGAATATAACACAAACACACAAGAGCACCAGATCAGACACTATCCCTCATTTCCATAAATGTTTTTTGAAAATATGAACAGAATTCCATCCATTGCCTACAGGTTTGTCATATTGATATCTTCTCAACACTCCTAGGGCTCTGATGATGGGGTATAACTTACTGTCACGATCTCCCCCTCCTTCTCTCTCTTTTTTTTTTTTTTACCTTGTCCATCATCTTAAAACACAATGTTTTTGGGAGCCAGCTTCACTCCCATCTTCAGGTAAGACACACCTAATCTAAGGGCTTCATCATTTTAGCTGTGTCCTACCTGAACACAGAAGCAGAGCCAGCTTTCAAACTGTTGTGATGTAAAGTGTCTTAAAAATTTTAGATGATGGACAAGGTCCAAAAAAGGAGACAGTGACAGTATAATATTTTTCTGTATTTGGATGTCTGCATTGTGATTTGTCAGATACAGTGGGTTTTGGAAGAAATGTTATATCTAGCATAGCCATTTCTATATACTCTGAAAAAAAAAATACTGACAAAAATTATGCATCTTACAAAGATCACTCATTTAAAAATTAGGAAGTGATGGTAGATCAGATTTTTAAGGTATAGGTTTTAGTCCTGAATTTTCCCTGTCTCAAAATTTGTTAAGACTTTAATTAATTCTGGTAGATCTTGCACACCGCATAGGTTGCTTCCCCAGGAAGCAGCGTATTGTGCAGTATACAGAGGGTTGTTGCTGGACTTCTTGGTGTGGAGTGAACAGCATTGTTGCTGCTGAGCAACTGATGATGCTAACCACTTTGCAGTGCTGAGTCTGACAGTACTTGCAGATTTTGTGAAGGTTGACTGCTTTGTAGCCCTGAGTCTGGCAATATTGGGAGATTTTGTAAAATGTGGCTCTTGAAAATATTCAGGAAAAAAGTTCATGAAAATAGTGTGTGGTCTAGTGCCAAATGATAATGAAGAAACAAAAAAAAACTGGGTCTAACATCAAAGCATTAGTGGTAGAGAAAATAGGAAAGACAAGTCTGCTGATATGTTCAGTACTAGATAGGGAGCTTTCTAGTACTATGAACTGTTAGGGAATATCCACAGCATGAGTAATTTCGTGGTATGCAATAAATGACAATAGCATTCCATTAATGATAGTGTTCAGAAAGACTGATTCACAATGAATATTTGTGACTCGTACTGAAAAGCTTTCGATATCCTGTGGGAGGTGTCTCTGTTGCTTGCTTGAAGGTGTAAGGAAGTACAGAATGAGGAAGCCATACATGATGTAACTGATTTTGAGTTTTGTGTACATTTCTGCACTGGTTCTGGAAACAAGGCCACAAATAAGTTTCATCTAACTTGTTCATCTTTTCCTTCTACAATATTGCCACAGGTGATCTGAAAACCGAGTAACTTTTAGAGTAGGTGGTAATATGTTTTGAACCGGTATTTTTTATTTTGAAGTAACAAAATGCCTGCTTATAACATAACTTTTTATACAATTCTGTATCATTCCAACAGCGGGATATTGGAGCTGAAATTTTTTACTTTGTGGTTTTTGTCCATTAACTTGTTTTTAAAAATGAGTAATAACACTTTAATGCATCAAGTTGCAGCAGCAGGGGTTGACAGTATCTTTGCCTGTCAGTCCCATTTGAGTAATGATTAAAATTGGTGATACTGCCAAATGTGTGACACTTGGAATTGCAGTTCAAGACGTTTATTTTTATGATGTATATGTTTAGCTTGACTAGCTATTATGACTTCCATGTTATGCATCCTGTTGGGTTGGAATTCAATGATTAAAAATTGGTGCTATTGCGTCTGAGTAAGTTTTGACCATATTTTTGGCCTGAAGATGGGGATGAAGCGTGTCCCTGAAATGTTGTGTTTCTTGAACTTATTTCTGACATAAGGCAGTTGACAATGTCCTTGAAGTCAATAATTCCAAGTCACTTTTTCTGATTTATTTGGGTTAGTGGATAAAAAGTCTTCTGTTGTCTCATACTTTTTCCTTTTCAGTTTCTTGCCAGCCCTTCTTGTTTTTTCCCATTATTTGGCTGAACCATTTCGTTGTGGGTCAGCATGTCGTTCACCCACCCCCACCCCATTTCTGATGCCCATCCTGGTGTCAGTTTTGTAAGCATCCAATTTGTGGCCAAATCATCATAGTTGTTTCTCTTCTAACTTTATTGGCACATACATTTGGCGTAATGTTGTGTATTTTAACTGGATTATACTCAGTCTTAACATTATGAATCAAATTGTACACTGGCTGTATGTATGTGCAGTGTGATTGATCATATAGTTATGTTACATGTTTTGACCAAAATGGAATAGACCTAATGCATGCGTTTTTTCTATGAATTGCAAGTCTCTAGACCATTTCTAAGTCTGTCCCTTTGTTTTTCATTCAGTACTGCTAAAAAAATTCATTGCTTAAGATTTATTTTCGTTTGCTGTATGAAGGTCCACGTTTCAGCACTGAATGATGGTATCAATTGAAAGTATACTGTGTCTGTTCTGCATTGTACTGGGTTCCCTCTGTTTCATATTATTTCTTTTATAATTTCACAGAATTTAAAATTATTTAGTATGTCTCTTCTGATTTGTCATTTTACCCTTTAAATCCATTGCACTTCCAAAATGAATAACTTTTTTTACCTTTGTAACCATGGTATTAACTTTTATTCTGTGCTCTCTAGGTTATTTGCATACCTCCTCCTCAACATTTTGTCCATGTTCATTTTTCACTTCATATTCCTTTGTAATAATACATTATCTGCGATTTGCAGGATGTACTTTATAAAAATGTTGTTATGTTTTGGAATAACTGAACGTGTCAGGTTTGTTGTTGTTGCATTTGTGTTGAACAACCCATTGAAACAAGTTGTGCATGTGTACGGACATTAAATGTGTTTCAGATTTCAAGCCTGCCCTTTCTCTGTGTCCAGTAATTTGCAAATACTCATTATATCTATGGGAGGAGGATGTTAGTTGAGTTTTCTGCTTTCATTTAAAAAACTTCCTTCGCGCATAGTTGTCGCACCATTAGAAATCATTTATTTTATTATGGAGTTGTATCTTGTTGTGTAATTATGAATTAATTTTGACTTATTTATTTACAATTATATAACCTTCACTTCAGTGATGATGCATTCTGTCATCTGTATAACACCATGAAGGTATACAGGTGGAGCAGAGGTGTAGCTCCACACAGTCTTAACCTTGGAACTGGATTGAAGAGTGTCATCAGCTTCATGCTTTGGCTGCTTTGCCTCTGAAAATCTATTCCAGCCATAAATCAAATTTTGGATCCACAGTTCCACCTATAGCCTGGTCACTATGCTGAGCTATCCTGCCTCATATTTTAATATTTATGTGTTTTTGAAATGCCTGATTTATTGCCATTCTCTATGCTGTGTCCTGTTATGATATGCAAGTTAATGGAATACTCTTAGGTTTGGCATGTCAGCTGTCAGATTGATGTATTTCCTTGACTGTTTTAACTTATGGATGTGGTAGAAAATGAGTAATTTTTTTTGGTGCACGGTGACAACTGTTAGTAAAGCAGGAGTTGTATTTATGATGCAAGATCTTCTAACCTCTGTGTCAGGCCAGGTGATGTAAGATAAAAAAGCAGGGTCATATGAAATGGAAGGGGAGGCTGGGAAAATGAGTGGAAGGGTTAACGTATGCAGACCACTTGAGTGAGATGTTAGGATCTTGATCCGATTGTGAAAGATAACGACAGTTTCAGTAGCAATTAGAGGCTGCTGAGTGACTACTTGTGTAGCATGTTTGTATGTGCATTTCTGTTTTGAAAAGATTTGAATTACTTGATTTTGAAAGTATTTGTGGTGTGATATTCATATACACCATAGTCTGAGGCATGGTTGACTACTCTGTTCAGACTTCATACTTAGATTGTAGGATTTCAGTTTGTCCTCAACAATATCATGCTCTTCTGTTGTCTTTCTTTGACCACAGAATGACTAACTTGTTGGTATGCAACAGAGTGTAACAGAAATGTAGGGCTGTAACAGCAGGGACCTTCACCCATTTAAGTGTAAATCTGAAGGCCATAATGCAAGTGTGCTTGCGGGTGGAGAATAGCAGTACACTAAGTCCTTGTTTTATGACATCTTCCTGTAACACCCCTGGCCAGTTTACATTACTTAATTTGCCCTCTTTCATGTTCTGTTTAATGCCCTTTTACTGGTTTATTTGCACTTAAGTCATTTTTTATGGGAATATAACTTCTTATTTATATCTCTTTGATTTATGTTGAATTTGTTAGGAACACAAGTAGGGCATAAAATAATGCCATGGTGTATCTTATGTAGATGAACATACATTATCACATATGTTTTACAGTTTGCAAATCATTTAGTAAAAGTGGCTGTGTTAGTGGCATTACAAGTATAGTTGCCTGTTAGCTGCCTGCAGCAGTCTCATTTCATATTGCCAATAGAAGCAGATTCTGTTCTATCAGTGGCTTACTTATGTAATATTCTAGCAGATGAAGAAATTAGTGTCCTCACATGAGTGATTACATGAAGTTATTTTGTGTCTAAGTTTGCCTTTTGTGTGTGTGTATATATATATATGGGTACAAAACTTAGTCTGTCACATTGAGGGAAGAATGTAGACTGAGGGCTTTTGAGAATAGGGTAATAAGGAGTGAACTTGGCACCTCGACTGTTTCAAATCTTTTGTGCAACCCTTTGGCCAAGGTTTCAGTAGCCTGATGCTTTGAACAAAGTGCAGTACCATGCTGATGGAATGCTGGCAAAGTCACTTGCTTTCAAGACATAATGACCCAGATGCCTGAATCTTAATACTGCCAGTTCCTCACAGTCACAAAGAACATGTGAGGCCATTTCAAATGCCTCTCTGCATCTGTCATGCCTGGAACTGTTACCAGCCCCAGTTTAAGTAGGTGTCCTTTAAAATGGGAGATCCCTGTCAGCAGACCCATCATAATTCTTAGCTGATATTTGCTAAGTTGAATGACTGCCTAGTTCTTTTAGAAGAGGTTCTTTTCCTTAAGCCTTCAGACTGCCTTTGTTAATGAATGGACTGCCAGTACTCATGCTTCCTGCTTGTCCACCCCCTGAGCACTCCCCTTGGCAACCTTAGGGGGATGAGATAACAGGGGACTGGATGAAATTTCACAGTGAATTTCATGATTCAAACTCCTCACCCAGTATTATCCACATGATCAAATCAAGAGGAACCTGAGGGCAAGAGAACACCTGAAAAACTACAATTCCTTGTTTAAATCATTTAGATGGATGACGTCCTTGGTTGTAGTCACAAATTCTGTCAGGTTGGATGACTGAAAGTCCGTTGAAGAAAACTGAGTACATGGGAAATATAGGGATAGATTTGTAGATACCATTAATGCTAATTTGAATTAAATATTTCATGTTTGGTTTAGTATATCTCTCCATAGGCTCCATTGGGAGACTTTTTTGAACTCAGTGCTATTTTGTTGCTGTCTAATTTGAGTAACTGTGTGTTGGCTTTTAAAGAAAGACTCGTGGTCCATGAAGTTAATCATTGTGTATTTGATTTTTGTTCGTGAATACTTGTATATCAGCAGTCATACTAGCTCAGTCTACTGGCTGGGTTACAGTTTGATTCCTTGCAGGAGCAAGAATTCTTTCCCTTTACCACCACTGACTGAAATCTACTTGGCCACTTAAGCTAGTAGATGCTGGAAATCTCTGTGGGTAAACAGTGAAACTGACCACTCACTTCCACGTAAATACCACTATTAAAAAGACATGGAGTTCCCTGTACGTATTTGTAGTGTGGGTGTGGTGCTTAGTTAAGCACAGGGATGAATTTATTTAAACATAAGATGTGAAGAATATTCACTTTCTATCATGGCCCCCCCCCCATTTGAGGTTCAGTTTGATGGAAGATTGTGATCACATAAATTGGCAAGAAAGGTGTTTTCCCATTAGTCAAGATAGCCACCTAAGTTGTCTACATTGTCCACAAAATCTGCTAGGTCACATTACTTTTAAGCTGGGCTCATTACCTTAGTTGAATGTTGCAGAAGATTGTGAATTGCATCAGATGGAAATATTGACCTCCAGTGCATTTTAATTCTCATATTTGTTAGTAACTGTGCATTTTGGCAGCACTGTGTTTCAGTATGATTTCATGATAGTTGGAATTGCACACTTTTTTGGTAGTGTATGACAGCCAGGACCCAGTTTATCTTCTGTGGAACACTACCTTACATTTAACATTGTCTTAAGTATTTGGTGTAAATCTGTGTGGTTTGCTGTCATCACTGTATTCCATTTCAGATAAGGTGAATATTGTGAAAAAGTCCAGCATAGCATGCTGTTATTTACTTCAGTGAGCTAAGATGTGCCTTCAACCTAACACTTCAAAAGACTCTTACTGACTGACTTCTCTGCCTCTATAACCATTCATTTGCTTACACCCACATGTTGGATACCAGGCTTGCATATTCCTTCTGGCTGCTGGAAAGAGTAATGTCTTGTAGAAGTTGATTTGTAGACTTTATTTTCAGGTGATGTGCAGGATGTTTAACAAACATTTTATTAAATGGTAGAATGTCTAATACCAACTGTCACTTCACAGAGGTTATCGTGGAAGATCATCATACTACATGCCGTACTGAGCCTATCACCAGGACCTTGGATCAGTTTTTGAGAAATTTCACCGCAGATTTCCTCGTCACATAAATTAATGAAGCTGCGGAGTTATTGGAAACCCGTAGTCACTGTATGTATTTTTTTGTTTATGTCCTCATCCCATACTCCTCAGTGAACAAATTTATATGTATATATATGTATATATTATGACAACCAGCATCAGGAGAGTGCATGTGTAAGCAGAAATTACAAATGCAAGTATTTTGCATTTTGTAAAATGTTTGTTTTTGCAAGTAATAGAAAGTTATTACTCTTTGGGCTCTAAATGTTTGTGTGTTGGTGTGAATGAAGTGTGGTATGTGTCCATTGTTATGCATTAGGTACAGTGGTGGGATTAACAGTGGCTGTATTCACATTTTATTTGTGATGATGCATTAGGAAGTATGCAGCAAAAGTAAATATTTAAATGAGATTCCAGTGGTGTACATGCAATTAAATGATAGGATGAAGAACTGGTGCAAGATATTACATAGGGAAAGTTTTTTTAATGCATCGGACATTGAGTGATTGTTATACTTGCTGTAGTGTGGCTGTTTGGTAGAATGATTCTGTGTTGTCCACAATACAAAACCACATCGCTTGTTTCCATGTGGTGACAAACAAGACAGTGCTAAATGAGGGGACTGTGACATAGTAAATTGGACTTATCTGTAATAATGTGAACCCATCCAATCTGATCAGCAAAAAACTCTGTGGTGTACTACTGAAAGGTCATAGGAGATGCATTTGTTGCTATGCGGAATACATGTGTTCACCTCTGTTTTGTGTTCTCCGTTCACAGGAAATGCTTATTGTGTGAATGGTACTTTACTGTGGCGGTATTCTGGATCATTTATATCATTCTGTTTAATTACTTGCCTGACACTGGCCAAGTTGAAATGCTGTTTTCGATCAGAGAGTTTTCTGGTACTGGTAAGATGCATAATGTAATAGGTTCTTCATTCATGTCGCAATAATTTGCAGTATTGTAGAGCATTCCATTATGAACTTCTATCAGTAGGCCCTTTTCACTTTCACTTGTTTGTCATTATTTATGTCCTGAAAATATGATAAGATTTAGTGTGTTTTCTTTTGGGTAATTCCCTGGCGTCTCAATTTTATATGCTGACGTTTTGGAACACTATCTGTTCCATCTTTATAGGCAGGTGGATGACTCTTCATCCACCTGCCTATGAAGATGGAACAGATAGAGTGTTCCGAAACATCGGCATATAAAATTGAGACACCGGGGAATTACCCAAAAGAAAACACACTATATTCAGAACATGGCGAAAGTTTGAAATCAAGAATGATAAGATTTTTTAAGTGTTAATGTAAGAGTCTGATTATTGTTTGAAGTACTGGTCTAGAAAAATGCAGACCATGACAAGTTTTGAAGTACTTAACAAGCAACCAAAGCTTACTGTAGGATATTCTGTTTTCACTCACTTGGTTGTAGAGGTATGGTCAGTGAAAAAAATTATTTTTTTCATAGATGAAAAATTTTAATTTTCTTTTCTCAAATACTGATGAAAATATATGGTTGAGTGCATTATTGTGGGAATCTAGAGTAAATATACCATTTTTTTTTCTCTTACTGTAATTACATGATGTAATCTCTTAATTAACACGTACATTTTCAATCTGCTTTGGCCTTATGAATGCTTAGTGTAAAAAATGACTGTGTATAGTTTGTAAATGATAGGTGTCCACAATGATCATAAAATGCATTTGTATGTTTTCATAAGTGTTTGTGAATACAGGTTTTTACTTAAGAAAGCATTAATCCTAGTTGTGCAACTGCATTCAAATGAGGTTAAGTTTTACATATAGTGGTATGGACTTATAAATAAGGAACTCTGATGTTTTGTTTTATAACAGTGTGAGTTTACTAATGTCATTCAAGAGTATGTTAAGGTATCCTGTTTTTAAGGTCAAGAATAATTTTCTGTGAGAGTAGTTGTAGGTAAAATGTTCTGGACTTATCATACATGGTGTATTGTTTAATTTGTCAACTCTTCTGTAGAGAACCAGCTGAATGCCATGCAAGAGAATGGCATAATTGCTTGGTCCTTGCGTTCATTTTCCTCCTGCAGAAATTTTTTTTTTTTTAATTTTAATTTTATTGACCTTGTATTCTTCTTGTCCTGTGTCGTGTGTGTACTGTGTTTTTCAGGAACCACCAGGGGATACCAAGTGCTTGGAATGCTCCTTGATTATTTTCAGGATTTTATGGGTTCTTAAAAGAAATAAGGTGAAAAGAATATGGCATTAAAACAGAGAAAAAAGTTAAGAAAAAACAGAGGTGTAAAAAAATCTGTAATTTCAATCTGGTGTAAAAGAATATATCAATAAAGGAAATGCCTTAGTTATTAAGATTGAAGTAATTAGAAACGCTGGTGTAATCCCAACCATCCATTCCAGGCCATTTTATTTCATGAGCTGAATGCACTGAATTTCCAATATTCAGCCTTCAGACCACACATGGAAGGTGTAAGTACTGAGGGTCTCCCTTTTTGTGGCACAATAGCCCAAAGTCTGGCCTGGGACTACTTTGAATGAATGATCAGTTTGTCGCAGAGGCTGTTACCTACAAAACAAATAGAAGAGACTATCATTCATGCCTTTGGCTGGATCTGAATCCATGATCCAAGGAATAAGGTGGCTGCGGTTCTACACCTTAGACAGCATGGCCACCAGGATCAGCCAAGGGGTCTTCCTAGTTTGGTGTTTATAGAGGAGACCTGGTAAACTTCATGTTGAATGGCTTATTGGATGGTCCAGTCAAACATGTCCAGTGTACAGACTGAGTCATGCATTTTTGTTTGTTTGTGTTGTGATTTGATCCAGTCTGGATGATCCAAACAGCCAGACCCTTTGGCTACAGTTGTCCAGTCATACGAACGTGTAGTCTACGCATATACAAGCATGCAACACATTCCAGCCACTATTCACAGTTGCAATGGTGTTTAAGCTTTCATTTTGTCATATAAGCAGACTGGGCAGAGGAAGGTATTTTCCTTCTCTTTCTTTTTGTTTTCTTTAATCAGCACCTAGTGTTTTTCGCTCGAGCAATGTGTGCGTTGAATGTAAATGTAGCTGCATTGTGTATCAGTTCAGTTCAGCAGCAGTGTGACCAGAGCAGTGAGCGCCGATGTAGATGGAAGAGAAGTGTTGTGTTTAATAGTGCCCAAAGATTCGAACCAATACAGTTCATTATAGCAACTCTATACAAATGGTTTCTCATAACAGTGGGTGGTATTACTGCACATTGCTTGGTAATTAACTGCTATTTGCGAACCCATTCTTTATATTAGCATATATCATACAGAATTTCAAACATGATATGCCGAACTGGTTGATGTAATAGTACTGATGATTGGTTCAGATGCCCACCTGCATATTGCCAGTGTTAAAGGTGTAGTGAGAGCAGTAATAAATAAATTGATGTGCATGGCTTTTGGAAACTTGTAGTAAGAAGTTGTACACAATATGCTAGAAAGAACTTCAGCTTAATGCCAGTCGTTTCCAAAGTGTGCTTTGCGGATCCAAATGGATCTGCAACAATTTCAGACATCCATGAATACAATTCTTTAATGGCTACTTTGATGTTTACATTTTTTTAAATTAAAAGAAATAAAACTTTGTTAAAATGGTGAAACTTATTTAATTTGTTGATGTGTTTAATGTGTGTGTGATTGTTACAGTATCTAGGAAACCCCATGTACCCATGAAGTAGGCGACAGTTTTATCAAGGTCAAATCATGCAGTGCATTTTTACATATGCTACTGGTATGTATTTGTAGCTATCTACAGTCAGTTCTGAGGTGTAAGTTTTTAAATTTGTATACCTGTCATCCAGACAGTATTTATGTGACCAATATGTGAGGGTCCGTGGTTATTTTTCAAAGACAAAAGGGAACCATGTGCAAAAGTAGTCTGGGAAGCACTGGGATATGCTTTAGGTAACTGCTTATTCTGTTAAAGTTGAAAATTAGTCAGTCTTCAGAAATAGCTTCATTATTTTCTGCTTGTTTTATGTGAAGTGGCCACAATGTTAAATCTGTGTTTATCTAATGATGTAGGTCTTTTTGTCTTGATGTTACTACGATCAGCAGCCAATGGTGGTAATAGATTTCTTCTTGGACTGTTGGGAGTGTTGAAGGAAGGGCCAATATGTTGCCCTGAAATGTCAGTAACCTACTTATGCCACAACATCCCAGAAGAGTGAAGGCCTCAACTACACCATGATGGAAGCCTGGAATCTCACACACATTAAATGTTATAGAGAATTTATGTAAAGAATGAGTGCTGTGCTGTGTTGTTCGTTTCAATAAATAATTAAGATTTCATCTGTACGATGAGCCATTTCTCACAAGATCAGTAAATTTTTATCTTGGCTTCACATAACAAAAATTAAATGTGTTAAATAGTTAAATCTATGGTCATCATCATATATCTTTCATGGAGTCGGGCTGCTTGTTGACCCATTCTGGTCTCATATCCAGAAGTTTCTTCAAAGGTCTACCATGATTCCTTCTGCCAGTTGGGGAGTAGTATTTCATTGCCTTGGGTAATCTATTTTGAGGCATTCTATTTACATGTTGTATCCAGCTTCTCTTGTATTCCAGTAACTTGTCCAAAATTTGTGTTATTTTTAACTCCTTTGCAATTTGTGCATTTGTTTTGTAATCTGTCCAAGTGTATCCTGCTGTTCTTCTCATGCATTTCATCTCTGCTG
>Ga0123354_10001207_pt1 | contig 30521 bp, 25 predicted proteins | sample TergutLab28metaG_2_FD_97872 | JGI IMG/M metagenome (GOLD analysis project Ga0123354, IMG submission 97872) | Labiotermes labralis P4 segment gut microbial communities from Petit-Saut dam, French Guiana - Lab288 P4 | ecosystem: Host-associated > Arthropoda: Insects > Digestive system > Gut ... | reverse complement strand
TGTCTCAAAAATTATCCAACGCTCATCTTTGGTCAAGTTAACACTGTACTTTTTATTCATAACTAAGCACGTGTTAACATATACAATCAACACTTATTTATAATGCGGTCAAAGCAATATGCACATGACATAAATTTTGATAGTTAGTTCACAAAAGGGGGCAACTGCTAGTTAATAGCAGTCAGAAAATCAGCCGTCTGGGACTTCTAAGCCATTGTCACTACTACATAGTTTCACAAACAACCAATTTTGGTGGTTTGTTTGGAGAAGTTTGGTTAGCTTAGAACAGAAACTACGTTTAGGTTAAGTACGACCTCTGAGATGTCGCAGGCGTATTCTGCTGTGCGTCGAACGCTCTCGATGAGTAATCTTAGGTTGACGACTTCTTCGATTTTGATGTTTTGGGCTTGGAGGACGGCTTCTTTTTCGAGTTGTTGCACTTGTTCTATTTTTTCAATTACGGCTTCTGCTTGGTTGAAATCATGCTTAAAGAGAGCAGCCATTGCATCTTCAAACATTGTGTTGGCTAGTTCGCTTAGTTGGGCGATTTTGCTTAGCAATTCTTCGTTAACGGTTTCTTTTAGGAGTAGAGTGTTTTCTGCGATTTTTGTGGCATGATCGGCGCTACGTTCAACGGATTTAGCGATGAGGCGGTAGCCTAGGCAGTCTATTTGGCTACTTAAGCCGATGTCTTTGACGACTCTTTGGTTGGTAACGGCTATTTTTAGTAGTCGTACTATGTAGAGTCCAAAGCGGTTGACTTCGCGGTCTGTTTCGATGACTGCTTTTGCGTTGGAATGATCGAGGTTCATAAGTGATTGTATGGCTTCTTTATGCATTGAGGATGCGATAATTGCCATGCGGCTCAAAGCGGTTCTTATTGTAAGTTCGGGGTAGTTTAGTAATACTTGGAGGGTTAGGTTGGTTGCGGTGTCTGTGACGATTTCTGTGCCGACGAGATAGTTTCGGGCGAAAGTTTTGAGGTGATTTCTTAGCTTTGAGGATAGAACTTTTTGGTTTTGTGCTCTGATATGGATGACGTTATAACCATTTATGTATGCAGAGATTGCAGTTCTCATGATAGCATCTGGGTTGTCGTTTTGGGCAACTTTGATGAAGGCTTCGTCAGGTTTTCCTCTTTGGTGGAAGCTTGAGGGGGAGATGGATAGTGAGCCGTCATCTTCTTCGCGGACAATCATGGAGCTACCGCGTTTGAGCTCGTTTTTAGTTGCCCAGTCTTTTGGCAGTGAGAGGATAAATGTTGAACCACCGGTAACCTGGAGTTTACGTTGCTCTTCGGTTAATTTTTCGATTTCTTTAGTTGTCACGCTTGATTCACGCTTGATTCTAAACTACCTTTCGGGGTTTCTGCACTATATTAATCATACCTATATAATCAACATATTTTATATTGATTAACTATATAACAAAACTAAAAATAGTACAAAAATATAGTACAAAAACACAACACATAAACTTGATTCACCGATAACCCGGCAACTACATCGTCCTTCGGCTAATTTTTTGATTACTTTGGTTGTTGTCATGCTCAATTCCAAATTATTTCCCAAGGCTTTTACACTTTTTTACACTATATTAAGCATATCTATATAGTCTATGTATTTTATAAACATTCACTATATAACAGAATTAATGATAGTACAAAAAACACAGTATAAAAACTGGATGTAAAACCATGAAAACCACATACATAATAGGAATTGCAGTAATTGCAATAATCATCGGCGCAGTAGCCGCATACGCTTATCTGTCCGCTCCAGAGTCCATATCAATCACCGCTTCAGGTGCAACTTTTCCCCAACCCTTCCTAGCAGAGACAATAGCAGAATACTCACTGATAAAATCCAATGTGCAAATTAACTACCAAGGCGGAGGTAGCGGCAAAGGGGTCACCGACTTAACAAATAAAATCGTTGACTTTGCATGCTCAGACGCCCCCCTATCTAGCTCACAAAGAGCCGCCGCCCCCAATGTCGTACACATCCCAGAAACCATCGGCGCAATCACAATAGCTTACAACATACCCAACATCGGAACCGGCCTAAAACTCACAGGCCCAATAATAGCAGATATCTTTTTAGGAAAAATAACCATGTGGGATGATCCTGTTATAACAGCAATCAATCCAGATTTAACTTTGCCCCATAAAGCAATAACAGTCATCAACCGATCAGACGGTTCAGGAACAACGAACTGGTTCACAAAATACCTCTCCTCCGTCAGCGACACCTGGAAGAGTCAAGTCGGAGCAAATTCCACCGTCCAATGGCCAGTCGGAATAGGCCAAAGCGGCAACTCGGGAGTAGCAGGAACAGTCACCTCAACAGAGTACTCAATCGGCTACATTGAACTAGCCTATACATTAGAACACAATATACCAGTTGCAGCAATCAAAAACCCCGCAGGTAGCTATATTATCCCAACGCTTGCCAGCACAACCGCAGCCGCCAAAGCCCTGCCATCACCGCTTCCCTCAGGAAGTGACAGCTGGGAAAACATATCCATCCTCAACACCAGCGGTACAGATGCATACCCCATAGCCACTCCAACCTACATGCTTGTCTACAAAGACCTCAGTGTGATCCCAGAAATGACCAAGGAGAAAGCAACCGCAATCGTACAATACATCTGGTATGTTGTTCACGATGGTCAACAACTAGGCAACAAACTACAGTATGCAACCCTGCCATCAAACCTAGTAGAAATCAACGAAACAACACTGAAGTCAATAACCTTCAACGGCGAAACTATACCAACACATTAAACGTGAAGCTATGACCATCCAAATCTTCCAAAACCTTTTTTTTCTTTGTATCTTTAGTTCAGGCAGATTAGCATGATCAAGCTGACAGGCGACAACATATTTAAGACCTTAATTGCCATAATCGCCGCATCAGCCATAATTATCATATTACTAAACACTTACGTTTTAGTCACTGGTTCAACAAACGTTCTTTCGACATCCGGAGTCGAGTTTATCACCGGAAAAAACTGGGATCCAGCCACATCATCATTTGGCGTTTTACCCTACATTCTTGGAACCCTGCTAACCTCAGCCATCGCCCTGCTGGTAGGTGTACCTCTGAGTTTGGGCATCGCAATCTTTATCGTAGAGATGGCCCCCAAACCCATACGCACAACTTTTTCCTACTTGGTAGAAATGTTAGCCGCTGTTCCCAGCGTAATCTATGGTCTTTGGGGCTTGTTTGTACTCCGCTTTTGGGTTCTAAACTACATAGAAATACCCCTAAACACCTACCTAGGCTGGATACCGCTATTTAGCGGAAACCCCACAGGCATCGATATTCTTACCGCTGGACTGATTCTTGCCATCATGATTATCCCAACCGTAGCATCGGTTTCAAGAGAAGTCATAAGCGCCGTACCAAACTCCATAAGAGAAGGCGCCTACGGCATCGGCGCCACAAAATGGGAAGTCATCCGCCACTGGGTCCTCAACTACGGACGCTCCGGCATATTTGGTGCAGTAATTTTGGGTCTAGGCAGAGCAATAGGCGAAACTATGGCAGTGACTATGGTCATAGGCAACGCTACTGGACCAAGAGCTATGCCCACCTCACTGTTTCAACAAGGTCAAACCCTACCTTCACTTATTGCCAACGGATTCTCCGACTCAACTACACCCCTCCAAAGCTCAGCCTACATCGGCGCAGGACTGGTTTTGCTCGCAATCAGTCTGCTCATAAACATAGTAGCACATGTTATGGTAACACGGGTTCTAAAAGTCAAAGGAGGCGCCGTTGAATAATGCCTCTATCTGAAAAGCTAAACCTACACAGTTATAGCCTGCGTAAATTCAAAAACAAATTCTTCTATGTCCTCTGCTTAATCTGTCTCATAATAGCTATTGTGCCCCTGCTAAGCATCCTCTTTGAAGTCATAGTACGAGGCGCCCCCGCTATAAACTGGCAGTTCTTAACTGGAAATGGCCTGCGCAACAACATTGGACCCGCCATACAAGGAACACTAATTCTAATTGGGTTAACAAGCGCCATAGGCATCCCAATTGGTATACTAACAGGAGTCTATCTTGCTGAATACGGAAATAACAAATATGCCACATGGATACGAACCATAAATGACATATTAACTGGATTTCCCTCCATAATTGTGGGAATAACCGCATATAGCCTAATTGTTGTCGGCTTAACCGGCACTTTCTCACCAATGGCGGGCGCAGTAGCATTAGCGTTTATAATGATCCCTATCGTTGCAAGAACAACCGAAGAATCACTTAAACTGGTACCAAATAGTGTTCGAGAGGCGTCTATGGCCTTGGGCATACATCGATGGAGAACAACCCTAAGCGTTATGTTACCCTCCGCAAAAGGCGGATTAATAACAGGCATTGTTCTTGCCATAGCACGCATAGCAGGCGAAACCGCACCCATCCTACTCACAATCCTTGGCAACTTTTACTTCTTCCAAGGACTAAACGCCCCAATAGATGCACTGCCTCTGCGCATCTACCTAAGTTCTCGCTCACATCTCCAAATAGAACAAACACAAGCATGGGGTGCAGCTTTAGTGCTGATTTTAATAGTTTTAACCCTTAACATATGCGTCAGATTAGCCAGCAGAGGCCGAAACAAAGGAACAAGGTGAAAAAATGGATAATAACAACATAAAGATGCAAAGTGTAGATTTGAACGCATGGTTTGGCACTAAACAGGCATTAAAAGACATAAACATCTCAATGAAAGCAAACACTATCACAGCCATCATTGGACCCTCCGGATGTGGAAAATCTACATTCATTCGCACCCTCAACAGGATGCATGAATTAGCACCCACCGCCAAACTGACCGGCCAAATACTCCTTGAGGGCCAAAACATCTATGACCCAAACGTAGATCCAGTGATGATTCGCCGACGAGTCGGCATGGTTTTCCAAAAACCCAACCCCTTCCCCACCATGTCAATCTACGATAATGTTGCAGCAGGCCTAAAATTAACAGGCGCCCACAAAAACAAAAACCTCGATGAAATAGTCAAACACAGCCTACAACAAGCAACGCTCTGGGAGGAGGTAAAAGATGATTTAAAAAAGCCAGGTACAAGCATCTCAGGCGGACAACAACAAAGACTATGCATTGCACGAGCCATAGCACTAAAACCCGAAGTAATCTTAATGGATTAACCCACCTCAGCCTTAGATCCAATTGCATCAGCCAAGATCGAGAAACTGGTTGTGGAGTTGAAGAAAAACTATACCGTAGCCATTGTCACCCACAACATGCAACAAGCATCACGTGTATCAGACTACACTGCATTTATGTATCTGGGCAGCCTCATAGAATTTGGAGCAACCAAAGATATTTTTGAGTCGCCAAAGAACCAGTTAACAGAGAGATATATAACAGGAGAATTCGGATAGGAAAGCCATGAGCAGAATAATCGATCAGGGACTAGAAGAACAATCAGTACTACTAATTCGCATGGGCGAATTAGCCCATGAAACCATAACAACAGCCATACGCAACTACTTTGAGAACAAAAACGTACAACCACATGTCAAGGAAATATCAGATGTCATTATCGCCATGGCAGGAAAAGTCGAAGACCAAACATTTGAATTAATCGCACGATTCCAACCTGTCGCCTCAGATCTGCGAACCATCAAATCCCACATGAAAATCAGCAACGATTTTTCCCGCTACAGCAGATACGCCCTAGACATATCCAACATAACCCACCAACTACACGGCTTAGCGCCGTGTGAAGCATGGATACAAAACGACCTCGCCGAGATGGGAAATAAAGTTCTCTTCATGGTTAAAACCAGCATAGACGCACTTCGTAAACACGATGTAAACCTTGCCAAAACCATCTCGCCAATAGAACGCGAAATCGACCAAATGTATGAGGACGTTATCAACAAAATAATCAGCCAAGAGAAAACCAACAACAAATGCGTCGCCTCAAGCATATTGCTTACCCGATACTTTGAACGCATAGCAGACCATGCAGTCTATGCATGTGAATCCATAGTCTACATTGTAACCGGTGAAAAAATCAGCTTAGAATAATATTTGGACTCAGGAGGGGAAGCTCAACAATAAACGTTGTACCACAACCCACCTGAGTTTCAAAACAAACATTTCCACCCAAGGCCTCGGCGAGTTTTTTCACCACCGCTAAACCAAACCCCTGTCCTCTTGATTTTGTTGTAAACAAAGGCTTAAAGATTTTTTCTTTCACCTCATCAGATATACCAGTACCGGTGTCAGAAACACTAACTATGAGAAAATTATCCCGTAGAAAAGCACGCACCGTTAACTCACCACCATTGGTTTCCATGGCTTGGATACCGTTGCAGATAAGATTACTAAGAATACGTTTGATAAACAAAGGATCGGTCCTTAGCACCAAATAGGGCATAACCGACAAGTAGCTAATATGGACATTTGGGGGCACATCAAGAGGTAAACTAACATCTCGAATTGTTTCATCAAGATTAGTATCGATTATACAAGGAATCAGTGGCTTAGCAAAGTCTTGAAGATCAGCCACAATTTTGTTAATGTAGATTGTCTGCTCTTCAATATCAGCAACACATTCCATAAGACTCTGGGTAAGTTTTGTCTCAGGCAACTCGTTTAGCACATCTTTGGCTAAGAACAATTCACCAATAATACTCTGCAAAGGGTTGCGAATATCATGACCAATCATACCAGCCGTTTCTCCAATCGCAACTAACCGTTCAGCATTGTTGAGTTTTTCAGTACGAATCCGAACCAGCTCCTCTAATCGTTTAGTGTTTTCCTCCATGGAAACCTGCATTTTTTTGCGCATCGTTATATCCCTAGCTAAAACAGAGATACCATTACCTGTGGGGTATACCTCAATTTCAAAAAAGACAGCATCGGCACCTTTGGGCAACTTGCTACTAAATGCTCGAGGATATTTGGTTCGCATCACATCACGATAAATACCGGCAAATCTGCGAGACACCCGATTTTTTCCAAAAACAAAAAAGAAATGTTTTCCCAAAACATCGGCACAGTTTACACTTGTAAATTTTTCAATCGCCTTGTTCCAATAGTTAAATTTTAAGCAAGAATCCAGGGCAAAGAAAGGATCAGCTATACTGTTAGCGAGTTTTTTGTACTGCTTCTCGCTTAGTTTAAGGGCCTGCTCGGTTTTTCTACGGGTAGTGATGTCTTTAGCTATTATAGCCACATAACCTTTTTCGGGGCAGTAAACATCAGCTGAAAACCACCGATTCAGGGGTCTACAGTAACCCTCAACTATGGCACCCTGACCAGTTTTAGCGACTCTACCGCAGAGGTTTAACCAATCACCAAAGAGATCGCCTATCCAAGGAAACAACTCGGAGACTTTTTGTCCAACAACGGGTTTATTACCTAATTTGGTTATGTTTCGAAAGGATTGGTTTAAGTCACAAAAAACATAATCAACAACACCATCACCGGATTTGTCAAAGAGTATTTGGCAGTAAGCAAAACCATCACTTAAATGAGTAAATAGGCTTTGATAGATGAGCCGATTATTGGATAGTTTAGCGACGGATCGGGTGTTGTTTTGTTTTTTTTGTGTAATTAAAGCAGTTTCTACCAAATAAAATTCCCTCTATAAATGTGTTGTTGATAATCAGCAACAACACAGCTTTGTTGCTGTGCTCTCAATTAAGTTATAATCACTATTGTTTTTTAGCCTTTCTATGTATTTTCCACAGAAGTTATTAAGAACCCCCACTACATTCAAAGAGGCGATGTTATGTCTATAGGTACGCAAGACTTCAAAGTGCCTGCAGGAAAAACCATACGTCTCAAAGATTATGATTCTAATTGGCTACCAAAATGGGCAAAGCAGGAAAAATATAAAAAAACACTAAAACAGCAAGCGATAGATCTGCTTGAAGAAAATCGGCAAAAACTTGTAAGCGAACAGGAACTACTCTGGGCAAGCGACAGCTATGCCATGCTGATTATTCTACAAGGTATGGATGCGGCAGGTAAAGACAGCACCATTCGCCATGTCATGTCAGGAGTTAACCCGCAGGGTTGTCGAGTTACCAGTTTTAAAACGCCCTCCACAGAAGAACTTAAACATGATTTTTTGTGGCGGCACATAAAAGCGCTTCCGGAACGAGGAAGCATCGGCATCTTTAACCGATCCTACTACGAAGACGTACTAATTGTCAAGGTTCGCCCCGAAGTCTTTGCCAAACAAAAACTACCACCAATACAAGATGAGACACTATTTTGGGAGCAACGCTACGAAGACATAACGCTTCTTGAACGCCACCTTGTTCGAGGAGGAACATTGGTTCTCAAGTTTTATCTCCATATCTCAAAAAAAGAACAGAAAAAACGTCTGCTAAAACGCCTCGAAGACCCAGATAAAGCCTGGAAGTTTTCCATAACCGATCTGGAGGAACGTTCCAAATGGTCAGAGTACGAAAAAGCCTACGAAGAAATGCTAAACAAAACCAGCACAAAATGGGCACCATGGTACGTTATACCAGCAGACAGAAAATGGGTAGCACACGCTTTGATCGCAGAAGTTATCGCCTCAGAAATCGAAAAACTAGACTTAACATATCCAGTACTGAACAAAACACAAAAAGAAGAGCTGACCAAAGCTAAAGCTGAACTCGAAAAAGACTAACCGCAGGTTTAGTGTTAAGATAGTTCCTTGCTAATTTAACATCCATGTTGTATTATTGATGGAAAATTGGGCAGACAGGTAACCTAAATGGAATTAGCATGCCGCTTTTAGTTGAGTTAACCGGTCACTATACGTTGCACACTTAGCATCTTCTCAAACGCACCATAGAATGCTGGTTGATTCTGAATTATGCTCCACTCCTCTAAGCTACAGTCACTATCTGAGTAGAATTGTAAAACAACGCGATTTTTGCCTTCCCTGACAAACTCGACCTTTTTAACCAGTCCACAGTGACTTCGGTCTAGTTTCTCGGCAAGTCTCAAAAACGTTGAAAGCACCACAATGATCTCTTTGCTTTTTTCATCCATCCCCTCGGCTTTTAGAACTTTTTTTGTGGGAACCTTTTTGCGATGAAACTTTGCAATGTTTGCCATCAACTGGATTTCAGTTTTGTCAAAACCCGCAAGACCTGCGTTACAGATGATGTAGTGAGAATGCATGTGGTGGTCATCAAAGGAAAGAAAGTCACCGATGTCATGGAGCGATGCAGCATGTCTTAGCAGGTCGCGTTCTTTTAAGCCTAGATTGTGGAGGGCTATTGTTTTGGCGCTGTCAAAAAGCTCCAATGATAAATCAGCGACAGTTTGGGCGTGTTTTTCATCAAAGTTGCATGATCGGCCCAGATGGAGGATACTTTGGTTTCGTATGGGTTCTTTTTGGAGTTCGCGAAAGCCCTCAAAATTGGAGAGGTAGTCTACAAGAAGACCGTCACGAAGTTCTCTGGTGCTTATGCAGATTTCTTCTAAACCAAGCTCTTCCATGACAGCTTCGATTATTGCAGCACCAGCAACAATGATGTCGGCACGTTCGGGGTTTATAGCAGGTAGTTTTCTTCGCGTCTCAAGGGGTAACAAACACAGAACAACCGCCAGTTTTTTGAGGTTCTTTCGGGTCAAACTCAGCGTTTGGGTGTTGGAATTGGTTTTCTTAAACAGTTTGTTTGCGACTTCGGCTAGGTTAGTTATTGTGCCCGAAGAACCCCAGCCTAGTCGGACGCCATATTCCAAGATTTGGGGTTTGATTATGTTGATTTTGCTACAAGCGTATTGTCTTATTTTTTTGTAGAGACCAAAGTTTATGGGTGCAGTCCAACCTTCACCTATGAATTGAGCGGTTAATCGGATTGCACCTAAGCGCAGACTGTTAATGTAGAAGCACTCATGCTGGTTTCCGATGATAATCTCGGTACTGCCGCCGCCTAAATCGACAAACAACTCTTTTTTAGAGCCTATATCTATGCCGCTTGAAACTCCCAACCAGATGAGACGCGCTTCTTCCTCCCCCGAAATAACCCTAACAGTTAAACCGGTTTTTGTTTTGAGGTTTTCGAGAAACTCTGCTTGGTTGGTGGCTTCACGGATCGCAGAGGTCCCCACCGATATGATTTCAGTAGCACCATAGGTTCGGGCTAGAGCAGCAAATTTTTCACAGACAAATATAGCACGTTCCATCGCATCGGGCTTTAGAGTTTGATCGCTAAATTCGCCCTCGCCTAGGCGAACAATTTCTTTTTCGCGGCTTATAGTGGTGTAGGAAAAGTTGGGGTGGATCCTTGCTACTAGAAGACGTATGGCGTTTGTGCCAATATCAATAAAACCCACTACGGTTTCTGCGGTTTTCACGGTTAATTCCATATCAGCACGATTTCCTTTTTAAAGATTTTTTCAAATAACCCCTTCTTTTCATTGAACCGCGAAAGCTCCAACAACAGATCCAGCTTAGATTGGCATTCCACAACTACCGCTTTTGCGCTGGTTTTAACACTGAGCAGTTTAACACAACTTTCATGACGGCAATCAAGACTATCAGCTAAACGTAAAAGCGCGGCCAACACGCAGATAACATACATTGATTGGGAATCCAAAGAGCCCAAGTTGTAGTGTTTGGGGTTAGGTAAACCGCCGCGGTGGTATCTTGCGATACTAGCTATAATACGCCGCTCTTTGGAGGGCAGGGGCAACTGGGTGTCGTTTAGGATGAGCTGCATTGAGGTCTTATGATGCTTCTTACGGTCATTGGATAAGCCCACATCATGGAGCACCGCGGCACATTCAAGCCAGCAACGTTCCCGCTTACCTAGTTTATGAATGCCCGCTAATTCATCAAACAAGGTTAAGGCAAGGTTTGTGACCTGATGGCAGTGTTTAGTATCGGGCCAAAGAGCCACAGAAAACTTTTCGCAAGCCGCAACCACAGCACCACAGTTGAGGTTCAATACGGCCTTTTTTGCTTTATCTGCTTTGACCACCGCATCTATGGGTATACCGCATAGAAGCATTTGTGCAAAACTCTCAGGCAACCCCTCTTTGCGCATATCAGAGGCAGCGGCTTCCACATCATAGGACAACCTGATTAGTTCAACTTTAAGGGGGTTAAAACTCAAAAGGGCATAAGCGGTTTTGGGGTTTTTATCACCTGGTCGTCCGACGCTACCCGGGTTCACAAAAACAGTTGAGTCCACTTCACGCTGGAACGGTATATGGGAATGGCCCACCACCACAATATCGACTTGGGCTATCTTGGCTATGTGTTGTAGTTTTTTTTGGGATGTGTTGTGGGGGTAGAGGTGTTCATCGATCGATTGGGGGCTTCCATGCACCACTAAGAGGTGCTTGTCGGCTACTTTTAATTGAAGTTTTTGGGGCAACAAATTCAAATAGTGCACAGAGGTTTTGGAGAGATGTTTTTTTGTGTATTTGAAAGTTGTTTTCTTTGGGCCCTTTGCATCACAGTGGTTCTTTAGCATTGCTACATCATAGTTGCCAGCGATGCTCAATATGCCCTTTTCAGAGAGTAACTCTACAACCTCGTTGGGGCAGGCACCAAGCCCAACAGAATCTCCGGCGTTAACAAAAATTTCGGCGCCCCGCATCTGGGCGTCTTGGATAACTTTTTGCAGTGCCTGCAGGTTAGCATGGATATCAGATATCACCGCGATTTTAACATCCGGATTGGTCAGGGCGTGATAGGTTTTTTTCTGGGAGGTTATAGAGGGGCTCAGGCGGGTTTGGTTGGTAAGCTGATCAAAAAAACCGTTTTTCATTGATTGCGTCCAACACTCTACAAACTGTTGGTAAGAGTTTTTTCTTTTGTTTAAGATATATGTGGCAAAGATTTCAAGGGATTTATCAGACTCTGTAGGGTTTTTTGTTGTTTTGACGGGTTTTTTGTAGAGTTTTCGGTTGAACTCTTGGAGGCAGTTAAGCCAAACGTCGCAGTCATGTATCTCGCCCAAAGTATCTTGAAAAGTCTTAATCTGCTGAATTTCTGATTTGAATCTGTTTTCATAGAAGGGCGCAAAACATTCTAGAGTGTAGCGAAGTTTTTTGGCGTATATGCGCATCTGGTGATGACAACGCGGTTTGTTGGCGAGATACACATAGCGTTTTAGGGAGAGAAGATCAGCTAATTTGCGGTTTATGTTGTAATGCGCTATTTGAAGTACCAGTTCAAAATCAAAGGGTTCATCAGTCTGCTGTTGAACAACTAAATTTTCACAGCTTCGCCTGATTTCAGTTAATGTTTGAGAGGCTATGAGTTCCTCTAATCCTTGGATAACAGGGGTCTGTATGTTTTTTCGATGGGTTTTGTGTTTTTTTAGTAGTGTATTTAAGTTAGTGCTATCTACGGCGCTATCAAGTGTTTTTAGGTAGTTCTCTACAAAGTTGATTTGTACATCGAGGTCTCGTGCTTTGGAAAGCAGGCGAGTGATTTTTTTTATTTTTTTGTTCCAGGGTTGGTATTGTTTTTTGGAGAAACAGAATTCAAAAAAGGGCAACATGACTCTTAGTCGCCTAGAGTCCACCCGTAGTTTGTGGACATATTCGATATTTTGGTTATCTATAACTCCTTTGATCAGGTCATCAAAGGTCTCTGTGAGGTTTAGCAGAGTTTGGGCGCCAAAGCGGCAATAACTTGAGTTAACTATATAGGTTTGGGATGTAGGCGGCGTATTCATGCCATATGCCTCGGTTTTGGATTAGCCAGAATTGGGAATTAAGGCTTGTTTCCTCTGGTTTGGGGGTGATTCTTTGATAGGTGCCATCGACGAGGAGTTTTCGGGCTTTGATGTTGTCTTTTAGATGGATTTTTAGCATGTAATCAAAGATTATACGGCGGATTTGGGGATCAGGAACGCTGAAGAGAACCTCGACGCGTTGGTTTAGGTTGCGGAACATCATATCGGAGCTACCAATTAGCAGATCGCTTTGGCCGCCGTTTTCAAAGTAGTAGATGCGAGCATGTTCTAAAAAGCGTCCGACAATAGAGATTACTGAGATGTTGTCACTTATCTGGGGTATACCTGGGCGTAGAACACACAGAGCTCTGACGTTTAGTTCTATCTTAATACCGGCCATAGATGCCCGATAGAGGGCGTTAATTATGTCCTTATCTTCCAAATTGTTGAGTTTAAAGGCTAAGTAGCCCTGGCCGGTTTTTTGGTGCACCGATATTTCGCGGTCGATGCGGGATAGAATTTCGTTTTTGAGGCTCTTAGGGGCGACTAGGAAGTATTTGAAGGTTTTTTCTTGTAATCCGTTAATAATGCTGTTGAAGAGCTCTTCGAGTTCTAATCCGACTTCAGGGTTAGCGGTCAAGTAGCCGGTATCGCCATAGATTTTAGCGGTTATTGCATTATAGTTGCCTGAACCAATATGGGAGTAGCGCATCAGCCCTGTTTTTTCATGGCGGGTTATGAGGCAGAGTTTAGCGTGGACTTTTAGGTTGGGGAAGTTATAGACGGTTGTGACTCCGGCTTGTCTGAGTTTTGAGACCAGTAAAATATTGTTTTCTTCGTCAAACTTGGCTTTTAACTCGACTATGGCGGTTACTTTTTTGCCGTTTTGTGCAGCTTCTATTAGGGCCCCTACGATGGGTGAGTGAGCATCTACACGGTACATAGTGATGCAGATGTTTTTGACCCAGGGGTCTTGGGCGGCTTCTTTGAGTAAATCTATGATTATTTCAAATCCGTCGTAGGGGTGATAGAGTACAATATCGCGTTTAGCAATTGTTGTAAAGAGGTTTTTCTCCGGAGTTAATAGGGGTAAAATGGAGGGGAGAAATGTTTTGTCTTTTAAGTCGGGGCGAGCGATTTTGTAGAGTCCCCAAAGGTCCACTAGTCCAAGTGGGACGTCGTTTGTGTAGGTTAGGTGGTTGGGGAGGTTAAAATAATTCATTAGGGCTGTTTTTAGGGTGTTAGGGGTGTGGGCGTCAAATTCGAGTCGGCTGGGAAAACCGGTTTTTCTTTTGGTGAGGCTTTTTTGTACTGAGCCTAAAAAATCAGAGGATTCATCCATTATGATATCTATTTCAGCATTGCGGGTTAGTCTAAAGGGGTAGGGGGTTAGGGTTTGTTCATTTGGGAAAATTAAATCAAGACAATTGGCAGTGAGATCTTCTATGAAGATAAAGTTGTGCTCCAAGTTGAGGAGTTCGCGGTAGGGGCTTTGGGGGATTTTTAGGAGGCGCCCAAACTTTTTGGATGGTAGGGCTATTATGGAGTGTAGAGAGTTGTTTGCTGACTCTATGCATAGATAAATTTGCAGGTTTTCAATTAGAGGTGCCGCAGAGACGTCTTTGAACATTTTTATTTTTGGCAGGAGGTTGGTTTTAAAGTATTCTCGCAGGCTTTCTTGGGTTTTGTTGGGTAGATCAACATATTTTTGGATGGTTATGTTCTCTTTGGCTAAGGCGGGCAACAATTCGTTTTTCCAGCAGGCGGCATGTTGCTCAATTAGGAGAAGGATTTCTTTGCGGGTTGCTAAAATCTGCTCGTTGGCGCTCATTCCGTCTACGGAGCGGTCTTGGGAATTTTTGGCGATTTTTTTAAGTAAGCGGGCAATTCGGGTCATGAAAAACTCATCGAGGTTGCTTCCACAGATTGCTAGGAATTTGACGCGTTCAAGAAGTGGATGCCATTGGTCACGTGCTTCTTCGAGGATACGGGCATTAAAACCTATCCAACTGAGTTCCATGTTGATGTAGTAACTCGGATCATCTACTAGTTTTTTTTCTTGAATTCTATTAATACTTGTTTGGGAGTAGCTTGTGGTATTTAACGCGAGTGATCCGTCCCCTGTGTTTATGTTCTGATCAGGGTTATAAATAATAGTGGAAAAAGCAGTACAACAGCGACCCAAAGATCTAAGTAAACGATGTTTTGAGGGGTTTATAAAAAAGCCCTCAGCGTTTATGTTTCTCTAACAAACTATCAATGCCAATACTTTTCACTTTTTTTACAGAAAAGTTTTCGAATTCAAACAATTGCACCTTTTTATTCATTTAAGCACACCTAAAAGAATAACATATATAGAAACAGTTAAGGGCTTTGAAAATAAAAAACATAGCAGCACATAAAATACATAGGAAGAGTTAAATCAAGGCCGTTTCGTAATTAAATGACATGAACTCTCTCACCCTAAAAGAAAACGGGTTTAGCGGCTTCCTTCCCCTAAAAGAACTCCAACTAAGCAACCTCCCAAAAAACACAAACAGCATCATAGCCATAGCAGACACCGCCACAACAACAGACAAAACAAAACCAGACATCCTCTACATTGATAAAACCAAAAAACTCACAAAACGAATCTTTGGCGGTTACTTAGCAGGATATGGCGACAAAACAACCCGAAAAATACACACCACCCTCTTCAACGAAGGCTACATCGAAAAAACCGCCATAAGCTGGATGCTAACCGACAACCACAAAACCGCACAAAAAGCACTACTTGAAAACTTTAAAAAAGAACACGGAACCCTTCCCCCATGGAACACCGACAAAAAAACAACCAATGAACACAAAAAAGACACAAACCCCCAAATAAAAACAAAAACCCAAAAAACAAAACCCAACAAAACAAAAATCAAAAAAACACCACACACACTCAAATCCATAAAAAAAGCCACATAAAACTCAACTATAACCCAAATTTCAAACTAAATACCCGACTTTTCCCCTAATACTCAAAACTTTGCTAACAAGATTTAGTAGAATTTGGACACATCATTCATCTTGTGTAAAAACCAATGGCCAACTCAACAAACACTCAGCAACTTGGAAAACAGCATTATTTCTCCTTCAGCAACACATGACAGCTACAGACAAAAGAGAAACTAAACGCGTCCAAATTACCGAAATATAATGCAGTCAAAGTAGAGTCATATTTACATAAATATCTGTTAAGTACACTAACCACACAGGGTCAAAAACTACAAATCCATTGACACCCCTAACAACCGTCTAATCAGCTCAGAAAGCGCAACAACAAAACGTCAACCAATAACAATTCAGCCGCACTTAACAGTTGCAGTAGTCACTAAACTTGATAAAAATAAAAGGAGTAGGTGGTTTACCACACGATATTTTTGAGGATGAGAATCAAGTCTTCGATATCGATCCGGCCATCACCGTTAACATCAGCGCGTTTAGCAGTAGCCCAGTTAGCATCGCCTTCTTTTGCCATGAAGAACATTTGTGCAACAGTAAGATCGAGCTGATCCACAACACCATCGCGGTTAACATCATATACAGAGAAGTACTGACCAATCGTGGTTTGTACCAGATTGTTTACTATCAAAGAATCAATATAGACAGCCTTATCTGCATTATCATAACCGCTTAAGACAGCATCAACCAATCGAATCTCAGCAGTTCCAAGTAAATTGCTGTTTGATGCAAACACCATCTCAAATATATCTAAAGCACCAGTGCTACTTATGCCGCCATTAAGATTGACTAAAACAACGCGGCCCATCCAGACGTCATTGCCAAGAGAGGTCCATTCAACACCACCAAGAACCTCAAAACCATTAAGACCAGTGAAAGATTTACCGTTAAAGTATGCACCATCGACTTCAAATTTCAGGGTCACTGTAGCAAGTTTATCTACACCACTAACAGAAACAATATAGTCAGCATCATTACCAACTACAATATCTGCAACACCGCTTAGAGTAACAACTGCTGGTGCTGATTTTATAACGGTGTAGGTATCAAAAGATTCCATGGTGTCTGTGCGGTAGGTGTTAAAGGTTACACTATTAGCTGTAACATCGATCACAGTAAACTGTGGGACTTTGTATTGGATACCGATATTTGTGTACCAAGGTTTACCAGTTAAAGTGCCGCTAAAGGGTGTTGCTGCTTCATAGTACAGACCCTCAATACTTGTTACCCAAGCGGGGCTGGCGGGTGCACTTGTACGAAAGTCATAGTATTTCAAGCCGCTACCGGTGCTCATTGTGATGTAGAGGGTTCCTTGGGGGTTTGTGACGCTATTTGCTGAGTAGTCAACATCTTCTACTTTTGCGTGGTCTTGGATAAACCAGCTACGTGAGTATATGTGGTCATGCCCTGCTAGTACAAAGTCTACGTTGTATTTGTCCATTAGAGCCTCAATTTCAGGGGTCCAAACTAGTACATCGGAATCGGTTTGGTGGGAGGCTGGTGATGCGGTAGATTTGTGGTGTTGGACAAAAATCCAGCTAACATCGGGGTTGGCTTCGGTTGCTGCTTTTAGAGTAGCATCAAAAGCGGAAATATAGTTATTGATAGTTGATGCTGAAGGTGAGGGCGAGGTGTTTAGGACTACAAATAATGCGTTGTTGTAGGTGTACCAGTAATTACCAAAAGCGCTACCAGGGGTTTCGTTTGGTACGTTGAAGTGCCAGCCAAAGTTGCCAGCTGTGCCTTCATGGTTGCCTACTACGGGTGCAACTGGTAAACTGCTCAGGCAGTTAGGTTCAAAGTAGTAGGTGTATTGAATTTCGCTGTTGCTTGTGTCTATTTGGTCACCAGTGCCGGCCATGAAACTTACGTCAGGGAAGTATTGGCTTATGAGGTCTAAGGTGTTTGCCCAGCCTGCGCGTGTGGTTGTTGTGCGATCAGCGGAGTGGATGCTGTCTGAGTCTTGGTTACCGGTGGTGAGTTGTGGATCACCCACAGCGATGAACTGGAAGTCGTCGGTTCCACCCGTTTTAAAGGTGTAAATTTTGCTATATGTTGTGGCGTCGTTGGATACACGATAAACATATTGAGTGTTAGGTTCAAGGCCTGTGACACCGGCTTTGTGGTAGCTTTTACCAGCAGAAGCATCTCCAACAGTACCATAGACAGTTATGGCTTTGTCTTCAGGAAAATTACCGTTGATCATGTCAACTTTTTTGGCTATCTGTACAGTAGATGCGGCATTATCTGTTTGATCGCTGTACCAGTTAAAATTGATATCACGTGCAGTTGAGCCGGGTTGCAGAGTAATTGTTTCTGCTACAAAACCAGGTTCAGCTGCAACGACCATATTGACTGACAATATGCTAAAAACAATGCACAAAGTCAATGCAATAGATACAAATTTTTTATAGTTTGCATAGTTAGTCATTTTTAGCTTACCCATTACATTTTAAGAAAGCAAACGCTTTCTAAGGAGCAGAACCAAAATCCAAGATATAAAAAACACGCCAATAAACCAAATAGCAATATAATCTCCATAGTAACCTATCAAAAATATATAGATAATAAGTAAAATAAACAAAACAACACCCACACACATACAACCAATATAATCAACCAAAAACAGATATGTACTCAACAACTATATATCAAGTTTTAATTACAAAAAGCAAGAGACGGTTATTTAAGAACTCACTCAGCCACACAGAGAGAAATTCAAACAACAAAACAAAATCACCCCCTCCTGTAAAGGCACAACCAACTCATGAAAACAAAAACCAACTCCCTTAAAACTAAGCAACGCACATAACCAACAACAACAGAACGCCACCGCCAACACCACAACACCACCACACAAGACAAAAAAAACAGCCACCAACCAAAATAACCAAAAAGATTATGGGTTAGCTTATTTGAGGACGCTCCGCTTTTTCATAATAACAAAAACACCAGCACCAAAAGCCACAACAAACAAACACACAAGAACAACCCAAAAACCAACTGGCAACCAAGAACCCTCAGAAGCACCTCTCAACAAATTCTGGGCACCACCTAACGAAGCATCAGCAACATCACCTACCGACGAAACCTTATCATCAACCAACAAAGCACCACCACTACCACCATCACTAACATCACCTACCGACGAAACCTTATCATCAACCAACAAAGCACCACCACTACCACCATCACCACCGCCTACCGACGAAACTTCAAGGACCTTTCCAGAAGATACTTTGATTTCAACAGGGGCAAGAAACTCGTTACGTGTCGCACCACCATCATCAACAATTTGTACCAATTTGATCTCGGTCAGGGTTATTTGTTGAGGATCATCAGTTAAACAATTAAAAACAAGATAGCCCACATCCAGTTTGCCATCTTTTGGTACATACAAATTATCTGCATTATAAAAGCCCAAACAGGCATAGCCATTTTTTACCACCACAGGCGTAGTTAAAGCAGAATAAACCGTTGCTGATTTTTCGTAAGAAACAAATTCGAGACCAGCAGAATATTCAAAAACAAACTGGGCCCCCGCAATAACATAAGACAAATCAACAACTAAAGGCACACGTACTTGACAATCATTAAGAACAGCCCCAAACGAAACAGGAACAACAACCAGTGACAAAAAAACAGCCAACACCAAAACAATAGACACTACTTGACCGACATTTTTTTTATAGTTTTTCATATTCTATCTCCTTTGCAAGAATAACCTACATTTTTGATATTTGAGCGGGCGAACTTTTGGCAAAGTACAACCACTCAAAATGTTCTCACTAAAAAGCAAACTATAAATATTAAGCCAATAGAATCAATATCAATACTTCTACTATATATACTACATAAAAAACAGATAAACTAAATAAATTAAAAATAAACCATTCAGACCACTATCAGGCAGATACACAGTTAAAAACAAGAAATAGCGATGGACCACTCCGGTTTGTCGCCCAGACTCCGCCTGAATACCTCAAACCCTACACTCTTACCCGCACCCCTTTGAGCGCATAACGTCCAAACTTAGGTTGCTCTCTCCCGAGCCTAGCCGGGTTCGCCTGCTAAACAACGAAACAGTTCCCCTACGGAAACCGCCCGTTGACCGCCAGCCCCAAAGGACGGATAGTCACTGGTTCGGAAATGAAGATCCAAGCGGCCTTTGACGCCTCAGCCGTAGATGTCGGCCCGTCATGTAGGGGATTTACGGTACAATGGACCCCTAACCCACCGCCTAAGATCCATCGCCGCAGATAGGAAGACATATCCAACTATAAAACTTATCCAAAAAAGAAGAGAAAAAATTAGAATTTCGTCGCAGATTTCAATTCCACAGCAACTCTTTGAAGCTCTACAAGAGCAACAGAAAAGTTTTGGGTGTTAGCCTTGATGATATTTATGAAGGCACTCCCCACAATCGCAGCATCCGCACCCGCCGCAATAACTTGGCGGACATGCTCAGGTTTAGATATACCAAACCCCACTGCCAACGGAACCTTATTTGCGGTATAGGGTTGCACATGTTTAATGAGCTGAACGGTGGAATCAGTTACGGCACTTTGGGCACCTGTAACGCCAAACCGCGATACCAAGTAGAGAAAACCCGAAGAAGCAACAACAATTTTTTTGAGACGCTCATCCGATGTGGCTGGTGCCGCAAGAAAAATTGTATCTAAGTCATGGGTTTTTGCAACGGTTTGGTAGTCAGTAGCTTCTTCAACAGGCAAGTCAGGCACGATAAAGCCATCTATACCGGCTGTTTTAGCTTGACTAAGAAAACTATCAACCCCTAAATGAAACACGGGGTTGTAGTAGGTCATCACAACTATGGGTGTGTTGGTGTGTTCTGATTTGATTTGCCGTGCTATATCTATCACTTTTAGGGGAGTGGTACCGGCGTTGAGTGCTCGAAGACTTGCTTCTTGGATGGTGGGTCCATCAGCGATGGGATCAGAGAAGGGTAAACCCAGTTCAAGTATGTCTACACCGCCCCGGATCAATGCATCTGCAATTTTGGGGGTCTGTTCGGGTGTTGGGTCGCCTGCGGTGATGTAGCCGATGAGTAGGCCTTCATGGTTTTCTTTTGCCTTTTGGAACTTTTCTTTTATGGCGGTCATATTGGTACACCTGTGTATTTTGCGATTGTTTCTACGTCTTTGTCTCCTCGTCCGGAGAGGGTGACAATAATTGTTTGATCTTTGCTCATTTGGGGAGCTAGTTTCATAGCATAGGCCACCGCATGGGAAGACTCCAATGCTGGGAGAATGCCTTCGGTTTTGCTGAGCATCAAAAATGCGTCAACGGCTTCTTTGTCATTGACGGCAACATATTCGGCTCGTTTAATGGTTTTAAGAAATGAATGCTCAGGTCCAACGCCGGGGTAGTCAAGTCCAGCTGAGATGCTTGTGGTGTTTTCGATTTGGCCGTTTTTGTCTTGGATGATGTAGGTGTACATGCCATGGAAGATGCCTTCTTGGCCGGCGGATAGTGTTGCGGCATGTTTACCTGATGCAATGCCTTCGCCTGCGGCTTCGACACCGTAGAGTTTTACGTCGGGGTCATCTTCGAAGGGGTAGAATGTGCCCATTGCATTAGAACCTCCGCCTACACATGCAACCAGTGCGTCGGGTAATTTGCCTGTGGTGGTTGTGAATTGTTGTTTGATTTCTTTGCCAATCACGCTTTGGAAGTCTCGTACCATCATGGGGTAGGGGTGGGGTCCCATGGTGGAGCCTATGAGGTAGTATGTGGATTTGAGGTTGGTTACCCAGTCGCGAAATGCTTCATTTATGGCGTCTTTGAGGGTTTTGGAGCCTGATTCGACTGGGTGAACTTCGGCGTCGAGGAGTTTCATGCGAAATACGTTTAGCCTTTGGCGTTCACAATCATCTGTGCCCATGTACACAATGGCTTTGAGTCCCAGTGCGGCACATGCGATGGCGGTGGCAACGCCGTGCTGTCCTGCGCCGGTTTCTGCGATGACGCGTGTTTTGCCCATTTGTTTTGCTAGGAGGGCTTGTCCTAGGGTATTGTTGATTTTGTGGGCGCCGCCATGGGCGAGGTCTTCGCGTTTAAGATAGATTTTTGCTCCGCCCATTTTGCGGGTAAGGTTTTCTGCATAGTAGAGTGCTGTGGGTCGGCCGGCAAATGTTGTTAGGTAGTAGTCGAGTTGGCTCTGAAATGTGGGATCGGTTTTGGCCTTGTTGTAGGCTTTTTCAAGTTCTACTATGGCTTCCATTAGGACTTCGGGAACGAATTGTCCACCGTATTTACCGTATTTTCCGTCCACGGGGTAGTTGCTTAATTTCATGCTTTAACAAACTCCTTAACTTTGGATTTGACATCGTTGGTTAACATGATGCTTGAGCCTATCAGGAAAGCATCTGCACCGTAGCTGCGCAGAAACTGCAGATCAGCAACGGTTTGGATTCCGCTTTCACTTATGATTGGCTTTTGGGGTTTTTTATGTTTTTCAAGAATTTGCTGGGTGACCTCTAGGTTGATTTTTAGGGTTGCGAGGTCACGGTTATTTATGCCGATGAGATCGGCTTGGGTTTGGGTTGCACGGAGAAACTCAGCTTCGCTATGTGTCTCTAGCAGAACCTCAAGATCCTTAGCATGGGCATATTCTATAAGTTCGTGAATAGTTATTTGGCCGTATCCTCGCTCAAGAAGGGCTTGAATTAACAAAATGGCGTCAGCGCCTAGGTTTGCGGCGGCGTCAATTTGGAGGGGGCTTAAAATGATGTCTTTCATGAGCAGGGGTAACTTTGTGGCTTGGCGGGTTTGGGTGAGATTAGTTAGGGTGCCGTGGAAGTGTTTGGGTTCAGTTAGAATGGATATACCCACTGCGCCGCCTTGTTGCATGTCTTGTGCGAGTTGGGTTGCATCGATGTTGGTTCGTATGATTCCTGCGGAGGGGGAAGCGGGTTTGATTTCGGTTATAATGGGGTTGGTTTTGCAGGTTTGGATTGCGTTTTTTAGGCTGATTTTTTGGTGGTTTTGGTTGTTGGGTAAATTTTGATAGCTGTAAGAGTAGTATCCGCTTTTTATGGTGGTTTTTGCGTCTTTTGCGAGGGTGTCAAAAAAGTCGGTCATTGTTGGTTTGTCTCCAGGGTTTCGAGGGGTTCTAAATTGCCGCCGGATGTTTTTATCAGTTCTCTGAGTTTTTTGTAGGCGGCACCGCTCTCTATGGAGGTGTTGGCTAATTCAAGGGCTTCTTGGAAGCTGTTGGCTTTGCCTCCGATTAAAATGCCGGCGGCACTGTTAACCAAAACAACATCGCGTTTGGCATCTGTTGTTTTGTTGTTTAGAATGTTAAAGAGAATTTCTGCGTTTTCCTTAACTGAGGGACAATACAGTTCAGTTATATCTGCTTTTTTGACTCCAAAGTCAGAGGGAGAAAATATAGTTTGGGTTGTTTGTTTGTTTTTTAGGTGAACGATGAGAGTTTTGCCTATGGTGGAGATTTCGTCAAGGCCGTCTATTCCATGTACGACCATTGCTTCATCACAGCCCAGTTTTTGCAGGGCATGGGTTATGGGAGTTACTAGTTTTTGGTCATAGACACCTAGTAGTTGTGCGCTGGCGCTGGCGGGGTTTGTTAGGGGGCCTAGAAGGTTGAAGACTGTGCGGACGCCGATTTCGCGGCGGGTTTCCATGGCGTATTTCATGGCGGGGTGAAAGGCGGGTGCGAACATGAAGCCCACTCCTATTTGTTCGATGAGGGTTTGAACGGTTTGGGGTTCGGTTGTGAGGTTTAGGCCTAGTTTTTCAAGTACATCGGCGCTACCGCTTTTGCTTGTGACTGAACGGTTGCCATGTTTTGCTACTGCAACCCCTGCACCTGCGATAACAAATGCGGCGGTGGTGCTGACGTTGAAGGTTTTGAGTGTGTCGCCACCGGTGCCGCAGGTATCGACTAATCGACCCTGTACTTTGGGGTGGATTTGGTGGCAGTGATTGCGCATAACGGATGCAAATGCGATGAGTTCTTCAACTGATTCGCCTTTTATGCGCAGGCCAGTTAGAAATGCGGCTGTTTGGGCGTTGGTGGCTTTGCCGGACATAACCTCGGTCATAACGGTGCAGGATTCTTCGTAGGTGAGATTGGTGCCGTCGATGAGTTTTTGGATGCCTTCTCGGATCATGGGTTAGTAGTCTCCAAAAAATTTTGGATGATTTGTTTCCCATCTTTTGAGAGGATGCTCTCAGGGTGGAATTGGACGCCATAGATGGGGTATTGTTTGTGGCGTATGCCCATGATTTCTCCGTCGTCAAGGGCTTCGGCAGTGATTTGCAAACACTCAGGGAGGGAGCATCGTTCGCCTGCTAGTGAGTGGTAGCGGGTAGCGCTGAAGGGGTTTTGGATGTTTCTGAAGAGGTTTTTTTCGTTGTGGTGTATGGGGCAGGTTTTGCCGTGCATTAGTTTTTTGGCGGGAACCACTTTGCCGCCATAGACAGAGATGATACCTTGATGGCCTAGACATACACCTAAGGTAGGGATGGTGGGGCTGAGGTTTAGCAGAATAGCTTTGCATACGCCAAAGAATTTTTCGTCTTGGGGGTTGCCGGGTCCGGGTGAGAGGACGACGCGATCGGGTTTGAGGTCAGCAACCTGTTTGAGGGTGATTTGGTCGTTTCGATAAACCACTACTTCTGCGCCCAGCTCGCCTATGTATTGGACAAGGTTGTAGACAAAACTGTCATAGTTATCAATTATTAAGACCTTCATTTTGTTCGCTCTCCAGTAGCAGTGGCGGCATGTTCGAGGGCTTTTATGAGGGCTTTGGCTTTGTGGTCAGTTTCAAACCACTCTTTTTCAGGATCAGAATCGGCGACTATGCCGGCGCCGGATTGAATATAGGCGGTGTTACCCTCTGCAAAGAGGGTTCGAATGGTTATGGCAAAATCGGCGTTGCCGTTACAGCTAAAGTAGCCTACTGCGCCGGCGTAGGGTCCGCGATGTGAGGGTTCGAGTTCTTCAATGATTTCCATGGCTCTGACTTTGGGTGCGCCTGAAACTGTGCCGGCGGGGAATACGGCTTTTAGGGCCTCAAAGCTGTCCAGGTTATCTTTTAATTCGCCTGTTACTTGGGAGACGATATGTTGGACATGGCTGAATTGGTGGATTTGCATAAATTCGGGCACCTCTACGGTGCCGTATTTGCTGATTTTTCCGATGTCGTTTCGTGCTAGATCGACTAGCATTATGTGTTCAGCATGTTCTTTGGGGTCGGAGAGGAGTTCTTGGCCTAGGCGTTTGTTCTCTTCAGGGTTTGGGGTGTAGGGGGTAGTTCCGGCGATGGGAAAGGTTATGACTTTGCGATTATCGATGCGGACCAGCATCTCAGGGCTGGCGCCGATGATTTGGCGGTTACCTGTTTTGTAGTAGAACATATAGGGGGAGGGGTTGATTTGGCGCAGGCTTCTATAGAAGCCCAGCAGACTACCGCTGTATTGGAATTTGAAGCGTTTGGAGAGAACTACTTGGAAGATGTCGCCGTTGGTAATGTATTGTTTGGCTTTTTTGACGGCTTGCTCAAAATTTGCTTTGGAGGTTTCAGCTATGGGTTCAGTATAGCTGAAGGTTTCCTCTTCTTCTTTTTGGGTTGGTTGTTTTAGTAGGGTTTCGATTTCGTTTAGGCGGGTTTGGTTTCGGTAGTAATAGTAGGCTTGGTTTATGGTGTGGTCAAATACGATGCCGTCTTCGAAAATGCCTAGTTCTATGTCAGGGAAATTTAGGGTGTCAGGTTTTGTGCTGGGCAGGTTTTCGATGTAGCGTATGGCATCGTAGCTGATGTAGCCTAATGCTCCGCCGACGAATCGGAAATTTACCATGTCGTTTTGGTAGGGTAGGAGGTGTTGATAGATAAGGTTGAGGGGGTCTGGGGTTTGGTGTGTGGTGACTTTTTGGGTTTGGGTGTTGGTGATGGTTACGGTTTTGTTTTTGGCGGTTATGGTTGTTTTTGGGTCAAATCCTAGGAAGCTAAATTGGGCGAGTTTTTGTGGACCTTGGATGGATTCGAGGATGTAGGCGGTCGGGTATTTTTGGTGGAGTTTTGCGTAGATTTCTATAGGCTGGTTTGTGTAGTTGAATTTAACATAGTTGAGTGGTTTGATGGTTGTGGTGTCGGTTTTTTGTGTGCCAAAGGCGATTCCCCATTTTTATCATTCTCCAACAGTTCACAACCATACAATAATGCAATATTTAAGGCTTATCTGTACATAAATGTACAAGAAGTCAGGGAAACAACAACAACCCAACAAATAAAAACCAAACACACAATACACATATCACCAACAACAACCCGCATAATACCAAACAACAAACAATACAGCACCTAAATGCCTGCTGTGCAACAAAGAGCGTTGCACAAAAATATTTAAGGCAACAAGCAGATAATTGAGACATGCTATCAATGCAACAGATAACCGCAAACGTGGGAGATGCATGATGCACAAACTCTCCAAGTGCGCCCTCGTATCTGTTGCAGTCATTCTCACACTCACAATCGGCAGTTTATACTCAGCAACTGCAACCGGATCACCAAACATAAATTTGAACATGTCAAATGAGGAAAGACCTCAGCAGACAGCATTAAACAATTTCAAAGATACAACAACATCAACAACAATACAGACCGTTTCAGATGAGCAAAACGTGATTACTTTGGAGTCAATGCCATGCTTTGGCCCGGAGATGATTGCAAATGTAGACAAAACGGCTATAGAAATTAACCAAACCGTAACCATAACTGGAAAAATTCATCCCATCGAAAAAAACGCTTCTGTTAGAATTTGTGCAATTAGACCAAATTACAGTTGGATCGAAGATTATGTGCCTACCGATCCCCAAACAGGCGAATTCAACTACACCATGGCATTGGATATGGTGGGATTTTGGAATCTATGCGTCAGCAACATTCACATAAGCGACAGAATGTTTGTTGAAGTAAGCGATCCCGCGGGAAATGAAACAATACCTGACAATGTCATAAATCCTTGGAACGCCAACTTTTTAATGCTAGCAACCGCGGTAGGCTTAGTGCTTATTGGAATCATATTTGCCATAACAGGAATAAAAAAGAAGACACGCAGAATCAGCTCCCTGAGAATTTGCGTTCTAATTTTTCTAGTATTTCTAATATATACAGGCACCTTTATTGATCACCAATCAGTCCCACGCCCCGTCAGACAAGTTGTTGTACATGAATTACTAATAGGCACCAACGTTTTTGGTGTCGCCATGCCAGAAGGACTACCCATGCCCTTTCTTGCATGCTATTTCCCATGCGGACGAACAGTAACCTGCGCACTCTGGGAGATGCAGACCTATATTTACCCCTTCCTAGAAGGCAGTCATGGCTGGGGAGTATATTATAACACCTCAGGCGCAGTACGTTTAGCCATAGTTGTAGGCGTATTAATTTTAGCATCTCTGCTCCTTGGCCGAATGTGGTGCGGCTGGGTATGTCCATTTGGATTATATTTGGATGCAGTGTCATATTTTAGAAAACGCCTAAAAATCAGACATATTAAACTCTCAAACCGCGTAAACAGCTCACTGCATCAACTCAGCTATGTCATATTAGCGGTAACGCTGATCCTAGGAGTACTTTTTGCAGCATACACCATCTCAGGCACACAACTTATTCCAGGAACCGAAGAAGGCGGATTTGTCTACAGCTACTTTGCAGCACCATTCTGCGCCGTATGCCCCATGAAACCATTATGTATACTTATAGAAAACCAAGCAGGCCTACTCCAAACCAACTGGGTATTTAACGCAACAGGCGACTTCTACCACCTAGGCAGGTATCTCACATCAATAAACCTAATTATGCTACTAATGGTTACAGTAATAGCCTTATTTGTCAAACGTGCATGGTGCAGAATCTGTCCCCTAGGTGGCTTAGCAGGATTTTTCAGCAAAACCCCACCCTTCAAATGGATCACACTGGTACGGATAGATAAAACCAAAGAAAAATGCACCAAATGCGGCATCTGCAAACGCTCCTGCCCCATGCAAGTCAAAGAAGTCTACGAAAAAGACCAAGGAGATATCATGACCCCCCGATGCATCGGATGTCTGCACTGCATAGAAATGTGCCCCTACAAAGACGCCCTGCAATTCAAATTCGCCGGCAAAACAATATGCCGCTCCCAAGACTGGCTATCAGACAAACCCAAAACAGAAAAAGAAGAAGACAACTGGTAAAAAACACCAAACACACCACCCAACAATAAGATAACCGCCCAACAAACAAGGCTAAAACGGAAGACAGCACAACAGCGACAGTTGAGCAAAATAGAACAACACAATTTTGAGCGCTTAGATACAGCAAGCATTTGTGAGATAGAGTGCTCAAGGGTCACATGTAGTTTAGTAAGAAGGTTAGCAGAAATCCAACAACCTCTGTGCATACCAATAAACAAGTCTTCGCAATCCAAGAAATCGCAAAAACCCACGCATATACAGTCAATATTCTATCCAAACAGGGGTAAGAAACCACCCGTAAAAGTTAACCAGTTGGATTACGCATATGTGACTGCTTCATAGACTTCGTGCGTTTATAACCTCGGCCAGCAATAAAAAACACAGCTACCAAAAGGGCAGATACAACCACTATGTAACGTGTGAAGTAAAAGTTGGGGAAAAAGTCTTGCGGCCAATACAAATACCAATAGTCACCCTCTACCACAGTAGAGGGCCAGAGTTGAATTAAATTTACAAATGTAAACCAGATAAATATAATGGAACTTTGTAATAGAGCAACATTTAGAACCCGTACAACAGTAATTTTTCTAAATTGACCTATATAGGCCACATACAACAACGCAAACGCAACCAAGTAAATACAAACAGCAACCGTGCATACAAGAGACGGGGAAATAAGGAAAAACAAGATAGTATCCATATGCACATAAACTATAATTAAGTAACTTGCTACCGTCAGCAACAACATAGCCAGACATTTAAGCTTCAGATTCACCACTATAGCTCCTGCTTATTGGTTATTTTTTCACTTCATCGCTTATTAAAAGTTCCAATTTCCAAGCAAGGTAACAATAGAGAACAAAACAAAACCGCTAGAAGATAACATAAGAAGAAATAGCAACATATGAGTTTGTTCATAGGGGTTGACAATTTATAGTTTGATATACCCAAGCAGGTTTGTATTTACATCTGATGTGAACACAAAAAAAGAACAAACAAAAGTCAACACATCTACCTAACAAACCAACCCATACAAACACCCAATTGACTTGATTTGCAACCTTTGTTTTCCACAAAGCACATAAAAACAACCAGATTTTACATATTAGCCAATTACCATCGGGAAGTATAATAAATAATTAAACAAAAAGTAATTAAACACATGTTTAAAAAGTGAGAGAAATTAATATAGGGTACAACCATTAAGAAGAAGGAAGTGGAAACTATATGAGTAAACGGTCAACTATACTAGATATGGTTTTTCACCGCTGGGTTTTTGCAGTGATATTGTTTTTGTATATAGCAGTAGTAATTGTTGATTATATTGTTGATATTTTGCCACCATTGTGGGGTATGTTCTTGATTGTACCAGTTTTGTTTTTTGGGTTAATTGGCTACTTAGTGGACGAAGCAAGATAATAGAGCTATTTTGGAGGCTGATTTAGACCCCGTAAAATAAAGTAACCATTTTTTACAAAACGGGATTTTAGGAACATTTTAGAGGCAAAACATTCCCCCATAAAGAGAGGAAAAAGGCAACAAGTTCGAGAAAAGTTATTAATGCATAACAGGTGTATAGTGGGCAGGTATTCAGTTCAGTGGAAGGTTTATGGGCAATAGTGCAAGGTTATTGCATTATTAGTGCAACATTATCGTTGCAGGATTTATAGACCTTACCTGAGCTAAACACATCAATAACCAAGAGATCATCTGTATGGGCAGAAATATTAAAGTCAAGGCCAAGCGGCATGTTTCTCGCAGAACTGCACTATTGATGGTTTCTTTATTGCTTGTGCTGGTGGTTTTTTCAGTGGCGTTTTATGGGTTGATTATGGGAAATGGAGAGAGTTTCTATGTGGAGCCAGAGTATACATTACCTGTCTTGGATGGTGCGGTATATGTTAAAGATGAAGTTGGACTCAGGAGTGCTATTGATGAGGCAGTTGACAAATCGGTTGTTATTGTTCTTACAGAGGATGTTTATCTTGAAGAGTCTGCGCTCAATATTTCTGATGGAGCAAATATCACTTTAACAATTGAAAATAAAGGTAAAAGTTACAAAATTTTTGGTGCCGCTGATAGTAGCACTATTGTTGTTGAGGAGGGGGGAATGTTGGAGCTCTATGGCGTTATTGTAACTCATTTAAACAGCTCTACTAGAGGTACGGGTGTTATTGTTAATTTGGGTGGCACATTTATCATGTATAGTGGTGAGATTTCAGGCAACACAATTAAAGATGGGGGCGGCGTGTACAATCGAGGCACCTTTAAAATTTATGGAGGCAAAATTTGGGGTAACAAAGCTACCAATTTTGGCGGTGGTGTATACAACGTTGGTCTTTTTGAATTGCATGAGGGCATAATTACTGAAAACCTCGCTGATTTTGGGGGCGGAGTCTACAACCGCGGTACCTTTAACAGAATACATGGTTTACTGGATAACAATAAGGCAACCTCAAGAGGCTTTAATGTATACTGATAAAAAATGGAGAGTGTTCACCTAAAGATATACATCATTTGATTTTGCCATTGTTGAAAAATTTCAGGCATAGTCAAAGCACACCACAAACGAATAGTTAAATCCACCATAACAGAACTCTTAGACACAAC
>Ga0123354_10001205_pt1 | contig 30525 bp, 11 predicted proteins | sample TergutLab28metaG_2_FD_97872 | JGI IMG/M metagenome (GOLD analysis project Ga0123354, IMG submission 97872) | Labiotermes labralis P4 segment gut microbial communities from Petit-Saut dam, French Guiana - Lab288 P4 | ecosystem: Host-associated > Arthropoda: Insects > Digestive system > Gut ... | reverse complement strand
TAAGTGTGTAACAGCTGTCAAAGTTTCAAACTTCTCTGGCCATTATCTCCGTAACCGTTCAACTTTGGACATAGGTGTTTTGGGTTATATCGGTATACTTTAACATAAGGAACACCCTCCCGGTCTGGCACATTCCTCCTGGGACACCCTGTATATGGGCAAATTAAACATTTAAGAGCAGTTTGTTAGAAAAATGCTGAGATTTGCCTAAGTACGGCAACATTCTTGAAAAGCCCCTGCCCCACAAGATGATATTCAGCATTCCGTGATATCAAACCATCGCCATCAAAAGCCCCCTATTTATCCAACGCTCTCTTTATATATCACGTCTGAATAGCCGCCCCAGCTAGGGTTAAGGGGGTTCCCTGATCCATCTTAATGCTGAGATATGAAAACAGAGCACTCACACTATAACTGCTCTCGACGCACACTTCGATGTTGCCGTAATATCGTGAGCGTCGGTACTTGAAAGCAACAAAAACAGGCATTCACACTGACGTGAGAGTATCATGGTGCTTTACAGAAACTGCCCTCCATTTGAGGTTGCAGGCACCACATCAAGCCAGTACCTGGTGAGAACAAAGCGACAGTCAAAAAGGGGTTCCCTCAGTGGGTTAAGAATTTCATTTTCCGAGACACGGAACTGAATTTTACTTGCGTGATATAAAGATAACATGTTTATTACTTTAAGTTTCATTTAGTGATGCTGTCACAACATCAGATTATATACGGTCGATAGACATGACGATGAATAAATAATAACGTAACCTTATTGAAGATTTACTTAGAAAATGTATTGTAGGATTGGAACAAGAACCGAAAAAGTATGGGACTGTCAGTACGGAACGCAACTACACATCGTCATCTTTTTGCGGATGACGGGTTATTATAGAACAAGATAAAGTTAATGCAGAAAATATAATAATAAAATAATAGAAGAATGTCAGATATGGGGCTTAAATGTAAATATTCCTAATACAGAATATTTAAATGCTGGAAGTGACACACGGGATAGAAAGCTTGAACATAACGCTGATATTAAGGGCAGCAGATCATTTAGGTAGTGAGCATCCATCTTTACGAACTCTGGCAAGTGCAACGATGAAGTATTACACAGAACTGAGAAAGCCAGGAAAGTAACAAGAGCCTACACTGGAGTAAATATAATTCGGTGAATACAAAGAAAAGAATATTTTATACAGAGTTAGAATGCATTTTAGATTACGGCTGGGAAATTTGGACACTGGATTACAAGTTTAAAGAGAGCACCGTTAAGTAGAGAAATTTATTTTTGGAGAAGAGCTGCAAGGACTTCCGGACTACTAAAACTAAAAAAAATGAAGTCATCAGAGAAAGAATGCGGGTAACACAAACAATTTGGGAAAGATTGGACATCATGCTGAAACATTATGGACAAGCAGTACGCACGGAGGATAAAAGATGGCCCAAGCGAATAAAGACCTGGTCACCAGAAGGAAGACGACGACGACGAGGACGACCCGAAGGGGGAAAAGGAAGTGAGAGGGTGATGAAGCGGAGGAATTTAACACTGAACACGCAATAAACGGGAAAGTATGAAGTCTGAAAGACAACAACCGGTGGACCACTGGAAAACTGATAGGCAGATAGACATAGAGACATACATACAGACAAATAGAATAGAACAGAATATAATAGGATAGAACAGAGCAGAATAGACAGACAGACAGATAGATAGATAGATATAGATATAGATAGATAGATATAGATAGATATATATATAGAGAAAAAGATAGATAGATATAGACAGATAGATAGATACAGATGGATAGATAGATATAGATAGAGATAGATAGATAGATAGATAGATAGATATAGTGAGAAAAAAGGATATTGACTGACGAGGCAAAACATAAATTCAAGTACAACCTTGTCATTTCCTAGGAAGGACTGAGTAAAATAACGAAACCCTCAATCACAGCAGGCGCTGCGCAAATACAAGTAAAATGCGCATGTGCTTGAACCGCCTGCCTCGGTTAGGACAATACAAGAAATTACATACAGCCACAGGGCATAGCATCTGTCTCTTTGTATGGTCGTTTTGTAGAAAATCGATATAAATTGGTTTAGGATAGAGGTTTAATTAGACTAATAATAATTTTTGGTGGAGATATCCGATGCCAAATTTAATGGAAATTCCTTCAGTGTTATTTCGAAACTTGAATATGCGAAACCCCCCCCCCCTTTACCAAAAAAAAACACTACGGACGGATAAGAGCCTTCTATTCGTCCGGCCTGTCCGAAGAAAGCACAGAACAGTGACCACGACAGATCAGTGTCTAATTTCCCTTGTTCCTGAACAGTTTTTCTGCATAAGCGCTGAGTATGCCATTTCAAATCCCAGTTGCTCACAGGTCGTCTTTACGCCATCTGCAAGTGAAACCGCTCCTGTGTATTATACATGGCGCTGCTCTCAGTACTTACACATCAACTCTGCATTACCTGCAGAGTTCATGATACGAGTTTACAACTTGGAAATTTCCATCTTAAAGTTATATCAGCTTTCAGAATCATGATAAATGTGCAGGAAAACGATCCAACAGAAAGACATTTTCTGAACACGGGAAAACTTTTGGCGAAGCTTACGTTACAAGGCGGTGAGTTGGTGACTACAGTTTCACGCACGAACGGATTGTATTATATAAAAATACAAAGCCGTGTAGTGTGAACTAAGATACGGTACCTTTATCTGTATTTATACAACTACAGTCCTACGCAAGGTATTAAGAAAATAATGTTTATAATAACGATTTATTTGTCAAAAACGTATTTACCACACAGAGAAACACAGAAGAGTTTATATCACGTGCCAGTAGGGACGCTGGTCTGGAAGTAAACACAGAGAAACTCTAAGAATAAAGAATTTTCAAACCTCGTCACCAAAGTGCAGTACGAAATCAACATACTAAATACGTTTACACATCCTTAAAAAACGTGGAAAAGTTAAAGTAGCGTTACTATATAACTCCAACAAAACGAAAATCACATTTACGCATAAATGAAAAGCAGCTTAACCCTTTAAACGTCGAGTTAAATCCCATCTGCCGTCTGCTAGCATTATTCGGAGATCACCATATTCTCCACATTAGCAGGTAAAGGGTTAATTTCGGAAAGTACTTGCCACTGTTAAATTTATGTATTATCTACCTCTTTTATCAAAAAATCTGAAGAATTAAAATGTTGCCAGCTGTTGTACTTGGTTTTTAAAGTTGCTCTCCGTACTAAGAGAAGAATACACTGAGGGTATTTGAGAAAAGGGTGCTGAGCACCATACTTTTGGCTGAAGCTACAGCAAGTACCAAATGGACGGACAGAATCAGGTAACGAGTAGCATCATGATTTTTAATCTAGACGAAGTACTCAGCCGATCCCGGTGGCCGCGAGGTATAAGGTGTGTGTCTGCGTCCGCTCGCATGGTGGGACTGCGGGTTCGAATCACGCTGGGGACATGAATGTCTGTCTCATGTGAGGGTTGCGTTGTCAGCCAGAGGTCTCTGCGACGGGCCGATCCCTCGTCCAAAGGAATCCAACCGAGCGTGCGTGCGTACATGTGTGCGTATGTGTGTCACTGCGTGTGATTAGGTGCAACAATAACCCTCTACACCTACAATGAGTATATAGAAAGAGGTCAGTATAAGAAATAAAGATAGACGTATTCTTAGGGAGCGAAATCTGATGTTCTGAGAAAAGTGTTAATACAGATTCAAACGTTCTCGGATAACGCCATGTCGACTGGAAGATAATTATCGACGATTCAGGGAGCTTGAAGGCAAGGACGGCGGACTAATTGGCTACTGAAAATGGAAGCAGAAAGCTCTTCTGAAGCTTCAGTAACTATACACCAATCGACACGAAGTCATACCCAACAAGACTGGCATCTTCATTTCTACAGTGATCAAATGAAGGTGCGTGCAGAAAGCGGATTATGTGGCACGCAACAAAAATAGAACCATACTATCCAATAGCAACGTCAGATGTGACAGACAATATTAAAAACACTACAAAATTAACTACAGACACGACTTTTTATGTTCGTATGACCGTGTATCCTTAACATGAAATGACGTGTGAGACCAACTAGATGCAACATTTATGATTTATTAATAATCCATTAGCTCAACATGTTTCGGGCATCATTATGCCCATCTTCAGGAGCGCTATACCGTATATTACTGCATATGGTTTTTAGCACTTGATGTGCTGGCTGGTGTCTTGGGGGCCGGGAAGCAAGCCGTTTGCACTGTGTAGAGAATGTGATTCTACACAGTGCACACGGCTTGCTTCCCGGCTCCCCAAGACACCAGCCAGCACATCAAGTGCTGAAAACAGTATGCAGTAATATACGGTATAGCGCTCCTGAAGATGGGCATAATGATGCCCGAAACATGTTGAGCTAATGGATTATTAATAAATCATAAATGTTGCATCTAGTTGGTCTCACATACCATTTCATACAGACATGGCGTTTGCAGCTCCCAGCTAATGTCATTAACGTGTTCACGAGAGCTGTTCGGAGCAGCTAGGAGCGTTCAGAATGTTACGTGTATAAAAAGGCACGTTGAAACTGTGCGCATTATGGCGCAAAATGCATATTTCCAATCTATTCTTATATTGTAAAATATTCCATTTCACGCATGACAGCGAATTCAGGTCATAAATCGCGGGACAGTTTATGCTTATATTTCACGACGTAGCCACAATATTTCATTGACAACACAAATTTAAAAAGCGATCAATTAATTACGTAACACGTTTCAGTAGCGATGCTGCGAAGGAGGCAAATTAGTTTCGAAAATTCAAATTAAAGCACGGTACGTACATAAGCCTCTTCATGACGTAATAACGTTGTAAGAACGTTACGTTGGAGTGCACAATATGATACCCTCACCGAACAGTGTTCTACGATCGTAGCGTGCAGTGCAACAGCGACAAAGATTAATCAAGTAGGACTCCCTCCCACGGGCCACATCTACAACATGCCACAGGATGGATTTATTCCACAACTTCTACAACTGCCCCGGTGAGCAATCTCCACCTAACATCGCTGCCTCTCTTCTACAACCGCTCGCAGTCTTTCTTCTGCTGATTCCTTATAACTCCCCTCTAACCCCTTCAAAAACCTTCTTTAACCCCCAGAACTCTGACAAAACTTTCGCGCCTCCTTCAGGCACTTTCAAGTGACGCTGTACTGGTACCTCCCGCTTTCATACATGGCTCTCAAAAGTGCTCGTAAAATGCTTTTATACTTTCCCCATATTTTCAGGCCTTGACTATAAGACAAACCCAAAGGACAAGTAAGAACATATTACGGGAAGAAACTTGATGGGTAATTTTGAAAGAAAAAAAAAAGATGTAAGGTCGACCTTTTTGTCATTGTCGTTATTCTAGACCAGTAATTGAAGATTACGTCTTCAAAGGGAAGAAGAATTTTGCTCTCTGATGTAAAACAAGAATGTACAGTGTGGCAGAGGACTCAAGAAATTTGTACCTCACCAAATGCTCTTCTGTCAGTCTACAACAATTAAACAACCAACTGCTTACTGAGAGTGACGAACCGATTTAAGCATCGTGCCAATGTAATCACGAATCTCATTTCGATTTTGTTACTCCCATTTGCAAGAAATATTGCTGCGGAGGAACATCTTTCTTCCTAATATTACGTGAATGTACAGCTACAAGTAGTAGCATATCTTTATGTAAGCTCTTTGCCAATAATATGTGTGTGAATCAAGATGGCGTACCTTTCATGAACCCGCTAGTAGCTACTCCCAACAATTGCCTTCCTGGCTGAAACCTCCTAAGAACATTTTGAAGTCGTCCGTGGGCGTACGGAACTGACCAAAAACGCGTGCTGGGTCCTCATACAGGCTGTATGTTGTTGCGCAGAGGTACCTAATCTAATTAACACGAATTAAGTACACGCCTTCTTAAAATGCCACATCACACCTCCATGTCCATATGAAGTTTTAAGGAAAACGCCATACTACTGGCACTCTCAACCTTGTATAGTAGGAGTGTCCTATATTTATTTTTCAAAGGGCCACAGCTGTTATTGTGGTTTGGTTCGCGGGTCGCAGGTGTAAAAATCAAACAATGTGATATACCTAACGGCCTAATTATTGCGTAATTTTTAGAGGATTTTTTTTTCTGTGGCGCTGCGGCCCAACGCGGGCCATGGCCTCCTTATTCCTGAGGTTTCGTGATCACACACAACGACGCATCACAGTCGGTAGGAATCCTCTGGACGAGTGATCAACTCGTCGCAGAGACCTCTACCTGACAAAACACAACACTCACAACAGACAAACATCCATGCCCCCGGTGGGATTCGAACCCACGATCGCAGCAGACGAGCGGCGGTAGACCTACGCCTCAGACCGCGCGGCCACTGGGACCGGCTTTTACAGGATATATAATTGTGAATAATTTACAAACGTAGCAGCGGCTCACGTGTTAGATTCCCCTCCCGTACCAACTAAACTAACCTGAACTGTATTTAAGGCTGAGCTCATACCGCGCAGGAAACACATTCCTTCTCGGTTATAAAAGCCAATAAGTTAATGTTGTACAAGAAAATAACTGCAGTTTGCTCTTAGAATCACATGAAACACATACATGTTGCAAGCGGGCAGAGTGTATAATTTATGAGTGTTAAACCTGGCGGTACAGGAATTAACCGCTGGAATTTATACGGTTAGAGCACGGTTACAACTACGTGAACCGCAACGGTCGTGTCAGAGCTCAAGCGGTAGGTCGCCGGCTTATCACCGCGGACGACCGGTTAACCCTTTAAAGCCTATTGGTTGCGTGCACTAACAGGTTTAAAACTTAAGAATTGACATTCTGCCCACGTTGTATTCATTTGTTTTGTATTTATCAAAGAACAAACAGCGACTTGTGCCACTTACAGCATAAACTGATTGGTTTTTATAACCGAGATGAAAAGTGCTTACTGCGCGGTACGGACTGGGCCTTTAAATAAAGCAGTCTTTAAAGGGTTAAATTCCAGGCCAGTCCACTTGGGATTTATGGTGGACAAAGTGGCACGGGGACCGGATTTTTGCAAATTCTTACCCTGTCAGTATTATTCCACCAATACTTCAATTCATTGTTTAAAACAAAGAAACTGAAGGCGTCGTTCAATAACACTAAATAAAAGAAAATACACACACCGCCTGTCTCAATATTCATGTATGTTGTTTCCGTATGATTCTCAGAAAAAACAGCGAAGTCTTTCCTAGGTAATTAAGTATTGTTCTGTATAATGAAGAGACTACTTTCTGGGGGTACCACCTGATTTTGTACAGCGAAGATAAATCCATGCATCAAAGTGTTATATATTAGCTATGTGTATGGAGAACAGTTAGCTACGCCTGCCCACTACATATCATTACACACACCCACTCCTAAAACAAGATGAGTGCGTTACAAACCATTCCTTCAAAAACGCAACGCGCGATACGTTACTGTATATCCCATTATAATTAACTGACATACATCAGGCGCATTATGATCATAATGACGACTGAAATCACACTATATCTGCGATTTCATAGCTACAAGTATAGTACTTTCAGTTATTTAATCTCTGGTTCTATCTATCGTTGACACACCTCACGGCATAGCCCTAGCGTGCGTTTGTTGCCTCTCATTGTGCCTGAAGGATCAATCAGGTTGGTAATTTGGTGATTACTGAATTGTTGTGTCGTACGCATGACTCGACGCGGACACGCACAAACAGAATTGGTGATCCACGTGGTAAGATAAGTCACATCTAATTATGCTAGAGTGTTGTAAAGGCATTTGTTGGGTTCAACGCAGTGGTTCAGTGAAGGAACAGCCTTGTGAAACGGAAACATTAAATTCCGCTGAAAATTCTTCGCACCTACATCAGGAGCGAAGTTTGTCCGAAGCCAATCACATTTCATTTGATAAACAAACTGTCATTCCAAATTTCACTGGAGTTGTTCAAGGTCTGAGAGATTGTGAACTGTCGATAAGAAAGTGGAAATACTCGAGGTTTATGTTAAATGAATGCTAAAGGGTGTGGTGATAAACGAATAAAGCCACAGTCCATCACGCGCAATAGGACAGGTATGGCCCGCACATATTATCTGTTTCTTTGCATCCGAATCGCAGCTGCTATTAAAACCAAATGTTGTGACTGTAGGAAATACCCAGTAACTTTGCAGCTAGAGTATTCACCACCATCACGATCACAATCATGATCATGATCACCATCACCATAATCATTATTATTATAATAATTATCATGATTATTAACGTTATGGTATATTTTAGTCTCCCGGTTGAGGTTCCAGGAGACTTAACATTGACTTCAGTGTTGCTGTTCGCTGAAATATTTGAATTCGTCACAGAATGGCTCCAGAAAAAATCGTAACAAACAAACATAAAAAGCAGGGTCTCACCCGGGGGGGGGGGGGCTGCGGAAAAAAAAAAATCGAAATTTAAAAACCACAGATTTTGTAGATATGATGATATTAAATGTTTTACGTGATACACCCTTCAGCCGAAATCAGCCACTGAAATTGGCGGGAGAAATTGTACATTAGAACGAAAGAAAAAAACTTACACGTAGAATGTCTTAGATGAAATTAGAAGCAAGATGATTAGACATTCTGATTTAAAATAGGTCACTGAGTCACTGAACATGCAGCTGTATTTCGATGTACACAAATGCAGCGACAACCAGTCTTATATAGTTGCAATGACCACATGGTTGCAATAACACAGTACTTTACAACTCCACTTATCTGGACGCTGGTTATCCGGTTCGGCTTGGTCCTTCGAGTAAAATTGTCGAGAATTCTACAAAACTAACTTGCCTTGAAATTACCGGTTATCGGATCAAGTACAGTACAGTGTTATGGTTTCTAGAACTTCAAATCAGGCGCGGTCGAAAGTAGTAACAGCCGAACTTCAAACTGCCATTGTAGTCTATTTTCAAAGAAAGACCCAGTTATCAGGATTTTCTGCGTATCCGGATGGCCCGCCATCCAAATTGATCCGGATAAGTGGAATTATACTGTACTTAAAATCGAATAGAAATTACATACAGACCTATGGTTAGCGACCCATGATATATTCTGGGTGCTCAACTGACTTTAACTAAATCAATTACAACAAAGAAATTCATAAAAATTTTCCCTTAGACGGACGCTGTCCGGTTAAGTACAGAGCCTAAGGTAGCTCCATGATTGTTCAGTGAGTACACACCTCATGAAACGTAACGGAAGCACAAAAAATAGCTGAAGTCGTAAGAAGGACTCGAAGGCTTGTTAAGTGTCCGAGCTGTTGTATTCGAAACTCGTTTCATGTGAAACCTTGGTGATTCTCCGTCCTTATGATTACAGTTTGTTTTAGCGTCTCCAAGTAAATACCAAATAAACGAAGGGTGAGGGCGGCTGGTTTAATTCATTTCCTTTTCCCTCTCCTCTGTCACTGAATGTGAGTTGATACATTATATATAATTAATCGTCTCCAAGAGCTCTCTTCCACACTGACTTGTCTTGAAATTAGTGATTCCAGGAACTGTTCTAGCCTGAACACTGCTTAAGAGGAGGAAATTCTGAGACCACAAAAACACTGAAATCGGCCAAGCACTCCGCATGTTACAGCGGAAAAATTACGGAAATATTTGTCATTCATTGTATAACGGATAACTTGGACTGTATTAATCCTTTAGTTTAGAAACCATCAAATGGAGAAATTTCGAAAGACGACCTCATAAAGACACGCAAATTTCATCTGGTAAAATCCAGATATACACGTTACGTTTTTATAAGTAAAATGGTTTCATCTCACTAAGCACACAATTGACACAATAAACACCATGCCATATTTTGGTAATGACCAGTGTCAACAGTAAAACGAAGATCAACAGATCAAAGCCATCTTGAACGATCTATACAAGATACAGAACACGATTAACACTAGCTGAAACGCTACATTCTGATCTAGTTCTTGTTAATGATAACAATTACAATGACTTTCGACACTTTACAATTATATTTATCGAGGTCACTTCATGCGGAACGGTGAAGATCGTATATTAATTTCTGAATTTTGAATACAAATTTAGTTTGTAGAGCGCATTATTCCTATATTGAAATAAATTGAATAATTACATAGGTTGATAAAGATTTACCTTGCCGCAAATTAACAGTCATTATACACGACTGCAATAAAGTGTTAATGTCCTTTAAAACACGGATGTGTTTAATTATAAACCGGTTACACAGCTTTCTGGATAATGCAGCACCTGCATCATCAAAGAAATGTAATACTTAAAAAACAACAAAATTAAACTTACATAAGATTAGTTTTATGTCTACAAATTAATGAATGGGAGTTCATAAAACAGAAAGAACGTCAAAATACTATAATGTACATCATTTATCTACTTATTTATTCACACCACATCACATATAACGCCCTCGACGGTTGTACACAACATTTTGCGCTAACTTCAGCAGACGGGTCCAATCTGATAAAGCGCGCATTGACGTATGTCCAGGCAAACGCGTGACATTTTCGTACAACCACATAGCCACAGAACAAATATAAATGAAAGGAGAGGGTACAACGGGTGAAATTGTTTTCGTGGTCAATCTCATGGTTGTTATTTACTTTTATTTACCAAAATGCTTGCTTACTGATCGATATATTTCATATGTCAATTTTCTCCGCATGGCACAGTAACAACGAACTTGGCCAGAGAAAAAGAAGTGACCAAGTGCATGTGGAAGTTCCGGAAAAATAATCATAGGGATAGTTTTACACCCTACCCCAATGAATAGATTTTCAATCATTACAACGGAGTCCTTATGGACCACAACGTATTACTTTACAATACAACCCTATAACGACTCTCGACTCGCAGCACGTGAAGTAGACAGCCTACAGCCATGCGACAGACAGACAGACAGATAGGCAGGCCTTCTAACAACTACTCTGAATTCAACCGCTAATTTTCACAGTCGATCGTGTTTCGGCATCTTAAGGGATTTTCCATTCTGCATGAAATTACATGATTCATTACCATCTCTACTAGAACCCACCAATGTCACGTATTCAGAGCTAATTTAAATCTTAACAAACAATCAAAACGAATATTTTTAATATTACCTCCATCTCTGCTTAGATCTCTCACGTTCTCTCTTTCCTTTATATTCTACTACTACATTTTTACAGGGGCACGCGGTGGCGCAGTTGGTTGAGGCACTGCGCTACAAGTCGGAAGGTAGTGGGTACGATTCCCGATGATGTAATTGGAATTTTTCATTGACAATCCTTTCGGCCGTACTATGGCCCTGGGGTCGACTCAGCCTCTAACAGAAATGAGTAACACGAATATTTCCTGTGGGTAAAGTCGGCCGGTGCGTAGGGCTGACAACCTTGCCACCTTCATGAGCCGAATGTCTTCAAATCTGGAAGACTCAACCTCCTGGAACCCTCTGGGCCTGTCCAGGCCTGTAATGGGATTGCTTTAACTTTTACTAGAATTTTATACGTGGGTTGAAAGAAAAGTGCGGCAATAATGATGTCGAATGCGCAGATCGGTTTCCAGGGGGCCATTGGCTCCTCGCACCGCATTTCGCATGTATGTCTCAATATCACATCATTCTTTTCCTCTCCGATCATGTAATATCCGGTGAAAGCTAGAAACTGCGAGGTTCTTCATTACATAAATTTCTGCATTATCTTACTTTCTTTCTCTTTGCCTCAAATATTATCCTCACCACCTTGTATACCAAATTTTTTTCCATCAGACTGAACGTAAATAAACCAGGCATACTAAACAAACAGTTCCGAGAACTACGCAGAATTCCTTCCCCGTACATGTTTCTAACCACAAAAATGTACGTAAAGATAGCCTAATTAAAACTGTAAAATATTACGTTTAAACTCTGCCTACGCATCATGTTACGAAAACTTTTATGGGCCGTTAAGTTGAGGCCTCCTTGATGGAGACGAATGATCAACTGCACGCTCCACCCACTCAAACCCCGTCTGATAATGTCCACGAGGTCCATTGGCTAGGAAGCTAAAACAGACTAAAACTAACCACATGTTCAATGACGACATCTCTTGTCATGGTGTAAACTACACAGTTGGACGTTGTGCTTGTTCCTTTGTTTGTTTGTTTACATGGTCTCCGTTTACACCAGTGTACGCGTTGCAGGGCGGTATATAAAGAACGGATATATTCCAGATATCCTGCAGCACCGTGACAATTTTGCAGGCTATAACACTGTCATGTAGTCATTAATTTTTAAGCCAAATCAATGTCAGCATTCTTTATTAGGTACAGACGAAGCTGCCATGAAGGTTCTGTGGAATTATACCAAAGTAAAATAGAGGTACTGGACTTTTGTGCCAACTTACTCTATTTTATATGATAAAGTTGAGTAAATATGGGCACTTGAATTGGAGGTTGATGTCTCCTGACATACGTACAAATTTCAAATCAGACAGGCGTCTGTCTTTGTAAGGGTTAAGTCTGGCCAAGTGTAATTATCTCAATCCCATTAGTTCTTAATTACTGCTAACATCGAAAATAGTTTATAGTAGTATCGTTAGGTACACTGGCGATCAGGAGAGCGCAGGCAGTATAAATACTCGCATCGGGCTGGACGATCCGGGGTTTCGAATTCCGGTGGAGGCAACATTTTACGTGCAGTGCAGGCTATCCCCCCGGCACACCCAGCCACCAGCACAATTGGTAACGGGTCTTTTCCGAGGGTAAAGCGGCCGGATTGTGGTGCTGCCCAACCATATCCTTCTACAGCCGGGTTTCGAATGGGCTGAAGCTATACTTTCATCCCCCTCCTGTACCTGTCCAGGCATGTCATGGGTTGACTGTTACCTTTCATTTGTTATTTTATATTGTCTTGCCTAGTGATCGTATTTTTGCAGCTAACTGTTGAAGGTTCTGCTTGGATAAAACAAACCCATAATCCCTTCCTTTGTAATATGTAACAGCTACGACGAGCGTCTTCTAATAACGTGATCTGTCGTTACTGCGGATTCCATGCACCTTGGGGATCTGTCCAGTTCCGTAGCTTATTTAAGGACTGACATTACGAAACACAAAATGTCTACGCAATTGTCTAGCTACGTGGACAGGTTACTCCGGGACGCTGCAGTTAATATACTGTAGAAGGTTGCAACTCTTTACGTGTGTTACAGCTGTCAGATAGTATAATGATTAATTCATGTGTCGATACTTTTATTCACAGTACGACACGTAAGTTTGTAAATAAAATATGTTTCTGCAGGCATCCAAACTAACACGGTGTTAAAATACAGTTGTGTGACATGTTAAAATATGCATCATGACATACAACAGAAGTAAATACATGATATGGGTAGATAATTATCCACAAGTTTCATCATGATAAAACCGCCATGCTATCAGAACGGAATGTATATCACACTGAAACATGCGGCTCTTTGTTAAAAATATGTTTATTTGAAGAACTTTGGCCAAAAAATGTGTTCGCGTTGTAGAAATTATTTATGGTACTTTTAGAAAATAATTACCTCACCCTTTTATATGCCGAAATCAATACAATACACATAAATGTGGATATATATCCGATGCATAATGAAGGATCCATGAATGGACGCTACAACTGTTAGTAATCAAATAACATTCAGCAGAAAGCAATGTAATGCTCTGTATCCATGAGTCTCCCTTAAATTTCAAAACGTATTTAATTTTCCGGGCACTGTACACCGAGTTCCATGTAACGGTAAACACACTTCATTAAAATCGTAGGATGACCCATACTCTCGGAGGTGAGGCAACCCAACTGGCGGCACAGAGCTGCATGTTGCCTGAACAACAGGCGGTAGCCTGTGGTCAACTACAGCATTCCGCACGTCCAAAGTGGGGGATAATACTAAGCATGATGCAATAATTTAACGATTCGCAATTCTTAAAAATGGATGGGACACGTTGCAATATAGGATGTTTACTGGAGAACGATCAGATGCGCCGATCTAAGCAAATGGCAGATGGCGGCACTTTTTTACTTCCTTATGTGGTTACCTAAAAATTATTGAACTAGGCTTAGTAGACTGAACTTAATGAAAAAAAAAAACTTTATCAAGAATTGAGATTACTTACTGTTGACACTGGTCTTAAAATGGTAAAACGATTAGGAAACATAAAAGTCGTGTGTATTTGTGTTTGAATTTCTTTTCCACAAAACGATCTTCGTAATCATAATCGAATTACCTTCAATTTCATGTGGGGTGGCATAACAGAAAACGTAAAAGCAAAATCCTGAAATGTACCAAAAAATGACAGAATATACTGGTATAGCGGTAAACGTGTATACTTGTACTTCGGGAGGTACTGGTTCGGATATTAGCCAGGGACCCGATTTTCCTGATCACAGCTTCCATGATCATATCCAGATGGATACGCGGAAGCGAGTCTTCTTGAAAGTTTCATCGCCTCATCATTCACGAACTGGTTCCCATCGCATTCGACAAAGTACAGACCCCCACAGTTAAGGGAAGAGAACTAATTAATCAACTATACAATTAGTGCTTTTGAATTTGTTAATCTACCTCACACAGGTCAACGAAAACAGTATCCAAATAAAGGTGTGCCAAAATTACTACTACAAATGGTTCCGAAAATGCTGCAGGTTTTATTTATGCAGATGACCACAATGAATTCATACCTTCAAAATGATAGAGAAAACAAATTCGGTATATTAAGAATATCACACCTACGCCAGTCGATAAGGAAAATGAGAACCACGTTGTTCTGGGTAATTACATAGCAAGTAGTGGTAATTCCATCTACATCGCGGCGGAATTCTGAAATAACGATACAAAAAAGTCAAGAGTTTTGCACACACCAAGCTGATACTCGACAGGTTCCAGCGAGTCACATTGCCTAATCCAGCTCATCCCCAATTTCTGCGTAGTTTTCCTAGTAATAGAAGCTACGACAGTTGTAATTCGCTGACTCATCTCTGACAAAGATAGCGTCTGAAATGGGACAACAATCTATAGTTTACGCAGTCCCACAAGAAGTTGCGAGTGGATTTAGGCGGCCACCTGTACCACACGACGTCACTCACTCCGGGGCGTCTTCAGGTGTAACCTAACGTCAATGTGGAAGGGAGGCCGCGTCTCACCTTGCTGGAAGGTAAAATCATGTGAATCCTTTTTCAATTGGGGAGAAGCCATCAAGAGAGTATATACGAGTTACCAGCGACGGTGGTTTTCAATAAAAAGGAGAGGCCATAAAGCATCTCCCTTAAAATTGCACAAAACACATGCACTTCTGCTGAATTTCTTTCGTGCTGGAGAATGACATGCCAGCAAATTCATGGTTTGCAGTCCTAGCGAAAATCTCTGCAGAATTCATATTGCACGTTTAAATCTTCTGGTTTCAAGTTCCGCAGCAGCTGAAGTTGTTCTGTTTCAAAGTAAGAACTTAAGCAGGATTTTGGAGTCGTTTGTTTTCTGTGGCTGCAATATGAGACTCGCTCAGCACACTCTTTCAGTGGATCGCGCTGGAAGTACGATCGTGCACGATCCACAGTCCATCAGACACAGAGGGACAACCAGGAACCTTGCCCTTGTAAATGCAGACCTTCCGCTCAAATGTCTTGTACTACACGTAAATACATATTAGGCTCGGTAGTTCCGTGTGAAGGTGTGTGCAAACTGCACGTTTCATAGCAGTTACCCTTCCGTAGTCAAGCGTAAAACATACCATCTCATAAGTTGTGGAGTAGCCTTTTTCAAAATTAGTGGCACCTAGTGGCAGCGCCGCCCAACAACAATCACCCCTTTCATTTGAACAAAACTCTTGACAGCCTTCCTATCGACTGGTGTAGGTGTGCAGTTCCAAGTACGCAGCAATTTGCCTTCTGTATCATTTTCAAAGTGCAAAGTACTTTTGTGGCGTCCTGTAGCCCAAGTTCCTCAGCCTTCGACGTAATTACATCAAACACAGTCGAACGAATTTCCTATGCGAGCCACCTTAATTAAGAAATGAAACGTTTATTTCTTCCATAACGTGCGGCTAGCAACATAAATCACGATTACCAATACAATAATGCGTCTTTACATTTTAATTACTTGAAAATTCAATAACAAGTTTTAATCTAGAGAAAATTAAAAGGCATGACGACGTATTAATCAATGTTGTACCTACTAAGTCAAAGTGTGAAATATCTTAGGAAAACTTTACCAAGACTTAGCCACCTACATAATACTTAAGATTAATTAAAACTCATCCTATTACTGATGTCTTGTCTGTCAGAAAGCTTTGTCTTGTTGCCGAGCCATATTATGGGCTCATGGCCAGATTTTTTATAAAACAAAGATTAACGTGGATTATTTTCGTTGTTACACCGTGCATGTTGTTGAGTTACTCAATTATTATACCAACTACTACACATATATAAAATTTACACATTAAAATATTAAAACGCTCCGACATGTTTCGGTCCTAGGACCATCATCAGGCAGCTATATACTCCTTGCTAAAGTCACACTATAAAAAGTCACATTAATTTCGCTGTACCAGTTGGGTATTGTGGCAGCATGCCATGTTGTGCAATGTTATGTTGCGAAGAGTGCTACGGATGTGCATTCTGTGCTTCGTCGCGTGATACGCGACGAAGCACAGAATGCACATCCGTAGCAGGGCACTCTTCGCAACATAACATTGCACAACATGGCATGCTGCCACAATACCCAACTGGTACAGCGAAATTAATGTGACTTTTTATAGTGTGACTTTAGCAAGGACAATACGGCTCCCTGATGATGGTCCTAGGACCGAAACATGTCGGAGCGTTTTAATGTGTAAATTTTATAAATTTTATAAATGTGCAGTAGTTGGTATAATAATTGAGTAACGTGGATTATAATGACAAGTTCAGATAGCAGCACCCAGTGAATACACACCATTTCGTTAATGAAAATTCTATACAGTACAGACAATTAAAAACTGTTCCTTCTGAAACTCATAAAAACACACTAAAACATGCTGAGGGAAGAACGTCAAATACCTGAATGTCAAACCTCATACTACATAAAGCACCAACCCGGCTTTAAAGGTGAATGTTCAGTATTAAATTATTTGCTGATGTAAAATATGGATCTCACTTTTACATGACCTTAAAAGGATCAGAAAAAGCAAGTAGGTGAATACACAGTATTTATTTAATAGTTGCTCCTATCATAATAAAAACGCACGTCTAAGAGAAATGGACATCTAGTGATAATATCAATACACAGTAACTACCATAAACGCCACATTTTAATTAATCCGTGGTTAGAAGTTTTTTACTCTCTGTTGCGTGTCACCAGCACGGCGTTACTTCTCACAGAGCACAGAAATAAAATAAAACCTGTGATAGTATTCACATTGTAAGGAGCTGGCAGTTTTTACATATAAAAAACCCGCGGTGTCAAAGGTAAAGGAAGATTTTAAGTGAGAATTTAAAAAAAGGTTTTTATGTAACAGAAAACACTGTAATTCCCGCTGGAGCAACAGTCCCAATAGTTTGGATCAAAAATACGCAAGAGAGATAGTCTAAAATTAAATAATATAGTGACTGATGGCCTTTGTTTTTAAATTTTAATTGCTCTTCCCTTCAATTTACCTTCGCCTATACTAGCAATGTAAGCATTTTACTTTCCCAAAGAACGTGTCCAAATGACTAATTTCAAGTGGAATGTGGGAAAGCTTGATCACCGCATAGATTGAGTGAAAGGCAAATGTAACGTACAAATCTGGGGGTCAGTATCCGTGCCTCAGTGTCGAAACCGGAACAAGGAAACTAACGACATCATTTAACCCACACACAGTGAGTCAGCCTATGCAGAACTGTCTTATTTCTTATCGAACGTGAGTGTAAACAATGCAGCAAAATATCACGTAAAGTAACAAAAAATATATTCATCTGATAACATAAACGCTAATCACCAGAGAATCAAACAGCGCAACAAGTTGCTTTCTCACGACTGATTCAGTGCTGCCAATACCTCACCGCAGAAACTAAAATTAATTAAAACTAGACTCTACCCCCTACACGGAAGTTTAACCCATTCTAAGGGAGCGCTAAATGACGCACAGGGACCAACTGACTCACTCTACGTTGAACTAAAAGACAAACCACATATAAAAGTTAATGTGTGGGGATACGATACACCATGGAAAATCAGTTTTGTTACACAGGGCAAAGATATGTACAGACTATGACGGTGGGTTCACTCCACATTCACTGTCACACATGCGGTTACAGTAGGCACTGGGAATGGAGAATGCCCTTGGACAAAGTACGCTTGCATGTGTATGGGAGAATGATTCTGAAGAACTAGGGAGGAGAGGTGCGGGCTATAATAGAGCTGCTCAGGGTCTATCGGCGTGTTATGATTACTGTGTTCAACTTTCCAGTTTCCTAAACAGCAGTAAATTTCTTGGATAGTTAAGGTGCCATACGTTTTGAATAGTGTTTTTTATTCTGTGCAGTAAACAGTTAGTGAGTGCCCTCTATTATACTGAAACATATAGCGTTGCGCACTTTTCTGGTTCATACATTCCAACTAAATGCGGGGAGATTCACGGAAATCCTGTCGATTATTCAGGAGCTTGTGATTTAGCAATCAGACAGACAAAACAGTCACTGCCTACAGAAGCATTATGCTACTAGAGTCTTGAAGAAATGGACAAAACAGTTGCACACACGTGACAGCAGTTGCTATCGGAATTTGAGGCAGGGATATGCTACCGGAAAAGTAAGTCACCCTGACCAATGAAAATTGTCGCAGGCAACCCAACATGCAGACAAAAATACATTCACGCCAATGTACTGAACATGTCGCTAACTGCATAAAAGGAACAGACAAGGGCATACTTTTGTAGATATTGGTGAGTTCAAATTCCATATTCAGCACGTTTTGAATCGCAGAATGGCCTCGAAAATCCCAAACTTCTGTGATAAGATGCCACTTAAGACTTGTACGTATGTATCAAGGTTTTGGAGGCGCTTGCTGCCTCCTTTTTCAGGGAAGTCTCAGAAAAGTACCTAGAATCATCGGCACCGCTGTGAGAACCTCCGTAATGGATAATGGCTCTCACTACGCCATTCAAGGTGACAGTAACATTTTTTTTTATTCTCCGTACAAAATTCATGCCAGCGGTACTGAATAGCTGTTATTTTGACAGCACTTTCAGCAGTGGCGCGCCTCTTACTGCTACAGTGAAGAACTAATCAGGAGTAGCGAACCAGGACTCCCCATTTATCATTGTCCGGCCGAACGGTCTGGTCGGATGTTCTGGACGTAGTGGACAGAAAATCCATTACCGACTACGGGAGAGAATAATGGGGAAAAGAAAAGATAAAAAAGCATGGAGAAGGAAAAAATTGCGTTTTATAATGGAAAGTGTGAAATCTGAAATGTTGCAACTTAATGTTTGAGGTTCCATTCTTTACTGTATACAAATGAGGAGATATGAGATAAATGCAGAGGTGCTAAAAATTATACATTTTTCACGTCCTTAACCTATCAATAACGTTGGAGGCTGCTAGTTATGCCTTCATCTGGTTCCAGAAACGGAGGTGTAAAAACGATGTGGTTGAGTCATATATCTGTGTATATTCTGACAGGCAATTAATAGCTTAGGAATGTCAGGCGCAAAAAGTGGCAGCGAAAGTCTGGTAATATATGTCGTCTGGCGTTATCAGGAACATGGCTAACTGCTCCAAGTACGACAGTTATTAAGTCCAAGTCTCGTGTTACCGTTAGACTTCACGTTTCTAACTAATTCAAGGATCAGAGACTAATACTTACGCAGCTAAGTCAAGGGTTCCCCAGAGTGTACGGAGCCCGAGGGTACATTATCATGTTCAGGACAGTCCAGCACTGAACCCCACCCTTAGCCAGCTACATCCATACACACCCCCATTTCCTTGTGTCACAGTTCAAATAATTTTCCCACCTACGTTTAGGTCTCCACAGGGGTACCTAACCTTCAGGTTTCCAATCTAAAATTTTGTACAAATTCATATTTGCGATCAGTACTTGAAAAATGTCCTGAACAAAGCAACAAATCAACAATAAACAACATTTCTAGCATCAGATGTAACTGCAGTCAGCAATGTGTTTCGGCAGTAGGTCTGCTGGCTTCGCTAGGGTACGCAGTACATTTCTGTGCTGGGAACAGTATCTGCTGATGACATATCTTACTCCCCTTATAGTCTACAAGGAGATCCTACGTGGGTTTCCCGAGAAACACATCCTGGCACTGTGTGCAAAATCTCGTATCTGATGGACGGATGAAGTGGTCTTCTTCACAAGGTCTTTAGTTCCACATTTCAGTAACACGAGACACAATTAATCAGCCCGCTAACATATGACGGACACAGCCGTCATATCAGCAGTTGCACCGTGAACGCCACGATAGAGGTCAACAATCTGCTAATAAAATATCCTAGCCAGCTAAGTGACAAATTGAACGAGTGAATATATCTCTTTGGGCCTCTAAAACCTAACTGGAAACATTAGCGTATCGCAATCGGAAGGAACAGTCATAGGGAAACGACGCTACTAGAATATCTACAAGCGACTTTGCCCGATTCTCTTGGCCGGTTTGGAAGGAATCAATGAAATCCTCAAGCACCATAAAAGGGTTTATCTCAACTGGCACTTTCCCAGCTTAACAATCAAAGTTTCCAGAAAATAAATTGACTTCATAGCTTCGAGATGATTCGAGCAGAAATCTGTGCCATCACCAGCTCACGATCAGCTCACTTTCCGAAACTTCAGTTTCCAAAACTGAGTTAAAACATCGGTTTTAACTTGCACCCATAGTTGCTTCGCATTCTACAACACAACAACCCAACTGCAATGATGCTCCCAAAACCTCAGCAAAATTATCACCAGCTAAAACAGCAACTGACATATTTTCTAAGAAGCTGTTAGCAAATGTGGCACGAACAGAAGAAAAAAAATTCGCCCGCACAGACCCTCTGTTGCACCACGTTTAAGACCACAAAAGTATGGAGAAGTTTTCATCACACACACACACACACACACACACACACACAGTTCAATAACAGCTAGAATTATCAGTCTAAGAAATTGAAAACGGGAAATCTTAGCCCAAGAAAATGATAGTAAAAAGGAGCAGAAAATGAGCCACATTTAGACCTCAAGAGGAGCCCACATTTCTCGGAAAGCAATTATAGTAAGCCTAGAAGGCACTAGCTGAATTTGACACATGTTCTCCCTCGAAAATACAAAATGATGCCACGTAAGCCAGTAGGAAGTTTCCCAGATAAACTCATCTCGGCAGCCTAGAAATTGCAACCCGTCCTTACAGCGAGTAACAGAAAACTAAAACATTTACCATCATAACTCCTTAATAAATTTATATTTCTTAGTTTAAATCACACAAGTGACGTCCCTCTGCTTGCAGGCAAGCTCCATACCTCGTTAACACCATGGGAAACATTTGAAGCGGATTCTATGGAAATGTCCAGATACACTCTTCGAATACTTTCTTTCAGTCATGCCGTGCGCGGATCATTGACATATATCTTTACCAGCCTGCCTCGAAGGTAAAAATTGGTGGGGTGTAAGTGTGTGAAGAGCAGATGCCACTGATCATTAACTTTGTTACCAAATACTAACGCTAACAGATAAACTGTGTAAGCTGCAGCGCTGTCTCGTTTTAAGTAACTGTATATTCTACACTGCTCAGTGGTATCTTGTGTAGGACCCCGGAAGAGCGCGCGACATTCGTGCTTGCACCGAACTAATCTTGACCTGCCCGCAAACACGCCCCTTCACACGCTACTAGGGATGGTCTAGACGTGAATGCAGAGAAAGCTAACTATATAGGCCAGTGTATCGCCACCTGACAAGAACTGAACTGTAACATAAACATGGCCCTCAAAGCTTGCGTAAATGTAACAAAGACGAAGTCACTGGGAAAGATCAAAATTACATTCACAAGGAAATCCACAGAACGTTAATATATATTAGTATTTTTTACCACCAAGTTCAGATACTATTTTCCTCCACAGCCCAATCTAAGCACCCGAAGGTAAAATCTATAAAACTGTAATAAAATGTTCCTTCGTATGGATGCACAATTCAGTCTGTTACCCTAAGGCAAGAACACTGATTGAGCGTGACCGAAAACAGGATGCTGAAGAGAATAGTTTGAACTAAGAGGGAGGAAGTAATAAGAGACAGGAGGAAACTGCCTAGTGCCTGTATAATTTTAACGTTTCGGTAAACATTATCAGCATAATGACGTCAAAAATATGAGATGGGCGCAGCACGTAGTAAGCACGAAAAAGACAATAAATGCATATACGGATTTCATTCTGAAAATGTGAATGAATGAAACTACTACGAAAATAAGCCTAGAGATGAGAGTAAATAAAATAAATCCTGAAGACGTAGGATGGGTGTGGACTGGATTCGCGTGACGTCGTTCAATCTGATATATATATATTGAAAATGCACATAAATCTGCTGTCTGTCATTAGAGCAGATAATTACATTGGTGATTACAGTCACCACCTAGAAAACCTCAAATGTCATCTAGATTCAGTTAGCTTAGGATAAGGCCCACTGTCGAGGTTTCGTACAAAAGATAATAAAGGTCAGATTCTCGTAAAATGAGGGGAGTATCTTGACGAGCTGACCGACTACAAGCTTCTAAAAAAGGACTATTTTCAATATGCCATAACAAAACAATCATGTACGCAAATACATTTCTTAAAGGTTAATCTCCTTGAAACACACATCGTAGATTTCGTTCAGACCAGACTACCAACACTGTTTTACTGTCAACGCAACAGTCTTCCTCCGTTCAACAACACGACGTTCAAAAGGAATCTTCAAAACAGCGTATAGGATATGCCTTATTACTGATCTTCACATCTATCAACCACGCATAGCAGAGACTCAACTTCACTTCTAATGAGACTATAGTCTGTCCAGGAAGGAAAACCATACTCGTGAGTTAACACGATGTACGCAAAACAAGGAACACCAGTCGAAACTGACGATGTGGTGGGAGTTTCGTTCGTCAGCTGCATGTTATTTAAGGAAGCGCCATCAACTCATGGGTTATGTAGGGTCTCAGAGTTAAAAAAGGGAACGAAGAAAATCTCTCGGGACCTACTTCAAGGTTCTATAATTAAGGTCAATAAATGGGCTAAGGAAATCATAAAACAAGGTAGGAAATTTATGCATGGCGCAATAGATTTCCCGCATTCTTTCTCTGATTTAATCATCTGGAGAATTACAGAGTTTAAAATGTTTAAGCTGTCAGAGCAAGGTGCATTATATTTTAATTACACGTAAATGCGCATTTGTAGAAAACTTCACCATCATCATCATCATCATCACCCGTCATTAGTTACGCCTTGATAGACCTGTTTCGGCCTCGTCTAATAGTCTCTTCAAAGGTCTTCTAAATCGTCTTCGTCCATTCGGTCCACAATTCAGCATTATTTTAGCCTCCTGTCGTTGCTCATGCTTGTTACATGTTGCAGACGCATAAATTATTGTGCCACGAGTTTGTTTTATTCTTACTGAGAGGAAGAGGCTTCGCAGATCTCCGCTTACGTTTGGACAAGTACTGCTGATTACTGAATATACAAGTTACGAAATGCAAAAATGGCGTAACAATTTGGGGGCGTTCACTGACTTTTATTCAATAATCTTTAAAACCGAAGACAAAGGCAATCGGCATTGTACATAAAACAAGTGTTACTTGTTCGCTGCAACGTGTGAAGAGAAACGCACATAGGTGAGTAGTAGTTTGGTTGAGACCCACCGATGTTCCGGAAATGGTAATCGAACTCAGGCAGATTAACCCCGTAACCCGAAACGTACCAAGATATCAAAAATCGCGAAACTTGTGGATTTCACATCGTTGGTGACAAAGATCCAAGTTTTCTGGACTTAAACACCCTGTCTACAGGAAAGTAGCTACCGACGTTGTGATCAAGCCAAGTGGTTTCATCTTCGGCATCAAGCAGTCCAAGCAGAAAGCACTGCCCTCTTTCGGAACGTTGAAATGCCGACACGGTTTAACATCCCAAGCGAAGTGAATCTTCATATAATAGATTGGCTGCCTACGTATTTCAGGAAGGGTCTGTTTTCTCCTTGTCGGAAATTGTGTCGAATTACTGACGTGGACATTACAAGACGCCGAAACAGGCTACCGTTCCGTTCAAACCCCCATTTACCACATTCAAACAATGCAACTCTCTGCAACGCTGGTTACAAAGAGAAGGAGAACTACAAGAAGTGTCGCGAACAATTCTGCAAAAGAAATGCACTGAATCTGTTAATGTTAAAGGTATCACGCCAAAGAGTAATTTTAAGTAAAGAAATCCAACAGATCTAAGAATAATCTCACAGTCCCACACCCTTCTCTTCTAGAGCACTGGAAATAATTAATTTGCTACCGCTAACAAAGAAGATCGCCGATCCCAGTGGTCGCGCGGTCAAGGCAGTGGGTCTGCAGCCGCTCGCTTTCTGGGATTGCGGTTTCGAATCTCACTGGGGTCATGGATGCCTGAGGCTTGTAAGAGTTGTGTGTCAGGTCGGCGTCGCCTGATCACTCGTCCAGAGGAATCCTACCGAATGTGGTGTGTCTTGAATGTGATCGTGAAGGCTCGAAAAGGAAGCGGTCCTGGCCCACTAGAGACTACCGTGTCAAAAAAAAAAAGCAGATCATGTTGGATGCTAAGAACGAACTGGCAGTTATCCATTGCTTTTATCAAATATAAAGGAATACAGAAACACAGTACGCCTGACGGAACAATAAAGTTTACTAGGCACATATGAATTACAATCCATTCTTGCACTGCATCGTATTAAAATGAACTGTCTTCACTGTATGAAATAACCCACATGTGCCTTAACCCTTTAAAGATGAAAATGAACCTGAATTACATTAGAGATTCAGTCCGTACCGCGCAGTAAATACGGTCCCTCACGGGTACAAAACCTGCAGTCAATGTGGTATACAGAAATACTCGCTGTTTGTTCTGTGATTCATGCAAAACACATAAATAAACTGTTTGGGCAGAAGGCAGAATTGTTTAATGTTAAACCTAGTGGTACATAAAGCAACCACTAGGCTACTACATACGCACGAACAAACTGATCTTGGAAAATACAAAACGGAGGAACTGCGCATGCGGTATTATATTCATTGAGGCACTTCATAATACATGTAAGCAGAGGTAGCCTGCTGGTTGTAGTGAGTGTGTGAGCGCGCGCGCGGGCATAGGAGAAGGATACAGATAAATTAGTACAGAGCCCTTACGCTGTAAACACGATGATTGAAAGAGAGTAATGAGGTCACACTAGACAACCGACCCCGGTGAATGCGCGGTTTAAGACGGTGGTCCGCGCCCCCTCCGCTGCTGGGTTCGAAACCCGCCGGGGCATGGATGTGTAACTCTTGTGAGTGTTGTGTGTTGTCAGGTAGAGGACTCCGCGACGGACCGATCCCTCGTTCAGAGGAGTCCTAACGAGGGCGTGAGTGACTTTAAAAGTGATCAAGTGCAACAGAAACCTATACACCTACGATGGGTAGGTAGAAAGGGATCAAGACTAGGAAATAAAGAAGAGAAATAAAAGAAAGAAGAAATTAAACAACCTCGAAATTGTGGCGTTTCGATAGCACATTTCTTCAAGAAAGTCTTCGATTTATAAGTACGTAGAACACATTGGTCTGCCCGGTATTTGGATGTCAGAGGAACATACTCAATACAATTTATCACACTCTTCCGTCAAATTCAGGACATTTGTCTAGATGGGTTAATAAAAGGGAGTACAAACCAAGAAACGTGTTGCATCTGACGGAGTGTTATAGAACAATTATTCAGCAACCCAACCGTGGGGCAGTGAAGATAAAATATTCATTAGAAGTTCAAGAAAGACAAAACATTTGGACAAGAACTTAAATATATTTATTGCTAAAGACAATGTATTTTATTATTCGGAGTTCACGATTAACTGTCAAATTACACACACCAATATATTGGTGAAACAGCACATAAATAAAACGAGAATTGTAGTATTGATATTTTCAATTATCATTTCCAACTAATGTTAAACGTTTAGACTATGAGCGGTTGTGGATCTGTCAAGTAGCAGCAACACACAATGACTTATAAAATTACATATGTCGAACGCACTCAAGAAGTCTGCTCCCTGTAGTTACGTAATTATTAAAGACGAACAGGGACAATAGTCAGTACCACCCTCGACGGGAACACTGAATGGCTGAAGACGGAACATTTAAAAAACTACGTCATGTCCACGAAGTTACTTTTCTTTCTTCGACGCAGTTTTCGTCTGTTTACGCTATACGTTGCACATGTGGGCGACTCCGTGGCAAATCGGACAATTTCTTTTAAACTGTACGCACTCATGGGGGATTTGGAGACAAGAAATGTTGGCAGGTTCACCTTCTAAATCGATCACTTGTCGAGATATCTATTTCAGAACTTGAATAATTTAGTTAAAATCATCCCTGCGACAGTTTCAAAGACAATATGCCATTTAAAGCTGATATTATGCGTTTTACACACTCTACAGTAAATAATAATTAGTTCAGTATAAAAGTAGAAATATTTGCAATTAATTTTTGACATTGACTCCGACTCTCTTTCCACCCTACAACATCAGCGGGAAAAAATATGGCATCGCCCCCTGTGAACTCTGAAATTTGACCACCAGCTTCACTGGTCTATTTCCGCCATAAACAGTGCAATGTAAAATACCGACTAAAATGATATACACAGCGAAATTATATTTATACTAGCACAAAGCCAACTGATACTTCAACGAGGAAGTATGGTTGTTAGGAACACAGTTATTGGATATGCAGCATAGAATATGTTTAGGGAAAAAAATCTGTGCAAGTTTAACGTGTGATCTCAACAGAAACCCGGTGAAATAAAACAGCAGGCAAAGTTTTCCCTAACAAGTCATGAAGAAACACAGGGCGGACAGAATGTTGGGCTTACAACCTTACTTTGAAATTCAGCACAACTGGATGGCAGAGTTTTCAGCTCTATGCGCCGGCCACACTTTACCCCAAGGACATTCTTTGATACTCATTTCTGTTAGAGTCTTCATGACCCCAGGGTTACTGAATGCGGACAGAACGAATAGGTCATTTGAAGACTTCCAGGGACCTTGCCGGGAATCCAACCCAGAACCTCCCGTCTCACTGCATACTCAAGCTATTGCACCACAGTCTGCCCCTCTTATCTACATTCAGTCGCACCAAATGCTTCCAACTTGTGTTTAAATCAATCTCAGTTACTCAAAAACATTCCGAAAAATAATTCGAAAGCACTCTAAAACTGTTTAATCAATTACAAAGTGGGAAACAATAAAATAAAGCCTAGTCACTCAGCTAACACACCAATCGTCAGTCGCATAAAATACTTCCAAAGCCTTTTCAAACCCACTAATATTACACTAAAGTTTAAGTGCCCAAATAACATTGTGAAAATAATTCGGAAACAATTAAAATATTTTATTGTGTACTGCAAACGAGTGGCATAAATCTCAGCATTATGTCGACCAAACAGAAGGGTATCCATGGATACCAGTGGTTTATGACGTCACAGGCATGTTAGTTTCAAATACAGAGCATTATACAGTATAAGGTATACTAACTTCCTTCGTCTTGGGGTTTCCTAATTTTCAAAGGCCTCAAGCTGTCAACTACTGCAGTTAAGGTCATTCTCTTAATCACTTCACACGCTTCTTGTAGCCTTACGTTTGTGGCTTCCAGCTTCTACCTCTGATCCGGTCGAGCAGCTGTTAAGTCCACATCCTTTCTCGTTTTTTTCTTCAACGTCAACTGTACGGAATATGGTATTCTTCTGAGGTGTGACGCAGTGTAATCTGTTACATATGTGCCAACCCTAACGCAAAATTGCTGCCTCTACTGTCTACCATGCTATCTGCAAAATGTCAGCACCCGTCTATCAAACTGCATGGCGCTCCATCCCACTAGGCAAAAGTCTTTCATAGTCACTGCCGTGAGAATTTATAATCTCACATGCTATTCTCTAACTTGTGGCCATTCCATTTTCGTCAATTTCATGTCACACATTTCTCTTTAACAATTAATTGTTGCTGTTTTCAAATGTGGACCCTACAGCCTTGCTGCCCCCATGTAGAGAACTTTTAAACATTTCAAAACACATGTCGTTCTGTTTCCGACTGTATTCCACACGACCCTATTAAATTTCAGGAGAGGCAAACACAAGGCTGAAAAGTGACAAGAAACCAAGCATCCATCATAATACGACATTGCTGGCTGGAACGTCGAGGGCAAGCAGCAAGCAGACTGGCGTATGATACGCTACAGAGCGAGGACTAGGCCAATTTGTCTGATACTTGTCAGACCACGTCCACTGTATACGTTCCCTCCATACAAAATTCTTGTCCGTTCCACGCTTTATACACGTACATGTCTCTCACTTATATAATTTTGGCCCAATTTTAATAACACACAATTCCTTTTGGTGTCAATATAATTTCCAAATCAATTAAAACACACATAATCCGTGCAAGAAATTTGTGATACTTTCTCCACCTCAGTTCAAAGATACTTAAACCAGGAAGGCCTACTTCAAGAGAACATTGTTTACCATTTTCAGCATATTTGACGGTGCGTTTAAACTCGTGTTCTAAATGAAATATCCAACGACTCATAACTCCATTTTGGGGACCTCACAATTGCCCAACCACATACGAAGTTACCCGTCTTTTATGTATACCGAAAGTCCATTAACGCTTTAAAAAAGCCAGCCCCTCGTAGAACGTACTCTGATCCAGACAAACACAGGGCACTCGTTCAAAACCGATTTCTTCAATAAGCGTATTAATATTATTCTTCTACATGTGAGTCTCCCAAGCTGTCTCTTTCCTATGGATTTCTGACCAAGCTTTTGTATGCACTTCTCATACCTTCAATACGAACTACACGCCCCGCACATCTCATCCTCAATGGTTAATTACGGTGATGATAATTCGTCAAAAGTACAAATACGAAGCTCCACATTATGCAGTTCTCCACAGTTACTTTCCGTCTTTAAGGTACGAATTTTATCCTCAGCTCCCTGTTACCAGACGTCCCTTATGTACGCTCTTCCAATAATGGCACACAAAAACAACCAGAATAACAGGCAAAACTCTAGTACCTGCTAGAAGCCCACGAGTATTCACAAAGTAACGTTTATTAATAACAACGTCGAGGATTTCACACCCGTAAAGATTAATGGTTTGTGTGCTCTCGGTTATGACGCCGTGGAGTGTGGTAGTTTTGTATCACTGTTTCGGATAAAGAGCTCAATCGTGAAGATGGACGCAGTAAGTCCCTCAAAAATCGGCTCCGACATGCAAAATACACGGTTTAATAAGAAGGATGACAATAGGTACGAACATTGAATTCCGACCTACCATCATGACTGAGAGCATTATATGTGTATATATGTGGAAGAAGAGATGTCTTTATATTGCACGTGAGAGCTTAAACATTCTAAGAAAATAAAGATATTGTTTTTTAATGAACGTAAATCCATAAACAATAAATAATGTAAACAAATGTTGTAAACGCCTGAAAAGTTAGAAAAATGGCAATAATTACGAAACCCATAACCGTAGTAACATTAAAAGGAAAAAGTAACAATTAAATACCAGCGGTACGCTGACCACGACTAAACACACAGAACCGTGTTGCTTCCAAAATACAATAAATTACAAATACGCAATTATCCGCGGTGATGAGTGTCTGAAAACCCTAGCCTTACTCTATTATTGGCAGTAACAAGGAGTACCAAGCAAACTCACAAAGCCTCATTTACTGTTGTACACATAGAAAATCAAACACACCTATTACTCCGTTTATAATGCTGCTGCCCTCAGAGTTGTGAACATACTGCTTCATCACATGCGTTAAATTTGATGGACACAACAGTCACCCTTTTTAACTGTCGAATTACAAACAGCATTTAATATCCAACGTGTGTAATCTACATCCGTGCCACGTTTCGCCCTTGCGTAGCCTCAGGGTTTCATCATAAAATGCCATCAATCCGAAGACTAAATAATTTCGTTTGGCCGTCAGATTTTTATTTGATATGCCACAAAACATTACCTTAACAAAAATGCATATTTTTCAGCATCTGTTACTATATATTGCAGGACCACCTAAAAGTAAGTAAGATAAATAAGCATAAGCCGCTACAGTCACTGTCACTTTCAGGTTCGCGGGTGCGCCGTGCTGCTATTGATGATGGCACAAAATTAGAAACTATTGCAAAGGGGTGCCCCCTAACGACATAACTATCACACATAGAGTTTAGCAAAAATCGGTCAAATGGCTCATAAGATCATATGTGGGACAATCGG
>Ga0123354_10001202_pt1 | contig 30549 bp, 24 predicted proteins | sample TergutLab28metaG_2_FD_97872 | JGI IMG/M metagenome (GOLD analysis project Ga0123354, IMG submission 97872) | Labiotermes labralis P4 segment gut microbial communities from Petit-Saut dam, French Guiana - Lab288 P4 | ecosystem: Host-associated > Arthropoda: Insects > Digestive system > Gut ... | reverse complement strand
TTTAACATAAACAAAGATGTAGTAACGGAAAAAATTAGTTCTGTACTTGCATCTCCGTATATTGCGCCGCCCTTTCCGGAACCCGCGCTGTTTGACCTAAACTCTACGCTCCCGCCTGTAAAGTGAAAAATTGAATTATTAATAGCATATATTGCGCCGCCGGAATCTCCTGCGCTGTTTTCTCTGAATACAACATACTCTCTTATTGGCGAAACTCTGGGCTGAAAACTGAATAATCCTACACTTGAATATATCGCGCCGCCATAATTGCCTGCCGTATTTCCTATAAAATACGAGTCGTTAAACATCGCCTGTCCGCTGTTTCCGACATTTCCGACTCCTGATACATATAAAAATCCTCCGCTGTGTGAAGCTCTGTTATTCTCCGCAATTAATTTTGTCGGACTGAAATCCACTCCGCCGAGTCTGCCCAACGCTATTACTCCGCCGTACGCCGCAGTACTGTTTGCCATACTCATAGTAGTAGTAGTACCCCTGAATCTAAGCTGTGCTAAGTCGCTTCCGGTCGGTCTTTCTGCATACAGCGTTCCTCCGTACGTCGCGTAATTTCCTTCTATTGTCATATTATCCCAATAAAAATCTATTGTTTTATTACAAGTTGCATATAAAAAGCCGCCGTACTCTGCCATATTGTTAATAACGTAAAATTTTGCGCTGGCAAAATTTATATCGGCGCCACCGCCCAAATACACTGCTCCGCCCTTGTCTGCTGCCGTATTGTTGATAAATGTTACCGTATCTTTAAATACGTATCTTTGGGTTAATGACAGGGGATTTACCACAGAAAATATTGCCCCGCCGCTGACATTCGCATGATTGGAATCAAAAGTCATTGAACCATCAAACACCATACTTGAAACCGAGGCAGCGAATACAGCTCCGCCGAAATTTGCAGTGTTTGATCTAAATGTTGTTGAGCTGAAAGTTATTGTCGATCCGGTATTTAAATATACCGCACCGCCGGAACTTGCGCTTACAAAATTTTGAAAAGTCATACTTCCGGTTATCGTGGCATAACGGCCGGTTAAGTTTAAACCGCTATAACCCGCGCCGTCAAGAGTAAAACCGTTGCCTATAATGTTTTTAATACCCGCGCCGGCATTAGCAAGATTTGCGCCAAAAGAAAAATTTCCGATTAAATTTATTTCCGCCGTTGAGCCGGATGTCCATAGCGGATTAAACTGACTGAAATTTAATACATCGTCAGCATACGCTTTTCCGCCTGCCAAAAACACCAATGCCATGACAATTAATAATAATTTTTTCATTTTGACTCCTTGTTTACAATTTAGTTATTAGCGTATATTGCGCACTGAGACAATTCTAATTCAGTTTATCTTTTTTGGCAAGGCTTTTGTCATCATAAACAGCGGGTAAAAAATAAGAGTTATTTTTTAATAATATTAAATATAAGATCGGCAAGTTTTACGGCAGTTTTTTTGACTGGAGCGGACATTTCCACGCCGAATTCCAAAGTTTCGGGCTGTATTCCCAAAATTAAGGTTTTGCATGGATTGTCGCGGGATATATAATTAATAAAAACGTTCATTGGCATCATATGAGTTGAAAACGCCGCGCCGTCGATATCGTCCGCAGAAATAATGCTGATTTCACCCGTGTTAAGCCCGCTGTTTGCGGCGTCGCATATTATAATATGAGTAGGCGCGAATTTTTTTATTTCGCCTGTAAGGTTTTCGGGCGCTGTGTAGCCCAATAAAATTTTAAAATTTGAAGGGAGATTTTTTTTTAAGAGTTCATTCGCGGTTAAAATTGCAGCGGCATCATCAGCCCTGAGCTCCGAACCTATTGAAAGAAAAACTGTTTTATCAGCATCTTTCAAAAATCGTTCTAATTTTTCGCGTATTTTATTCATTATCGTTTTTGTTAAGTTCTTTTAGAAAATCTTCAATGATTTGGTTAAGTTTCTTTTCTGATTTAATTTGCTCTTCCAAAACAAATCTCATTACGTCGATTATGGGGTCAGGGAGTTTGGCGTGTTCAAGCTTTTCTATTTCTTTTTCGGAATGTTGCTTTATTCTTGCAGGCACGCCTACAGCGGTTGAGTTTGCGGGAACATCGTGCGTAACTACCGAAGCTGCGCCTATGCGCGCGTTATCGCCTATAGTTATAGCGCCTAAAACTATGGCGTTTGAACCTAAAACCACATTATTTCCGACAGTAGGATGGCGTTTCTTTTTTTCAAGAGAAGTACCGCCAAGCAAAACGCCTTTATAAATTAAAACATCATCGCCGACTTCGGAAGTTTCGCCTATAACAACGCCCATACCGTGGTCTATAAAAAGACGTCTGCCTATTTTAGCTCCGGGATGAATTTCTATACCTGTTAAAAACCTGCTTATGTGCGAAGTAAATCTCGCTAAAAAATAAAATTTAAATTTCCATATTTTATGCGCGAATCTGTGAAATATAACGGCATGAAGTCCGGGATAGCAAAAAAGAACCTCCAGCCACGAACGCGCGGCCGGATCCTGATGAAAAATATTTTTTACGTCTTCTCTTAATAATTTAAACATAAATAAATTATACCAAATACCGGGAAAAAAGAAAAACGGGCGGCAAAATAGCCGCCCGTTTTGAAATTTTTATAAGCTTATTTCTTTTTTGCTTTTTTTGCTGCTTTTTTTACTACTTTTTTTACTGCTTTTTTCGCTACTTTTTTTACCGCTTTTTTTGCTGCTTTTTTTACTTTTTTCGCTGCTTTCTTTCTTTTCTGTCCGCCTCTGCTCATTTTCGCTCTGGAAATATCGCCCTGTTTGTCAAGGAAATACAAAAATCCTTTTTCTTTTTTAAGACCGGCTTTCGCAACTTTCGCTGCTTTTCCGCCTTTTTTTCCGCCTCTTGCCATCTGAGCTCTTGAAACGTCGCCGTCTTTGTCAATGAAATAGAGATATCCTTCTTCTCTTTTTACGCCCAACTTCTGTACTTTTTCTGCCATGGTACACCTCCTGTTTTATGGTGCGGCTTTATTTATTTTCTCCGGAATTTTCCGGAGTAATATTTTTTTCTTCTTTTTTCGTGACAATTTTATCTTTCAGCCAGTTATCAACTATTTCTTTTGAAAATCTGTATTGACGGCCTATTTTTGAAGCCGGTATTTTTTTCATTTTTATCAAACTGTAAATTTTAGATTTTCCGATTCCTAAATATTCGGAAAGTTCTTTTATATCCATTATTTGTTTGTTAGAACTTATATTTTTATTTTCCATGTTTTACTCTTTTCTATCTGTTATTTGCATTTGATGTTGAAATGATACAAATTTTATTATTATTTGTCAAGTATTATTTTTTAATATCTATAAATACTTTTTAGTTATGTTTAATATTGTTAATTGCTGTTATCTGTTATTTAGTATTTTTGAAATACTTTTAGAATTTTTAAATCACAATAGTTATTGTTTATTATCATTTATTTGCAAAAATATGCTATAATATTTATATAAAATAAAAATATGCATGAATATCATCTTTTAGAAATCCTCGCAATAGGTTTTGCCTTAGCTTTAGTTTTTGGATATATCACCCAAAGACTTGGATTATCTTCTATTGTCGGTTATCTTTTAGCGGGTTTTTTAATAGGTCCCGCATCACCGGGATTTGTAGCAGACTACAGTTTGGCGTTTCAGCTTTCCGAAGTCGGCGTAATTCTTTTGATGTTCGGAATAGGGCTGCATTTTAAATTAGACGATTTAATGGCAGTGAAAGGAATAGCCATTCCGGGCGCCATAGTTCAAAGCGCTGCTGCTACAGTATGCGGAACTTTTTTGGGATTATCTTTAGGTCTGGATTTAAAATCCGGCATTATTTTAGGCATGTGTCTTTCCGTTGCAAGCACCGTAGTTTTGGTAAGGGTTTTAACTGACAATCATGCGGTAAATACAGTTCACGGACACGCGGCTGTAGGCTGGCTTGTAGTTGAAGATATTTTTACCGTACTGCTTTTGGTTACCCTGCCTCTTTTACCGGCAATTATAGAAGCCGGCACACATATAACAGATATAGCAAATGACTGGAGAATAATAAAAACTATAGCGATCGCGTTATTTCGCGTAGGCGCTTTGTGGGTTTTAGTTATGGTGGTAGGCGGGCGCCTTGTTCCGTGGCTTCTTTCTAAAATTGCAAAAACACGTTCGCCTGAACTTTTTACGCTTACTGTTTTAGTAATAGCATTTATAACAGCGGCAGTTGCCGCGTATGTATTTCAGGCGTCTTTCGCCTTAGGCGCTTTTTTAGGCGGAATGGTTGTCGGAAAAAGCAAAGTGAGCCATCAGGCGGGCGCGGATATTCTCCCGTTGAAAGACGCTTTCTCGGTACTATTTTTTCTTTCAGTAGGAATGATTTTTGATCCCCGGTTTGTAACACAAAATCCTACGCTTATAATAGCTTGTCTTATAGTAGTTCTTATTGTAAAACCTCTTACAGCGATATTTACCGTAACAATTTTAGGGTATTCCCAACGCACGGCGTTAACCGTGGCGGCAGGTCTTGCGCAAGTAGGAGAATTTTCTTTTATTTTGGCTCAGGAAGCAAAGAGGTTAAACCTTGTCCAAGATGTAGTTTATAATGTTATAGTTGTATGCGCCATAATTTCAATAACCCTTAACCCGACGCTTTTCGGAAAAGTTAATGCGTTTGAAAATTACTTGAAGACAAAGAAAAAGTTATGGAAATTTATGAATCATATTGCCGATAAAAGAGGCAAAAAGAGAAATAAAAGCCAGGACCTTGCAAAAAACCTTCTGCCTGCGAAAGAATATTTGAAAGAAAAAACAGCAATAGTTGTAGGATATGGTCCTACCGGAAAAAAAGTCGCGCGCGCTTTAAGCGAGCACAACATAACGCCTATAATACTAGAAATGAATGTAGATACCGTAAATACCCTTACAAGCCAGGGACATTTTGCCATTTACGGAGATTCGACAAAGAAAACCATTTTGGAAGCTGCCGGAATTGAGCATGCGGATTATTTGATTATAACCGTCCCGTCTTTATCGGTAACTACGGAAACAGCCGCCGTTGCCGCGTCATTAAACCCCAAAACAAGAATTTTAGTACGCGCAAGATTTTTATACAACAAAGAACATTTAAAACAAATCGGCGTTACCGCAATAGCTGTTGAAGAAGAAGAAATCGCAAAATCTCTTACTGCGCTGCTTCTTGAAGATTTGGAAAAACAAAGCCTGCTTGCCGCCGCCTCGGAAATGGCAGCACAGACGGATAATACTTAGATAAAAAATTTTAGCCTGCGATTTGATTTACAATATCCTGTATTTTTACCAAATCCTCTTTTGTACCCAAAGCAAGAAAAATATCGCCGTCTTCAACAACAGTTGATCCGTTTGGAATCAAAAATCCGTCGCCTCTGGAAATCAAAGCCACCAAACTTTTTGCCGGAAGATTCAATTCGACAATTTTTTTACCTATTGCGGCAGATTCTAAAGGAACTATTATTTCAAACAAATCCGCGTTTATGCCATGCACCTGTTCAAACTCTATAGGATATCTTTTTTTGACGCTAAGCGGCTTGCTCAATTTAAGAAAATCAGCTACTTTTCCCAAAGAAATGCCTTGAGTAAGAGCGGAAATAAAAACGACAAAGAAAACTATATTGAATATTTTATTCGCATCGGCAATACCGTAAGCAAAAGGAAACATAGCCAAAATAATAGGTACTGACCCTCTTAAACCTACCCACGAAACCATCGTTTTTTCGCTAAATTTCAGTTTTGTAAAAATTGAGCAAAGATACACGGCTGCCGGTCTAGCGATAAACATCAACACCAAAGCCGCAAGAATTCCTGTCCATACAAACGGCAGCAGTTCCTTAACATTAAGTAAAAGACCTAAAGCTAAAAACATCGTTATTTGCATCAGCCACGCAAGACCTTCCTGAAACCGTACCAAACTTTTTTTATGAATAAAATTGCTGTTTCCTATAACTATTCCCGCAATATATACCGCCAAAAAACCGTTGCCTTTTATAAAAGTTGACATTGAATAAACAAGAAGTACTAATGTCATTAAAAGAACCGGATAAAGACCGTCATAATCAAGATTTATTTTGTTGATTATTTTGACGGATAACCATCCAAAAAAAAGTCCTGCCGCCGTACCTATCCCCATTTCAAGTATGAATTTTGGGATAAGAGAAAACGGAGTCTCGCCCGGAGAGGTAATAAGCAATATCGCGCTCACAGTCAAAAAAACCGCCATCGGATCATTGCTTGCGGATTCGAATTCAAGAAGAGAACGCAGTTTATTGTTAAGAGTTATGCGTTTAGATCTCAAAACCGAAAAAACCGCCGCAGCATCCGTGGAAGAGACAATTGCCCCCAAAAGAAAAGATTCTTTCCATCCGAGATTAAAAATAAAACTCACGAAAAACGCCATAATTATTGCCGTAAGCAAAACGCCCAAAGTCGCCAAAACCGCGCCGATCTTAAAAACCGGTTTTACGTCTTGCCAGTTTGTTCCTACCCCGCCGGAAAATAATATGTAAGCAAGAGCAACAACGCCTATATAGTTTGCAAGATCATAATTTTTAAAAGAAATGATTCCTACGCCTTCGGAGCCTGCAACTATTCCTATAAACATAAAAATAAGCAATGCCGGAACTCCGAATTTGTCAGACGCTTTACTGAAAAAAACGCTAAAAAAAACCAAAATGGCAGAAATAAACAGAATTACTTCAAATGAAATTGGCATTAATGTAACCTCAATTTTATTGATGTTGCGCCCCATTATATATTTTAATCATTATTTTGTCTATTTTACGATAAAAACAATGTAGCGATGCATCCATCCCGGGATTACACTTGTATTCCTTTTGAAAATTTGCCATAATATTTATATGGACATTTTTGAAAAACTTTCCATTCTTACTGATTCGGCAAAATATGACGTTGCCTGCACCTCAAGCGGCTGCAGCCAGACTTCTTCCGCAAGCGGAGGAATAGGCAGCAAAGTGTCGGCCGGAATATGCCACAGCTTTGCCGCGGACGGTCGCTGTATTTCTCTCCTTAAAGTATTAATGACAAACATCTGCGTATATGACTGTAAATATTGTTCCAACCGTAAATCAAACGATATAAAAAGAACCATATTTTTGCCTGAAGAACTGGCTGATTTAACAATACAATTTTATAGACGAAATTATATAGAAGGACTGTTTTTAAGTTCGGGAGTGGTCAAAAATCCCGATTACACTTGCGAACTTATGATAAAAACTTTAAGTATTTTAAGATATACACACCGCTTCAACGGCTATATACATGCTAAAGCCATACCCGGCGCGGATCCAAAACTTTTAAGACAGCTCGGGCTGCTGGCTGACAGAATGAGCGTAAATATTGAACTGCCGTCACAAAACAGCCTGCAGCTTTTAGCTCCCGATAAAAGCAAAAATTCAATTTTTACCCCTATGGGTTTTATAAAAGAAAATATCGCGGAAAGCACAAAAGAGCTTACTGTTTATAAAAATGCTCCGCGTTTTGTGCCCGCGGGTCAAAGCACGCAGATGATAATAGGAGCGACCCCGGAAACAGATAATCACATTTTAAGACTTTCGGAAAATCTTTACAAAAAATATAAATTAAAAAGGGTTTTCTTTTCGGCTTATATTCCGGTTTTGGAAGATAAGCTTTTACCCTCTTTGGATTTTAAAGCGCCGCTTTTAAGAGAGCACAGACTTTATCAGGCGGACTGGCTTATGCGTTTTTACAAGTTCAGGGCGGATGAAATTTTGGATGATAAAACACCGAATTTTAACCCTTTCATTGACCCGAAATGCAATTGGGCGATAAACCATCCGGAATTTTTTCCGGTTGAAATAAACAAAGCGTCTTATGAAGAACTTTTAAGAGTTCCCGGAATAGGCGTCAGAAGCGCGCAAAAGATAATAGCCGCAAGGCGTTGTTCATATTTGGATTTCGGCGACTTAAAAAAACTCGGAGTTGTTTTAAAACGCGCCAAGTATTTTATATTATGCCGGGGTAAAAAGTTTGACGGGCTTATCATAGAAAAAAATATTATTCTGCAGTCTTTAATGTCGAAACAGGAACTTAGTATGTATAGAGATGCTTTTTTGCCGTCACAGTTGGATTTGTTTAAGGAAACTATGCAATTGCCAATTATGTCATTACCAAATGTACAATCTTCAAGATTGTTGTCATTCCGGGCTTGACCCGGAATCCATTTTGTTTAGTCAACGCGGATTCCCGCTTTCGCGGGAATGACACCTATATTTTAAACTCGCATTAACGCGGCAACTGATAACAGCAAAATACAATGAATAATTTTAAAAGACAAAACATTATTTATTCTTACGACGGAACTTTTGACGGCTTTCTCTGCTGCGCTTTCGAAAGTTTTTTACGCAAAGAAATCCCAGCGGACATTATAAGCGAAAAAGCCCCCCAGCCTGCGCTGCTTGAACAATTTAATATCGAGACCGATTTTGAGAAAGCTGGAAGAGTAAAAAAATCAATACGCGAAAAAATAAGCCTTGATGCGTTTTTTCTTTTGCGCGACGCTTTATTTACAGATTTTCCTGAAAAAGAAATGCTTATGCTTGAATTTATGCGGCTGGGCTATAAAACAGGAAGTGCTATCACATCTATGCTTTCAAATAACACGGTAGATAAACTTATCAAAGCCGTTAACTATTTACACAGAGAAGCGTTGCGCTACAAAGAGTTTATACGATTTTCGGAATATGACGGACTGCTTATCGCTTCAATAAAACCTAGAAATTTCGTTCTCCCTTATACCGCGCCTCATTTTGCGCAAAGAATGCCTGAAGAAAAATTTATTATCGCGGACGAAACAAACAAAGCTGTATGCGTTTATGAAAAAAGAAAGCTGTCATTATTTGACGCGAAAGATATAACAATTCCGAAAGCGGATGAAAGAGAAGCTTTTTACAGAAATTTATGGAAAGAATTTTATAATTCCGTAGCCATAAAAGAAAGAATTAATCCGAAATGCCAGAACAATCTGCTGCCTAAACGCTACCGAGACAGAATGACAGAATTCCTTTAACAACAAAGTAGAATTTACAAATAACAAATAATAATTAACTACCGAAACAAAACATCGCGTAAATTTTATTTACGCGATGTTTTTTATTTGTAATTTGTTAATTGTTAATTGCCTTTTAGCTTCTCAGCTTTACCGAAAGTTCGGAATCCATTTTTTGGATTAAAGCATTCATATCATTATTAACTTCTTCATCGGTCAAGGTTCTTTCATAGTTTCTGTAAATAAGCCTAAACGAATAACTTATTTTCCCCGCGCCGAGTTTTGATTCGTCATCATAAACTGAAAACAATGAATAATCTTTTAAAACATTCCCTGTTTTCATAATATTTTTTATAACTTTTTCAAGTTTCGCAAATTGAAGCGACTTATCTGCGGTTACGGAAATATCTCTTTTTACCGAAGGAAATTTTGAATAATGTTTATACAAAGAGGCATCTGCATTATAAACCTCTTCCAAAAATTCTATATCGATTTCAAAGTAAAAAATATCATCTTTTAAATCACCGTTTAAAGACGGCTTCAAAATACCGAACTGCCCTATGGCTTTTCCCCTATAAACCACAGCGGCGGTTTTACCCGGGTGAAAATAACCCTTTGGCGAAAGATTTTCGGCTATAATAAAATCATCGGACGGAAGAATATTTCTTACTATTCCGCCGCCGAAATAAAAATCGAATTTTGGGCTTATCTTTTTTTCAGTCCATTGCCACCATTCCTGCCACACATTTCCGTACATCATCGCAGAAAATGTTTTTCTCTCGCCTTTCTCGGCATAAATTTTACCATACTCAAACAAAGTAACGGTTTCCGCTCCCTGGCTTACGTTAAGCATAAGATTTCTATATAAAGACGGAAGCAGCGACGGTCTTAAAACCTCGTTTTCTTTGGATATCGGGTTTGCTATTTTATGAAAATATTTTAAATTAAAAATTTCAAGTTCTTTAATTTCCGAAAAACTGTAATTTAAAGCCTCGCTAAAACCCAAACCTGAAAGTTTTGACCTGAAACCGGAAACAATATCCGGAAAAAACGAATTATTTTTCGTAGAAATTTGAACGCTGTTTTCAACAGGCTTTGGTATATTGTCATAACCGTGAATTCGCGCGACTTCCTCGATTAAATCTACTTCTTCTTTTATATCATTACGCCATGACGGAATTGAACAAATTATTATTCCTTTTCCGCCTGACTTTAAATCTATGCCTAAAAACCTCAAAATTCCGGCTATTTCGTCTTCATCAACGGTATAGCCTAAAATTTTTGAAACTCTCGAGATTCTTAAAGCTATATTTGTTTTTTCATATTTTTCTGTTTTAATATCTTCTCTTATTTCTATACGTCCGCCGGCAAACTCGCATATTAAATTCGCGGCTCTCCAAGAGGCAAATTCGGAAATATCCCACGCGGCTCCTCTTTCAAATCTGTAAGATGAATCGCTAGAGAGATTTAATTTTTTTGAAGTTTTTCTTACGGAAGACGCGTTAAACATCGCGCTTTCCAAAAATATTGTTTTTGTTGTTTCATCAATACCGGAGTATTCGCCGCCCATAACGCCTGCTATGGCAACGGGCTTTGTTTCATCGGCAATAACAAGCATTTCGGAATCAAGCTTATATGTTTTGCCGTCAAGAGCAGTCATTGATTCATTTTCTTTGGCAGTCCGGACTACAACCTTTTTAGAAGCAAGTTTTGATATATCAAAAGCATGCAAAGGATGACCCAGTTCCATCATAACGTAATTTGTAATATCAACTATATTATTTATTGTCCTTATTCCGCATTTTTCAAGCGCGTCGCATATCCATTTAGGAGACGGACCGACTTTAACGTTCGATATAACCGCGCCTATATAACGCGAACATAAATCAGACTCTATTTTAACAACGCTCAATTCGGGAACATCAAAAGTTTTTATGACAGGCAAAAAGGGAGTTTTTTTAAGTTTCGCGCCGATTTCTCTTGCGACGCCGAGATGGCTTAAGCAGTCTCCTCTGTTTGTGGTTATTTCTACATTAAGAATGGCGTCCGACTCTAAAACGCTTTCAAGAGAAACGCCTATTTCCGTATTTTCGTCTAAAACCAAAATTCCTTCGGAACTTTCTTTAATACCAAGTTCCTGCTCGGAACATATCATCCCTTGGGACTCTACGCCTCTTATTTTAGATTTTTTTATCTGAAAACCGCCGGGAAGCATCGCTCCTATTTTAGCTAAAGGAACAATTTGCCCTGCGTCAACATTTTTTGCCCCGCAGACAACGGAATAATTATTTACGCCGTCAGTAAGAGAACATAATGAAAGTTTGTCGGCGTCAGGATGTTTTTCTTTCGTCAAAACTTTAGCCGTTACAACATCTGTCCAGTTGATGCCGCCGGAAACAACGGAAGTTTCAACGCCTACAGACGTAAGCATTGAAGAAAGCGCCTCGGGCGTCAAATCAAAATCAACAAATTTTTTCAGCCAATTATATGATACTTTCATTTTTAATCCTCTAATTAATAAATAATAGTTAATAAATAATAATTTTAGAGTTTTGCTTAAAGCAAAACATATTAAAAATTTACACAAAACAAAAACACATTATTTATATTTGTAAGTGTTGTTATTTATTCTTTATTAATTATTAATTGCCGTTAGAACTGTTTCAAAAATCTTAAATCGTTTTCGTAAAACAAACGTATATCGTCAATGCCGTATTTCAGCATTGTTATTCTTTCAACGCCCATGCCGAACGCAAAACCCGTATATTTTTCCGGGTCGCAGTTTACGGCTTTTAATACGTTGGGATGAACCATTCCGCAGCCTAAAGTTTCAATCCATCCTGAATTTTTGCAAACTCTGCAGCCTTTTCCTTTGCAAAAAAAGCACTGCATGTCCATTTCGGCTGAAGGTTCTGTAAACTGAAAATGCGACGGTCTGAAACGTATGTCCAAACCTGAACCAAAAAACTTATGAACAAATTTTGTGAGAACGCTTTTTAAATCCGCGAAAGTTATATTTTCGTCAACAGCCAAGCCTTCAATCTGGTGAAAAGTTGACGAGTGTGAAGCGTCTGAAGCCTCATTTCTATAAACTCTGCCGGGAACAATAACTTTTACAGGCGGCTTTTGCTTTTCCATAACGTGTATCTGACCGGGAGATGTATGGGTTCTTAATAAATTTTTCATTCCTTCAAGATAAAAAGTATCCTGTGTGTCTCTCGCGGGATGATCAGAGGGAATATTTAAAGCTTCAAAATTATACCAGTCGGTTTCAATTTCCGGTCCTTCAGCGACAACAAAACCGAGTGATTTAAAAACCGAGCTTATATCTTCTATTGTTTTTAAAACAGGATGAAAACTGCCTTTTGAAAAAGGAAAATAAAAAGCCTGCGAAAAATCAGTTTTTTCTTTCGCCATTTTTTCATCAATCGCGGCTTTCTTTAAAAGTTCCTTTTTTTGTTCAATAGCGGATTCAATCGCGGTTTTCGCTTTGTTGGCTTCAGCACCGATTTTTTTCTTTTCTTCCACGGAATACGCTGAAAGAGATTTAAGAATCTGCGTGATAACGCCGGTTTTTCCGAAATATTCGGTTTTTAAAACCTCTAGTCCGGGCATATCGGAATTATTTATTTTTTGTAAGGCGTCCGAAATAATTTGTTCAATATTATTCATCTTTAAATCCTATAAGTCTTATGTAATCAAAATAAATCATCAAATTTGTCATACTGCAAAACGCAGTATGACAGACTTATATAAATGTGTTTAGCGCGTATGATATGTTTTGTTTTACGCTGATTTTGCTATTTCGACAAGCTGTTTGAAAGAAACGTTGTCATTAACGGCTATATCGGCAAGCATTTTTCTGTCTATAACGACATTAGCTTTTTTAAGACCCGATATAAATCTGTTATAAGACATTCCTTCTTCACGGACAGCCGCATTTAAACGGATGATCCAGAGAGTTCTGAAGTTGGCTTTATTGTCTTTTCTGCCGACATAAGCATAGTTGAGAGATCTCTCAACCTGCTGCATCACCATTCTCCAGCGGTTTTTCTTCGTGGCATAAGAACCTTTGGCGATTCTTAAATATTTTTTCTTTCTTTGTCTTGTATATACTGCACTTTTTGTACGCATTTTACTGTTTCCCCTTATTTGTTAAATTATCTCTAAAACAACATGGATTGCCGCGCTTCGCTCGCAATGACAGCAAAATCCATTGATTACTACGGCCTACAACTACTCTCTTCTTTTAGAACTCGTACGGCAAATACTTCTTAAACACTTTCATATCCGCATCATTTACTATCGCGGCTTTTCTTGATTTTCTGTTCTGGTTTCCGGAATCTCCGGTCAACAAATGTCTCTGTCCGGGTTTTTTATATTTTACTTTTCCTGTTCCCGTAACTTTAAAGCGCTTTTTCGCGCCGCTGTGTGTTTTCATTTTAGGCATTGCTATCCTCCGATATTTATTTTATTTTGAAAGCTTTTTAATAGGCGCCAAAGTTAAAAACACTCTGGTGCCCATTGAAGACGTCCTGCCTTCCGGTTCTGCGATGTCGGCTAAAGATTCTCTTATTCTGTCCATTATTTTTATGCCGAGATCTTTATGCTGCATTTCTCTTCCGGAAAACATGGCGGTAAGCTGGACTTTATCGCCTTTTTCTATAAATTCTCTCGCATGTTTTATTTTCACTTCTAAATCATGTTCGCCTATGCGGGGTCTTATTCTTATTTCTTTTGTATGAGTTATTTTCTGTCTTTTTCTTGCTTCTTTTTCTTTCTTTTCCATTTCATATTTGAATTTGGAAAAGTTGACTATTTTGCACACAGGCGGTTTCGCGTCAGGAGAAATTTCCACTAAATCCAAACCTTTTGCCTGAGCCATAGAGAAAGCTTCTGAAGTTTTAATTACGCCTATCTGATTCCCGTCGGAATCTATAAGCCTTACCTCCGGTACCCTTATGAACTGGTTTGTACGATATCTTCTGTTTTCGACGACAGCCTCCCTCTGCTAACACGCAGATTTTAAAATAAAAAATCGGGACGGAAAAATCCCGCCCCGTGATTATGAGTTACTATAATGTTACTTATTTGAACCTTTTTCCTTAAAACTTCGCTTAGGTCAAGGTGAGCCGGGACGGCTTCTTTATTATTAATGTCTGGAGATTATATAACAACTTACATTGTTTGTCAATAGCATACCAAACAACGCTTTATTTCTTCTTCTACTTGCCAAATATATACCTGACTCCTAAATTTCCATATACATTTCCATATTTTTGCGCAACATAAAAATTAGCATTGGCAAACAACTTCCAATTCTGATTTATAAACATCTCTCCGCCAAAACCAAAGCCTGCCTGCATTCTTCCTTCTTCCGCGCCTTTTGTTGTAAAGCTTGAGTTTGTTCCTTCAAACACACTTTCTATTTCAGGCTCAAACCCTGTCATCAGATATTTCGCTTCTCCTCTTGCGTACACACTCCACTCTTTTATAGCATACTCTGCTCCTGCTCCGACTCGCGCCGCGCTTCTTATATAATTCCCGCCTTTTACATCCAAGTTCACTGCTCCTGCTCCGCTTTCTTTAAATCCTTTGTAATTTACATTTTCTATTTCTATTCCGACATAATGCCTGACTTTTACTATATCGCTCGCTTCGTACTTCAATGCCGCTTCTATATCTCCGCCTACTGTAAATGCATCTATTTCGCCTTTTGCAGTCCTGTTTCCAAGCGGCGTATATACATATCTTTCAGTATTGAAATTATCAAAACTTCCCGATATCATTGTTTTTAATTCCCATTCTTCTTTTATATATCCGCCATATACTCCCAAACCTTTATTTGTTCCGTCTGCTTTGTTTTGCCCCTGCTCTATGCTATGGCTGTTAAACCTTCCGTATACGCCCCACATCAGACAATTGTCTGACATATATTTATCAAAACCTATCATTAATCCCAATGAATTGTCTTTATAATCTTCAGGCGAATTATCGTTTTCCCCAAATTTTGCCATTTCGCCTCTGACCTGAGCCCATAATCCGTTGTTTGTTCTGTCTTCTCTTATCTTATCGTATATTTCGTTTGCCGATGCTCCCGCTGCGCTTCTTATTACGTTAGGCAAAAAATAACCTGACATACTCAAAAGAGTTTCTTCTATTTCACGGTCGCTTCTTGTCATCAATTCCGTTATTATGTCTGCCATATCGCCGCTTGTGTCTGTGGATATGTCATCCAGTATTCTTGCCGTATTTACATGATTGCGACCGCGTCTGGTAAAAGTCCTGCTTGAAAAATCACTCCCGTATGTTCCGTCAAGCGTCAATATTACCGCGTTTGAATTTGCGTAATCGTTAAAAGTAAACTGCAACGGCAAACTAGCGCTTGTACTTGTAAATATCCCCTGCACATTCGCCAATGATGATACTATTATTGTATATTCGCTGTTATTATAATTGCCCACTCTGGCCTTTATATCCAAACTACCGCCTACCGTCGCTTCGCCTGATATTATTTGGTCATGATCGCCGTTTGCCCAAATATCTATTCTCGTATTTGTAGTACTTACAAAAACATCCGCTATTATTATATTCACTGTGTTATTTTGCATGTCCAATATATTACCTGCAGGCAATACCATGCTTGTTCCTGTAAAATTCGCATTATCTAAAAATCTTACGTCCCCGCTTTCTATATTAAACGCCGCGTTCTTTATTATTGTGTTACCGCCAAATATAAAATTTCCGGTTCCGAACTTGTTTACACTCCCGCTTCCATCCCCGTCAACTTTTATTCCGTTTATCAGAATTACGCTGTCTGCGCCCGCATTAAAATTCAAAGCGGCAGGCGCTCCATAACCAAAATTTAAATACACATCGTTTAATTCGCCGTTTGCATGACGATTGTTTTTAAACAATATTGTCAAATCCGAGTTTAATGCGTTGAAACTTACCGTACTCCCGTCAGTTATATAAAAAGCTCCGCCCAAACTGCCTGCCGCGTTATTCTCAAACTTCATAGTATCGGCAGTAAAATCAAATATATCGCCATACGAATATACCGCGCCTCCATGACCCGAATCCGTTCCGGTTGCCTTGTTATTTGAAAAATTAATTTCTCCCGCGCTGAAAAAGGAATACACGGAGCAATAAGAAAAAACCGCGCCTCCATTGCCAATACCGGAAGCTCCTGAAGAGTTAGATGTGTTGCCTAAAAAATTAATATTACCGGAACTAACAAATAAAACCTCAGAATCTTCATAGTACACCGCTCCGCCCTCGCTGTAGTTATTGCCGTTAAGCGTGTTATTTAAGAAAGAAATATCGCCGGAACTGATAAATGAATGCACAGAGTCATAAGCATAAATAGCGCCGCCATAGTTATTACCAATATTATTCAAGAAATTAATATTACCGGAATTGTCGAAGAAATATGTAGAGCGGTTAGAATAAACCGCTCCGCCCGCGCCGTTAGCCGTATTGGAAGAAAAATTAATATTTCCGGAACTGACAAAGGAAAAATAGGAGTCGTACATGGTATCAATCGCGCCGCCGGTACCGGAACCATAACTGCCGGAACCGTAAGCAGTATTGTTTAAGAAATTAATATCACCAAAACTGTCAAAGAAAAAATAGGAGCCGTAACCGCCGTAAATCGCGCCGCCTTCGCCGCCTCCGCCGGAAAGAAATCCATCGCCGCTTGCCGTGTTGGAAGAAAAATTAATGTTTCCGGAACTGACAAAGGAAAAAGTAGAGTAATTAGCATAAATAGCGCCGCCAAAGCCATAGCCGGCTGCGCCTACGCCGTTAGCCGTATTGTTTACGAAAATAATATCACTGTAACTGTCAAAGGAAAAATAAGAATCATCTTTACTGTAAATCGCTCCGCCATAACTTCTGCCATAAAAGCCGTTGCCTTCGCTGTCAGCTCTGTTGTCCGCGAAATTAATAGAGCCGTAAGAACTGATAAATGAAAAAGAAGAACTTTGAGAATAAATTGCTCCGCCGGAGCTTTCGCCATAACCGTCGCCATTGCCTTTACCGCTGGTCATATTGTTTAAAAACTTAATATCGCCGGAACTGACAAACAAAAGAAAAGATGAGAGACCGTAATAGGATGCGACATTAATAGCGCCGCCTTTGCTTTCCCCGTAAGAAAAACCTTCGCCGGAAGCAACGTTATCTATAAAATTTATATTTCCGGAGCTAAGGAATAAAAGAAGAGATGAGTCGTAAGAAGATAAAATGTCAATAGCGCCGCCGGTACCGATGCCGGCGCCGTCGCCATAACTTTCACCGGAAACAGTGTTGTTTAAGAAATTAATATCTCCGGAATTGACAAAAGAAAAAGTAGATGACCTGTCGGAGGCAATTGCGCCGCCTTTTGCATGACCTTCGTTAAAGCCGTATCCCAAAGCCGAATTGTTTACAAAATTAATATTACCTGAACTGGCAAAATAAAAATAAGAGTTATATCCGTCATAAATAGCGCCGCCTGCGCCGATAGCAGAAAAACCGCCATAACCGTGAGCAGTATTGCTTGAGAAATTAATATCACCAAAACTGTCAAAATAAAAAGGAATGTATTGCCAGGAAAAAATAGCGCCGCCTAAGCCATAGCTGCCAAAACCATAGTCTTCGCGAGAGGCATAACCGTGAGATTCGTTATTTAAAAAATTAATAGATCCTGAACTGTCAAAGGAAAAAGTACAAAAAGAACCGAAAATAGCACCGCCCTCGCTATAGCTATAGTCATATCCGTAACTGTGAGCCTTATTATACACAAAATTAATATCACCGGAACTGACAAATAAAAAATCACCTCTGGTAGCGGCAACAGCTCCGCCGGAAGATTCGCCATAACCTTCATTTTCGCCATATCCGTAAGCCGTATTGCTTGTGAAATTAATATCGCCAGAACCGGCAAATAAAAAATCAGAATAAGATTCGTTGTAAATAGCTCCGCCATAGCCAAAGCCATAACGCTCGCCGTAGCCGTGAGCCGAATTATTTACGAAATTAACAGACCCGGAAGAACTGATAAAATGAAAAACAGAGTTTCTGGAGTAAATAGCGCCGCCATAGCTGTCTGCATTGCCATCGCTGTAAGCCGAATTATTTGAGAAAAAAATATCGCCAAAACTGTCAAAGAAAAAAGAAGAATCTCTAGAATAAATAGCGCCTCCCCAGCTAAAGGTATTTCCCGGACCGGAGCTTTCACCGTAAGTCGAGTTGCCTGAAAAATTAATATTACCTGAGTTGAGAAATGAAAAAGTTGAGTCATATTCGGCGTAAATAGCGCCGCCATATGTATATGCTTTACCGTCACCGCTTCCTGTATTAACAATAGAAGCCGAAGCGATATTATTTTCAAAAGCGATATTATTTCCGGTATATTCTATTATTGAATTGTATGCGTATAATGCGCCGCCAAAATTGTCTATTATAGCAGAACCCTCGCTGATGCTTGATGAAATTTCATTTCTAAAACCCGACAGGTTTATGTTGTTTATTGACAAATTAGAATTTGTTATATAAAAACCTTTAAATTCATCAAGTCCTGAGACCAGAATATCTCCGGCACCTGCGTTATTGATTGTTACGTCAAGACTGTCTATGCCGCTAAAATCATTGTCTGCTACAAAGGTTTCTGAAAAAGTTATTGTGCTTCCATCTACCACACTGCCTATAATACCGTTGAATTCCGATGCGGAACTTACATTTTGAGCAAATACGCCTGTAACCGTGATTGCCGATAAGAATAACAATGCCAAAATTATTTTTTTCATAATCTGCTCCTTAGTTTGTCTTTTAAAAATCATTTATATTTTACAAAATTTTTACCTTTTTTATAAAAATTTTTACCAAAATGTTTGAAAAAATAAAAAAAGTTTTGTATATTAATTCTCTGCGGTCACTTGACTGCGCTTTGCTTTATGCTAAGGCATAAGGCTAAACCCCGAAGCGTTTACGCTTTGGAGGAATCCAAAAAGGAGGTGTACACAATGAACTACGAAAGCACTTTTATTTGCTCCCCCGAACTTCCGGTTGAAAAAGTTGAAGAACTTACCGCAAAAGTTTTGAAAATCATCGAAACTTCAAAAGGAACCGTAAAAACCGTCCAACAGCTTGGAAAGAAAAGACTTGCTTATCCTATTAACAAATTCCGTGAAGGAAGTTATGTTTATATGGAATTGAGCGGCGAAGGCGAAATGGTCGGATCAATTGAAAACTTTTTGAAGCTTAACGACGGAGTCATAAGATTCCTTACAGTTAAAGTCGAAAAGAAAAAAGTTGCGGCAAAATCCGCTGCAAAAGCGGCTGCTCCCGTAACTCCGGAGGTAAAACAAGATGAACCAGCAACAGAACAATCTCCGCTTGCCTGAACAAAATAACGTTGTTATGGTCGGAAGACTTACCAGAGACCCCGACCTTAGACGTACCGGTACCGGAAAAGCGGTTTGCTCTTTTGACATAGCAATAGGCAGAAGATTCAAAGATACTGCCACCGGAGAATGGAAAGATGCCGACCCTACGTTTGTACCTGTAGTAGTCTGGGGAGATATGGCTGAAAGATGCGGAGAACGTTTGAAAAAAGGCGTTCCTGTTCACGTTGAAGGCAGACTCCAGACCAATTCATGGGTAGGAACCGACGGAGCGAAAAAAAGCCGCCTTGAAGTTATAGCTTCAAGAGTGCAATTTTTGTCGGTAGTAAAACAAGAATCAGCCGCGATAGGAGCAAGACCTGCGGACGATTCCGCTGATGCGGCTGAAGCTCCGGCAGCCTCGAACTTCGGCAGCGATGACGAAGAAATACCGTTTTAAAAGCTGTATGTCATTCTGCGTTGCAAAGCAATCGCAGAATCTATAAGATTCATAGACCCTGCGACTTCACGCAGGGTGACAAAATAGAAAAATTAAGGATATAAATCATGGCATTTATGAAAAAACCAGCAGGACAAGCCAGACCTCACGGCGGACCAAACGCCGAAGGACAGGGACGTCCCGGCGGAAAATTTAGAAAGGGCGGTCCTATAAGAAGGAAAGTTTGCCGTTTCTGCGCTGATAAAGTTGAAATAGATTACAAGAATTTGAGCTTGTTGCGCGCTTTCGTAACCGAAAAAGGAAAAATTTTATCGGGACGCATAACAGGAACTTGCGCGAAACACCAGAGAGAACTTGACACGGCGGTAAAAAGAGCCAGAATGCTTGCGCTCATACCGTTTGCTGTTAACTAAGAGAGGAAAAAATGAAAGTTATATTAAGATCTGACATTACAAATGTCGGACGCCAAGGCGAAGTTAAAGAAGTTTCGCCCGGTTTTGCAAGAAATTATCTTGTTCCGCAAAATCTTGCTATGGAAGCAACGCCTCAAAATCTCAAGATTTGGGAAAGAGAAAAAGTAAGACTTGAAAAACAGCGCGAAGAAATAATCAACGCCGCAAAAGAAACGGCCGGAAGAATTTCAGCCGAAGAATTCGGCATTAAAGTTAAGATCGGCGAAAACGGAAAAATATTCGGTTCCGTAACAACAGCCAATCTTGCCAAAATTTTCGAAGAAAAGGGATACAAAGTCAATAAACGCGATATTTTGCTTTCCGATAACATTAAAGAAACCGGAAATTACGAAATTAGCATAAGACTTCATCCTGAAGTTACGGCAAAAGTAAAACTTTCCGTCACAGGCGAGAAAGAATAAAACTCCAGAGAGCAATGAGCATATAAATGCTCATTGCTCTCTATTTATTTATTACTAATTATGGCAACTAACTCAACTATCATTGAAAAAGTTCCCCCTCAGGCTATTGACGCTGAAATGGCGGCGTTAGGCGCGATGCTCATAGAAAAAGAGGCTGTAATTAAACTTGCCGACATAATAAAACCGGACTACTTCTACAAAGAAATCCACAAACAAATTTATTTAACAGCCAGAGATCTTTTTTTAGAAAACCAGCCCGTTGACATAATTACGGTTTCGGACAGGCTTAAAAAAAATGCTATATTTGCCGAAGTAGGCGGCGTTGCCTATCTTACTTCGCTTATAGATTCCGTTCACACCGCGGCAAACGTTGAGCATTACGCAGAAATAATACGTGATAAAGCGATATTACGAAGTCTTATACATACAGGCTCGGAAATAGTGACAGAAGCCTTCAACGAAAAATATCCCCCTAATGAAATTTTAGATAAATCCCAGGCGGCTTTGTTTGATATAGCAAAAACAAATAATGACAAGGGTTTTTCTAAGATTTCGGAACTTGTTACTCCCACTCTTAAAATTCTTGAAAAACTTCATTCCGACAAAAAAGACATTCCCGGTCTTCGCACCGGATTTACCGAACTTGACGCAAAAACCGCCGGGCTTCAGCCGTCGGAACTCATAATTCTTGCAGCGCGCCCGTCAATGGGAAAAACTTCGTTCGCGTTAAATATTGCCGAACATGTCGCGCTCCAAGAAAAAAAGCCGGTAGCGATATTTTCTCTTGAAATGTCAAAAGAATCGCTCGTTTTTAGATTTTTATCTTCCATTGCGAGAATAAATGCCCATGATTTAAGAAAAGGAAGATTTCCGGCTTCTTCATTTGTAGATATCACTAACGCAATGCACAAAATATCGGAATCACCTATATATATAGAAGACAGTTCGGATGTAAGTGTTATAGAGCTTCGTTCCAGAGCAAGAAGACTTGCCACGGAACTTGAATCTAAAAAAACACCTCTTTCGCTTATCATAATAGATTATATACAGATTATGCGCGGTTCGGGCAAATATGTCGAATCCCGCCAGCTTGAAGTTGCCGAAATATCAAGATCTCTTAAAGGACTGGCAAGAGATTTGAAAGTTCCGGTAATAGCTCTTTCCCAGCTTTCAAGAAAAACCGAAGACAGGGGACAAAATAAAGAACCCCAACTTTCCGATTTAAGAGACTCCGGAGCAATAGAGCAAGACGCGGACGTTGTGGCGTTTATACACAGAGAAGGCTATTATAAACGCGAAGATCCTGATTTAAAAAATTCGGCAACAGTCATTATAGGAAAACAAAGAAACGGCCCGACCGGAAAAATTCCGCTGGTATTTGAAGAAGAATTTACAAAATTTTCAAACTCCAGCATAAGATACGACGAACAAAGCAATTAGGAGAAAAAATGAAAAATCAGCCTCCGCCTGCCAAAAACATTAAAAACGAAAAAAATTGTGCGCAAAAAAATCCTCATATTTTTACCATACCAAAGAGACAACCGATTTTTTTCCGCCAAAACTGGGTAGAAGTGGACAAAAGCGATTTTCATTTTAATCTTAAAAAAATAAGAAATTATCTGGCTAAAAACACAAAAATTATGCCGGTAATAAAAGCCAACGCTTACGGTCACGGCGGAATAGCCCTTGCAAGAGAAGCAGAAAAAGCGGGCGTTGCCTATATAGGAGTTTCCTCTATTGAAGAAGGAATCTCGTTTCGCGAAGCCGGAATTAAATGCAATATTTTAATTTTAGGTAATATTTTTCCGCTGGAAAATCTGCAGGTTGCCGTGGCTCATTCCTTAATTCCCACTATCTCAAATCTTTCCGGCGTGACGGCTTTAGAAAATTTAGCCGTAAAATTGAGTAAAAAATTAGAGTTTCATCTTGAAGTAGATACGGGAATGGGAAGAATCGGAATTCTTGACGGTGCGGCGATTACGCTATTACAAAAAATAGCAATGACGCCCGAAATCTTAATGACCGGAATGTACACGCATTTTTCGGTCGCAGATACTGATCCTGTTTTTACGCAAAAACAACTGGATAGTTTTCTCAAAATAGTCAGACACGCGAGAAACAGTTATAACATGAAATTTTTAGCGCATACTGCAAATTCAGCCGCACTTTTCAGAAACAAAAAAACTCATTTGGATATGGTACGTCCCGGTATAAGCCTTTACGGGCTCAGTCCGTTTAAATATGCCGAAAGGTTTATAAAATTAAAACCTGTTTTAACATGGAAATCCAAGATAACATTTTTAAAACGAGTTCACTCCGGTTTTTCCGTAAGTTACGGAAGAACTTATGTTACAAGAAGAGAATCGGTTATTGCCACAATTCCTGTCGGATATGCCGACGGTTACAGCAGGCTTATGTCAAACAAAGGTCATGTTTTGGTACGCGGCAAAAGATGCCCTATAGTGGGAAGAGTAACCATGGATATGACTATGATAGACGTTACCGAAGTAAAGGGAATAATCCTCGGCGATGAGGTTGTTCTTATAGGAGCGCAGGGAAAAGAACAGATAAAAGCAGATGACCTTGCAAAAATACAAGATACTATAAGCTACGAAATTACATGTGCCATATCTCCGAGAGTTCCGAGAATAGTGGTATAAAAAAGATTGAAGATTTAAGAGTAAAAAGTGGAGATATTGTATTTCGGCTTTGCCGAAATCTAAATAATTAATTTTCGCTTTGCGAAAATACGTTATTTTAACTCTTCACTCTACACTCTTCAAACTATTTTAAAATTATGACAAACGAAAATATTGAAAAAATCGCAAAAGCAAGACGATTAGCAAGGAAAACAGCCAAGTTTTCTTTCGGATCCTTTTATTCTTTTTTAGACGGTTTAGGTCTTGCCGCCCAAAGAACCGGCGAAACTTTTTTCTGGATACTTAAAGGGCAGATTCCTATAAAGAGCACCATTTCCCAAATGGTAGAAATGGGCTGGCGGACATTTCCGATTATATTTCTTACATCCTTTTTTACAGGCATGGTTTTGGCGCTCCAGGTCGGAACCTCTACCGCCAACCTTTTTAACGAACCTGTATATGTAGGCACAATAGTAGGTTTTTCTCTTGTTCTTGAACTCGGACCCGTTCTTACAGCTGTTGTAGTTGCCGGCAGAATCGGAGCGGCAATTACTGCGGAAATCGGAACAATGAAAGTTACCGAACAGCTTGACGCTTTATATACTTTAGGAACAAACCCCATAAAATATCTGGCTGTCCCTAGATTTGTCGCTTGTATTTTAATGCTGCCGCTTCTTACCGCTATGGCAAATATTATAGGAATATACGGCGGTCTTATAATCACGACAAATACATGGGACGTTTCATCGGCAATTTACTGGAGTGATGTTTTGGATTTTATGGAAGTAGGAACATTTTTACACGGTTTTATAAAATCTTTTTTCTTCGCAGGAATTATAGTAAGCGTTGCCTGTCATAAAGGCTTTTCAACAGCGGGCGGAGCGGAAGGCGTCGGAAAAGCAACCACAAGTTCCGTTATGACGTCTTTGGTTTTGGTTATGGTTTCGGATTACTTTTTATCTGCATTGCTTATGGCGCTGGGAATCGATTAAAGACAATTAATAAATAACAGTTAATAATTGTTGTGTGCGGTGAAACCGCATTTATAATATTGCGCTTTTGGCGCTCCGAAATTATTCATTATTCATTATTAATTGCTATAATTAAATACGGGAAACTAAATGATAAAAGTACAAGGTTTATCTAAAAGCTTCGGCAAAAAATGCGTGCTTCGCAATATTAACCTGGAAGTTAAAGACGGCGAAACGCTTGTCATAATAGGCTCTTCGGGAACCGGCAAAAGCATTATGCTTAAAAATATAGTCGGTCTGATACGTCCTACTTCCGGCTCTATTTTTGTTGACGGCACTGATATAACAAAATGCTCTAAAACAGAGCTTCACGAAGCTCAAAAGAAAATGGGTTACGTTTTTCAGGAAGCGGCACTTTTTGATTCTCTGACAATAGAAGAAAATGTAGCGTTCGGGCTGAAAACTCTTACAAACCTGGGTGAAAACGAAATTAAAAAAAGAGTTATCGACTGCTTAAATATGGTCGGTTTAAAAAATGTCGAACATCTTAAACCGTCAGAACTTTCAGGCGGGATGAAAAAAAGAGCGGGTCTTGCAAGAGCGATAGCTTACGAACCGAAATACGTATTATATGACGAACCGACAACCGGTCTTGATCCGATAATGACAGACGTTATAAGCGATTTGATAATAGCCATGCGCCAGCATCTTAAGAATACGTCAATAGTTGTTACGCATGATATGAAATCGGCGTACAAAATAGCGGACAGAATAATAATGCTTTATCTGGGTGAAGTTATTTTTAACGGCACTCCTGAAGAAATAAGAAACACCGACAATGCCATCGTAAAACAGTTTGTAGAAGGCTCAAGCCGCGGTCCGATAGAAACGGACAGAACTTTTAGGGAAATGGAATAACTATGAGAGATAATGTAAAGTTAGGAATTTTTGTATCTATCGCGCTTATTGCGATTATCATTTCGATATTTGCGGTAGGAAGTTTCACGCTCGGAAAAACATACAGAGTTTATGTTGATTTTCCGAATATTTCGGGTTTACTTGCAAAAGCCAAAGTAAAAATAGCCGGAGTTGACGTCGGAATATTAAAAGGCGTCCAGCTTAAAGGTTCTAAAGCAAGGCTGACTCTTCATATAAATAACGATATCGTTTTATACAAAAATGCGACAGCCTCAATAGTTTCAATGGGCATTATAGGAACAAAATACATTGAAATAGATCCGGGTGACCCGAGCTTTGGAATAGTCAGGGACGGCGACGTAATAACCGCGGCTCCGGGCGGATCTCTTGAAGACACGTTAAGTGGTCTTGCCGATAAAATAACCAAAGTTTTTGACGGAGAAATGGGCAAAAACGGCGATATGTTCGGGAATCTTGCTGATGCTATTTACGATTTGAAAGTTGTAATGAAAAGCATTTCAGACCAAAACTCAAAAATCACATCCGCTATCAACAATATAGACAGGTTTTCAGGCAGTCTTGTGCAAATAGCCGACGCTAATAAAAACTATATAAATGATTCTTTTGCAAAAATAAAAGATGTTTCCGACAGACTTGACATCTTAATATCGAGAATTTATACCGGCAGCGGCACGGTATCAACATTAATAAACGACCAGCAGATGGGAGAAGATCTTAAAGAAACAATCACCAGCGCTAAAGAAACCATTAAAAGTCTTCAGGACACTGTCGGCAGAGCGTCCAGTCTTCAGTTCCAGTGGGATTATTTGGGCAGATATAACATAAAAGACGAAAAATTCAGAAATGATATAGGTATAACCATAATGCCTGACAACACAAAATTTTATTATGTAGGTATATCCAACGTTGCTGACAGCGACGTTACAGACCGGGAAGAAAGAGACTCAATGAACAGACTTGAAGCTTTACTGGGTTTCAGATTTAACAAAGCGGAAGTTTACGGCGGCGTAATGAGAGGCACGGCAGGCGTCGGCGCGGGTTATTCTTTCTTCGAACCTATATATGCTCCTTACAGAACACTACAGACTTTTGTCAACGTTTATAATATGGGCAGAGAAAAAAGAGGTCCTGAAGTGGACGCAGGCGCAAGAATAGGTTTAACAAAGTGGCTTTCCGCGGGAATCATGGTTGAAGACGTTTTATATAAAACAGCTGTTACTCCTTTTGTAAAACTGGAAATAAAAGACAGAGATTTAGCTGCGCTTTTGGGAATTATAAGTATAGCCGCGGTATCAACGAAATAAAGACAAAGCACAAGGTTCAGAGTACAAATTCGCCGTCTTTGCGAGGAGGAAACATAGTTTCCGACGAAGCAATCCACTTTTAATTAGAATTATTCCTTAACAACACAGCTGTCATTCTGCTTTGCAAAGCAATCGCAGAATCCATAACTGCGACTTTGCGCAAGGTGACAACATGGATTGCTTCGTCGTTCCACTCCTCGCAATAACAACAACGACATCGCTTTTCATCTTTTAAAAGATAAAACTATGAAATCAAAAATCAAAACAAAATTCTTATGTCAGCAGTGCGGTCACGAGTCAGCCCAGTGGCTAGGAAAATGTCCGGGCTGCAGGTCATGGAACAGCTTCACTGAAGAAAAATTTTCCGCTACCTCAAAAACAGCTTCCCCCGCAAGACAGCTTACAGGCTTTTCATCGGAAGTTTTAAAACTTAAAGATATTTCCGTAAAAGAATTTATACGTTATAAAACAAACATAAAAGAATTTGACAACATGATAGGCGGCGGGGTAGTCCCCGGATCGCTTATTTTGCTTGGCGGCGCGCCGGGCATAGGGAAATCGACGCTTATGCTTCACGTTTCAGACGCCTTAAGTTCCGCGGGAACAGTTTTGTATATATCAGGCGAAGAATCTTTGTCGCAGGTAAAATCCAGAGCGGAACGTCTTAAAGTAAAAAAAGAAAATATTTTTCTTGCCTCGGAAACAAATCTTCAAAACATAATAGACGCTATTCATAAAATTGAACCAAAATTTTTAGTAGTGGATTCCATACAGACTACTTATCATCCCGAACTTACCGGCGCTCCCGGCACAGTCGGACAGGTAAGAGAAACCGCAGCCGAACTTTTAAGAATCGCGAAATCAAAAAATATAACGGTTTTTCTTTTGGGACACGTAACAAAAGAGGGCGACCTTGCGGGTCCCCGCGTTTTAGAGCATATTGTAGATACCGTTTTATATTTTGAAAATGAAAAACAGCAGGTTTACAGAATTTTAAGAGCATATAAAAACCGTTTTGGACCTACAAGCGAAATAGGTATTTTTGAAATGAACTCTTCCGGACTTGCCGAAGTTTCAAATCCGTCGCTTATATTTTTAGGAGAAAGAGCCTCATCTTCATCCGGCAATACGGTTACTGTCGCAATGGAAGGGACCAGACCTTTGCTGCTGGAAGTCCAGGCTCTTGCGGCAAGAACAAATTTTCAAATACCGCGCAGAATGGTTTCGGGGTACGATTCAAACCGCGTTACTATTTTAATAGCCGTTTTAGAAAACAGGCTGAACCTGCCGCTTGAAATGCAGGACGTTTTTGTAAATATCGCGGGCGGCGTAAAAATTAAAGAAACTTCCGCGGATCTTGCAGCGGCATGCGCCATAGTTTCATCAAATTCAAATTTTGTATGCCCGAAAGATTTAATAGTTTTCGGCGAAGTAGGGCTTGCCGGCGAAGTCCGTTCGGTAGTTTTCGCGGCAGAAAGACTTGCCGAAGCAGAAAAACTCGGATTTAAAAAAGCGATTATCCCTAAAGGCAACCTCAAAAACCTTAACTACAAAGGCAAAATGGAAATATTCGGCGCAGACACCGTAGAATCCGCAATAAAATTTTTAAGAAACCAATAAAAAACAAAGAACCATTAACAAAGAATAAATATGATGTCATTGCGGACTTGATCCGCAATCTCATTATAAAATATAGATTGCGAGTCGGTGCCCGCAATGACTGCAAAAGCAACAACGTCAACAGCAATTTAATTTTGCCGTTGACGTTGATTCGTAATTCGTAACCCTCACCTTTATCCTCTCCCTAGTCAGGGAGAGGGCAGGGTGAGGGTGTGCTGTTACTCTACTACTATCTCTACTCTTCTGTTTTGCGCTCTGCCCTCATCCGTCTCATTCGTCGCTATTGGTCTTGTTTTTCCATGCCATTTCTTTTCCATCCTATCAGCATCTATTCCCAATCTTGCCAATTCTTCAAACACTGTATTTGCTCTTCTCATTGACAATGCTTCATTATATTCAAGCGTTCCTATATCATCCGTATGTCCTTCTACCGTTATACGACTATGTTCAATTCCTCTTAATTCTCTCGCAAGTCCCGCTACCGCTTTCACTCCTTCAGGCGTTAATTCATATTTGTCAAAATCAAACAACACTGTATTCAATCGGTATACTTTCGCTTTTGGTTTGTCTTTTACTTCTACTACCTCTATTCCTCCGCTTTTTTCCTGCTCTTTAAACGCCTCTATTTCTTCTTTGGCTTTTTTATTCGCCTCTTTCATTTCTTCTTTTAGATTTTTTGCACTGTCTTTTTTTGTACTTTGTACTTTGCTTTGTCCGAATCTATACCCTATTCCCGTTTCCCCTACTACCTGCCAAAATCTTTCCGCTTTCTCATACGAACCCATCGCAAATACTTCTAACCCTTTCCATATATCTGCGCTGAACCCTAGTTCTGCTTTTCCTGATAATAAATTATTTCCCGCTCCGAATATCTTCATATCTTCATTTATATTATTTAATCTCGCTGTAAATGTCCCTTTGCTTCCCCTCAAATTATATCTTGCTCCGATTTCTCCGTACCATCTCAATATTCCGACCTCTTTTTCTGCTCTTAGTCCTGCTACAGCGTTCAGTATCTCAAACTGATTGTCTTTTACCGTAAGTACTGCAGCTGCATTGTCTAATCCCTTTTCCCTGAATCCGCTTGTCTTTATGAAACTTCCGTCCAATCCCGCAAACGGACTTATATTCACTATATTGCTTTCCAATATCTTGTAAAACGCTTCCACGTTCGCGTTTATATTCCATCCGTCATATTCGCTCTCTGTTCTTGACTGCAGCAGCAGTTGCTGCCTTTTTCCCTGATACTGCTGATAACCTCCGCTTAATTCACCTCTTATTGTCCATTTGTCTTTGAAACTTCCTGCGTATAATCCGCCTCTATAGTCGTTTATGTCTACTACGTCGCCCCACTGATGTGTATCGTGTTGGCCTATGCTTCCATAGTAACCCATCATAAAGCTGGTGTTTTCGCTGTATTTCTCTAATCCCAATATCAAATAACCGTTTCTCGCTTTGAAATCATAACTGTTGCTGTCTTCTTCCATCTTCTTTTGCGAACCGTATATTCCTGCCCACAGATTATATCCCTCATACCCGCTTTCTCTTCTGTCCAATATTCTGTGATACGCCTGTCTCATCTGGTGTCCGCTCATTAGCAACGCATTTGCATATATACTTCCTGCCATTTCGTTCAATACTCTTATTCTTCCTGCTGTATCTAACGGGTCCATTGTCCCTATTATCTTTGACAAATTGTTTATCTCATCAGGATTTCCTCCCGATGTTATATTGTCTATTATTCTTGATACTTCTCTGTTGTTATGTCCGCCTCCGGGTATATTTACATAGTCCGTATCTACTCCCGCTAGTTTTAAATACACATTATTCGCGTCCGTACTTATCAATATGTCTATTGACGGGTATATCGTTTTAAGTCCGCTGTAGATTCCCTCTACGCCCCCGGTTGTCTGTAATACAGGGTATATCAAATATATGTCAAAACCCTGTCTTAAATCCAAGTCTATCAAACTTCCGTCATTTATTACCGCTGTGCCGTTTACCTGCAGTTTATCGTTTATCGGCATATACCCTTCGTGCAGTCTTAACGCGAATATTCCGTTTTCCGTATAATTTCCGTTTATTGTCAATGTACCAAACTGTGTATCGGCTAATCCGCTTCCGTAACCGGGGCTTATTAGTCCGTTGTTTGTTACATTCCCTGTTATCGTTCCGTTTCCGCTTAATGCTGCGTCTGCTCCTACTGTTAATATCGGTGATATAAAGCTGTTTGTCAGTACTTCAAGTTCGCCTGCGTTTATAAGCGTATTTGCTATGTTTGCGTTAGACATATTGTTTACTATTAGTCTTCCTAATCCGTT